>Ga0209309_10000425_pt1 | contig 51075 bp, 41 predicted proteins | sample COGITO_mtgs_1204_2_FD_184807 | JGI IMG/M metagenome (GOLD analysis project Ga0209309, IMG submission 184807) | Pelagic marine microbial communities from North Sea - COGITO_mtgs_120412 (SPAdes) (version 2) | ecosystem: Environmental > Aquatic > Marine > Epipelagic ... | reverse complement strand
CAGAAGGGGTTTTGTTATTTATAGTAGTATATGTTTGTGAGTACTCGGCCAGGGATTGGAGCAAGCTACCGCGTAGCGCGAAAAGCCCGGCGATAAACCATCAGGTTTAGCGGGACGCACTATTCTTAATCAAATAAAGATGTAATTTATAAATAGTTTCACCTTCTTATCTATAATTATGAAATCGACTCTATAGTATTTAAACAAATGTTATGAAAATGTGAAAATTCAGTAGTTTCCCTACTATTAAATTTTTGTAATTAATATTTAATTTGATGTAAGCAAAAGAAGTATAATTCATTAATAACCTTTTTTTGCTAACGTTTTATAATTTTGACCTAAGCAATAATAGTGTCCCAATAAATTGCTTCGCCAGATTCATTTATAAATTTCTACTGCTTTGATCTTTATAATTTAGAATATGGAGTTTTTCCTCCCTCTTATAGTTTCTTAAAATATCAATTTCTTATTTATTAGAAGTGCCCTCATTTCAATCTTCCTATTTGCTTAGTAATTGGCATTAATACTAACCATTAATCTTTTTGAATTATGAAAATTTCTACATTGGGGAACGTGCTAGAATGTTCAAGTTACATTAGTGTTTCTAGAATTAGCTTAGATCCCACGGTTTTAAAGAATAGATTAAAGTCCAAAACTGGATTTATGCTATTCTTAATAATTTTTGTATTGTCAATTTTTTTGCCAAATAGTGTAATTCAAGCTCAGAATATTCGTGGGCTTGCACCCGTAGCGACTCCAAAAGGTGGTTATGCGATCGATGGAAATGCTTATGTAAATTTACCAATAGCAGGTGATATTCCTGGAGGTGATTTATTTTTTGAAAGATTATATCCAAGTCCACCCGCATCAGTAAGTGCAAATCCAGGAGGATTGTTTAGTCCAACCTTTTTCCAAAGTCCACAGCTGTTAGGCGTGGGAGAGTACACTTTCGAAAATCGTCCGGATTTATTTGTGTACCCTAATACATTTCTATATCGCGACGATATCACAGGGAATGATCCAACTATTTTTACAAGTTCTAATAAAATAAATGATAACCCTAAAACTTATACCTGGGGTGAGGGATCTTCACCAAATAAGAATGAAATTCAAAATGCTATTGCTCATTTTACCTATGGTGATCCAAATCTTGTCCCTCCCGGAAACGAAGATCATTTATGGATGATTTTTGCTGCTGATAGGCAGGTTACTAATGGAAGTAGTTATATTGATTTTGAAATTTTACAAAAATCATTGTTAAGAACAGGAACCACTTCAGGCACATTTACTACAGAGGCATTAGATTCACAAGGTGGACGTACTCCAGGGGATATTTTAGTTACCATAGAATTTACTCAAGGTGGTGGAGAAGCAACTGCTGTTATTAGAAAGTGGCAAGCCATTCAAGGTGGTGGTTATGAATATGTTATTTATAATTCTTTTCCTTCAGGTTCTATTTTTATTTCAAATAATACGAATGCTACGATTGTACCTTACTCTGTTTATAATCAAGATCCATTAGCTTCTGGTACTTTTGAAGGGTATTATCAATATGAATTAAATCAATGGGCCGAAGGAGCTGTAGATATAACCGCTTTATTTGGACCTGGTAACCCTTGTTTTGATATTAGTACATTATTCATAAGAACCAGAACATCTGGTAGTTCTGGACAATCTGAGTTAAAAGATTTTCCTGGAAGACCTATACAACTAAATTTAGATCTTACCCCTCGAATTGTAATTGGTAAATCTGATGTTAAGTGTTTTAGCTCTAATGATGGTGTGGTAAATATTATTTCAGCGAGTGGATATGATAGATTAGACCTTTATAAAGTTGGAACTCCAGATGTTAAATTAGCTTCTAATACTGATGGCAGTGATTTTACAGGATTGAGTACTGGCAGTTATTATGTAAAAGCGATTAAAAATAGTGGTAATTCTGAATGTCCAGCAAATAGTGAAGTAGTAGTAATTACGGAACCAACAATAGTTGTCGCTAATGATGCACATTCCGATGTAAGTTGTAATGGAGGAAGTGATGGTTCTGTAACCTTAACTTTCAGTGGAGGAACCCCAGATTATATGATAGAGTTTAATGGTGTTGGAGGATTTGTTACTGAAAGTTCCCCAAAAACTTATACTGGACTTGCAGCTGGCACCTATACTTGGAAAGTTAAAGATGCCAATGGTTGTGAGAAATCAGGTTCTGAAATCGTAGGAGAATCCAGTGCTGTTGTCGCTACTGATGCACATTCCGATGTAAGTTGTAATGGAGGAAATGATGGTTCTGTAACCTTAACTTTTAGCGGAGGAACCCCAGATTATATGATAGAATTTAATGGTGTTGGAGGATTTGTTACTGAAAGTTCACCAAAAACCTATACTGGACTTGCAGCTGGCACCTATACTTGGAAAGTTAAAGATGCCAATGGTTGTGAGAAATCAGGTTCTGAAATCGTAGGAGAATCCAGTGCTGTTGTCGCTACTGATGCACATTCCGATGTAAGTTGTAATGGAGGAAATGATGGTTCTGTAACCTTAACTTTTAGCGGAGGAACCCCAGATTATATGGTAGAGTTCAATGGTGTAGGAGGATTTGTTACTGAAAGTTCCCCAAAAACCTATGCTGGACTTGCAGCTGGCATCTATACTTGGAAAGTTAAAGATGCCAATGGTTGTGAGAAATCAGGTTCTGAAATTGTTGGACAGCCAATTGAAGCATTATCTGCAAATGCAGTACCAACAGCTGAAAGTTGTGCCCTGAATGACGGGTCTATAATTTTAACTGTTAGCGGAGGAACAGCCCCTTACACCTATTTATGGAGTAATGGAGCCACTACAAAAGATCTATCTGGTCTAGTGGCAGGTTCTTATACCGTTGTTATAACAGATAAAAATAGTTGTTCTGCTAATTCTGGAGCTATAGTTCATGCGCCTGCTAATTGTATTGTAGATGAAGGTTGTACACTAGGATACTGGAAAAATCATACAGACAGATGGTGTTCACAGTTTACCACCTGTACGCTTTATATAAGTGTTTTTGAAAATTCCACTTTATCTCCAACGCTTACTTTATTGCAAGCTCTTAATCTGAAAGGTAATAAAGCGGGTGAAAACTTAGGTAGACAATCTGTTGCAGCGTTACTTAATATTTGTAGCGAAGGTGTTGGTTACTCTTCTGAATTTGCATCTATAGGATCATTAAAAGATTATGTAAACGCAGCGTTTACTTCAGGAGCAGTTAATGTAGCTGGAAGTCATTTAGATATGCTTAATAATGCAGGTTGTCCTTTAGGAGGTTCTCGTGCAACTACAGCATCTAATTGTCCTACAGTAAAAATTACAGATAATAGTAGTTTAGGAAGTAGTGTTATAAATAGCTTTAGAGCTTACCCTGTACCTTTCAGAGAAGTATTGAATATTCAATATGATTTTGATTACGAGTCTGCAGCAGTTATACAATTTTTCGACCTTCAGGGAAGATTACTTCGTACTTATAATGAGTCTCGAGCTTATAAAGGTCAGATAACACAATTGAACATCGATTTTAGAATACGAGCAAGTCAAGTATATGTAGTTAAAATTACTACCAGTAGAGAGGTGTTTACTAAAACAATTGTTTCCGATAAGTAGAAGAAAGATTAATTTAATTAAAAAAAGCAGCCATTTGGCTGCTTTTTGATTTCTAATAATATTTAAAAAAAAGATTTATTTACCTAAAATACTTCTTGAGATAACAATTTTTTGAATCTCTGAAGTTCCTTCATAGATCTGTGTGATTTTAGCATCACGCATCAAACGCTCTACGTGGTATTCCTTCACATATCCATTACCTCCGTGTACCTGAACTGCTTCTACAGCAACATCCATAGCAACTTTTGAAGCATAAAGCTTCGCAATAGCTCCAGAAAGATCATAATTTCCTCCATTATCTTTATCGCAGGCAGCCTTCATTACTAGATTTCTTGCAGCTTCAATAGAAACATGCATATCGGCTAATTTAAAAGCAATAGCTTGATGATTACAAATCTCAGTTCCAAATGCTTTACGCACTTTAGAATATTCTAAAGCCAATTCATATGCACCTCCTGCAATTCCTAAAGCTTGAGCTGCTATACCAATACGACCACCAGCTAATGTTTTCATCGCAAATTTAAACCCAAATCCATCTTCTCCAATTCTATTCTCTTTAGGAACTTTTACATCGTTAAAAATAAGAGAGTGTGTATCACTACCTCTAATTCCCAATTTTTGTTCTTTAGGTCCAATTTCAAACCCTTCCCATCCTTTTTCAACTATAAAGGCATTGATTCCTTTATGCTTTTTCTCTTTGTCGGTTTGAGCAATTACTAAATAAAAATCTGCAGAATTACCATTGGTAATCCAGTTCTTAGTACCATTTAGTACATAGTGATCTCCTTTATCTAAAGCAGTTGTTCTTTGTGAAGTAGCATCACTTCCCGCTTCTGGTTCCGAAAGGCAAAAAGCTCCTATAGATTCTCCAGTAGTAAGTTTAGTAAGATATTTTTTCTTTTGTTCTTCATTTCCGAAAGTATCAAGCCCCCAACAAACCAATGAGTTATTTACAGACATTACTACAGATGCAGAAGCATCTATTTTTGAAATTTCTTCCATTGCCAAAACGTAAGAAACTGTGTCCATTCCACCACCGCCATATTCTGGAGAGGCCATCATTCCAAGAAATCCTAATTCTCCCATTTTCTTAACTTGGGTTTTAGGAAATTCTTGTTTTTCGTCACGTTCAATCACTCCGGGTAACAGCTCAGATTTTGCAAAATCTCTTGCTGCGTCACGAATCATTATATGCTCTTCTGTTAGATTAAAATCCATTTGTTCAATTTGTTTTAAATATTCAAATTTTTGTCAGCAAAGATAAGTTTTTGACCCCTATTATTCAATAAAGAATAATTATTTTTACGAATATGAAAAAAAATCAGTTTAAAGTTTTAGGAGTTATGTCTGGAACTTCTTTAGATGGTATAGACTTGGCACTTGTGAACTTTTCTAAAGATGAAGATTGGCATTTTGAAATTGAAAAAGCCAAGACAGTTGCGTATTCTTTAGCTTGGAAAAGAAAACTTACTGATGCGCTCTACTATAATGAGGAGGATTTGGTAAATATTAATAGGGAGTACACAGCATATCTAGCTAAGGTTATAAATAGCTTTAAAACTGAATATGATATTCAAAATTTAGATGCTGTTTGTAGCCATGGGCATACCATTAAGCATGAACCTCAAAATAAATATACGCTCCAAATTGGTAACCTTTCTGAATTGGCAATTTTAATAAAAGAGAATGTAGTTTGTGATTTTAGAGTGGGTGATGTTGCGTTGGGAGGTCAAGGCGCACCTTTAGTACCTATTGGTGATGATTTGTTGTTTCATGAATATAATTATTGCCTTAATTTGGGAGGATTTGCAAATATCTCGACCACTAAAGATTTTCGAATTGCCTATGATATTTGCCCTGTAAACACCGTTTTAAATTTTTATGCTGAAAAGTTAGGTTATGATTATGATGATGAGGGGAAGATTGCAAGAGCTGGCCAATTGAATATGGAACTGTTAGAAAAACTTGAGAATTTACATTTCTATAAAAAAGATCCGCCAAAATCTTTAGGAATAGAATGGGTGAATGAAAATGTTTTTCCTATTCTTCAGAAGTATGAAGAGAATATTCCTTCTATTTTATGCACGTTTACACACCATGTTGCGCTTCAGATTACAAAAAATCTCGATAATTTAACATCATCTAAAGTACTGATTACTGGAGGAGGAAGTTTTAATACTTTTTTGTTAGAATTAATTCAGAAGCAAACCAAGACTAAGATTGAAATTCCTTCAGCAACTATTATCAACTATAAAGAAGCTCTCATTTTTGGGTTCTTAGGAGTGTTAAAATTACTTGGTGAAAATAATGTGTTAAGTTCTGTTACCGGAGCCGCTCATGACCACTCTTCTGGCGTGATATTTGAACTTTAAATTTTTAGAAAATCCAACTTAACCGCATATTTGTTTTTTATATTTGCGATCAAACTGAATTATATATGAAAGAATTACTTAAGATATACGAAGATAAAGCTCCTGAAATAGTATTTAACTGGAAAGACCGTGAAACTGAGGCTGAAGGCTGGACAGTGATCAACTCTTTAAGAGGTGGTGCTGCAGGTGGAGGAACCAGAATGAGACAAGGTCTTGATATGAATGAAGTGCTTTCTTTGGCAAAAACCATGGAAGTGAAATTTACCGTTTCCGGGCCTGCTATTGGTGGAGCAAAATCAGGAATTAATTTTGATCCAAATGATCCTCGTAAAAAAGGAGTTTTAGAACGTTGGTATAAAGCTGTTTCTCCTTTATTGAAAAGTTACTATGGAACCGGTGGAGATCTTAACGTAGATGAAATACATGAAGTAATTCCAATTACCGAGGATTGTGGTGTATGGCATCCTCAAGAAGGTGTTTTTAACGGACATTTTCAACCATCAGAAGCAGATAAGATCAATAGAATTGGTCAATTACGTCACGGGGTAATTAAAGTATTAGAAAATGAAGATTTTTCTCCAGATGTGAGTAGGAAATATACTGTAGCAGATATGATCACCGGTTATGGAGTTGCAGAGGCTGTTCATCATTATTACGATATTTATGGTGGAGATGTTAAAGGAAAGAAAGCAATTGTTCAAGGTTTTGGAAATGTAGGTTCTGCAGCAGCTTATTATCTTGCTCAAATGGGAGTGAAGGTTATTGGAATTATTGACCGTGTAGGAGGTTTAATTAATGAAGAAGGTTTCACTTTTGAAGATATGAAAGCACTTTTCTTGAATAAAGATGGAAATACGTTAAAGCACGATGATCTAATTCCGTTTGAAGAGATCAATGAGAAGATATGGAATTTGAATGCTGATATTTTTGCACCGTGTGCAGCTTCTAGATTAGTTACTCAAAACCAAATTGATAATCTTATTAAAGGTGGGTTAGAAGTAATTTCTAGTGGTGCTAATGTTCCTTTTGCAGATAAAGAGATCTTCTTTGGATCTATTATGGGGCATACCGACGAGAAAGTAAGTGTAATTCCAGATTTTATTGCAAACTGTGGTATGGCTAGAGTTTTTGCCTATTTTATGGAAGGAAGAGTGCAGATGACAGATGAGTCTATATTTAATGATACTTCTGCAACTATTAGAAATGCAATTCAGAATACGTATAACTCAGATAATTCAAAAACAAATATTAGTAGAACCGCTTTTGAAATTGCGTTAAAGCAATTGGTTTAATAATATCTTTACAATTAAAATACTAATCTCACGTTACATTAAAAAACCTATACTTATTTATGATGTACTTTTTCCAAGAAGGTGACCTGGCACAAGCTGCCCAAGATGTGGAACCGGTTGTAGAAGAAAAAACCCTGTCGTTATTTGATCTAATGCTAAGTGGTGGCGTGGGAGGCCAAATAATTATCGGGATACTTTTTATCCTTTTATTTGCCGCTGTTTATATCTATTTTGAAAGGTTGTTCGCAATTAAAGCTGCTACCGAAGTTGATAAAAATTTTATGCTTCAAATTAAAGATAGCGTGCTTAACGGTAATATAGAATCTGCAAAAATTAGATGTGCTCAAACTAATACTCCGGTAGCAAGATTAACTGAAAAAGGAATTTCTAGAATTGGAAGTCCGTTAGAAGACATCAATACTGCTATTGAGAATGCAGGTAGGTTAGAGGTTTATAAATTAGAGAAGAACGTAAGTATTTTGGCAACCATTGCTGGAGCAGCACCAATGATTGGATTCTTGGGGACTGTAATTGGTATGGTATTAGCTTTCCATACTTTGGCTACAAGTAGTGGACAGGCGGAGATGGGATTGTTGGCGGAAGGTATTTATACCGCAATGACTACCACGGTTGCGGGTTTAATTGTGGGTATTATTGCATATATAGGTTATAACCACTTAGTGGTAAAAACAGATAAAGTGGTTCACCAAATGGAAGCAACAGCTGTAGATTTTCTTGATCTATTAAATGAACCAGCTTAATTATGAATTTAAGAAGTAGAAATAAAGTAAGCGCAGATTTTAGCATGAGCTCGATGACAGATATTGTATTCTTGTTATTGATTTTCTTTATGCTAACTTCTCCGGCTATTACTCCAGAAGCCTTGGATCTTATTTTACCTAAAGCTAAAGGGAAGACCACCAATGCTTCCAGTTTATCTGTAAGTATTACAAAAGATCTACAAGTATATATTGATAATGACAGGGTAAGTCAGAGTGCTTTAGAAAGTACGTTGAAATCGAAACTTACAGGAGTAGAAGATCCAACTATTATCTTAAGAGCAGAAGAAGGTGTGCCAATAGAAAAAGCAGTAAATGTGATGGATATTGCCAACAGAAATAGATATAAGATCGTACTTGCGGTAAAACCGGAGGCCGAAAAAAATTAGAAGCTAAATAGAATTATAAGTGAGTCTACTTAAAACTAAACACGAAAAGAAATCTCTTACCATCACGGTAGTATTACACGTGTTGCTTCTATTGATATTAATTTTCTTCGGATTAACTTTTTTAGATCCTCCCCCAGAAAATGGGATTGCTATTAACTTTGGAACCTCTGATGTTGGCTCTGGAGACAAACAGCCTACTGAAGCTATTAAATCTGCTCCAAAACAAGCGGCTCAACCGGTTGTTTCTCAGTCAAAGCCTGTAGTAGATGAAGTCGTAACACAAGATAATGAGGAAGCTCCTGTTATAGAAAAAAAGACAGAAAAGAAACCTGTTGTTAAACAAAAACCTATTGAGCCTCCTAAAAAGGTAGTACCGGCAAAAAAACCAGATCCTACGCCAGATAAATCTACTACAGATGCTATGAGTAGTATTTTAAATGGACCTAGAAGCGACGGTACAGCTTCTGGAGGCGAAGGAAACGATAATGTTGCAGGAGACAAAGGAAGTAGAGATGGAGATTCAAATGCCAGTTCTTACTATGGTAATGGAAAAGGTCTTGATGGTGATGGAAACTACAAATTAGGTGGTCGTAGAGCGCTTAATAAGGAAAGATTCGTTCAGGATTGTAATGAGTCTGGAATTGTTGTGGTAAAAATAGAAGTAAATCAAAACGGACAGGTTACAAAAGCTATTCCTGGAGTTAAAGGAACCACCAATAATTCTACTTGTTTAACAGATCCTGCTAGAAGAGCGGCAATGGCTACAAAATTTAATAGCGATTCTAAAGCGCCATCCAAACAAGTTGGTGTGATTATTTATAACTTCAAATTATCTGAATAAGTGTTTAATTATTCTCAAACTGTTGATTGGATGTTTCAGCAGTTGCCTATGTTTCAAAGAGTGGGCACCACTGCATTTAAAAAAGACCTTACTAATATTGTTTTACTTTCAGAGCATTTAAAAAATCCTGAAAAAAAATTTAAATCTATTCACGTTGGTGGAACCAATGGGAAAGGATCTACCAGCCATATGCTAGCTTCTATCTTTCAAGAGGCGGGTTATAAAGTTGGATTATACACTTCTCCTCATTTAAAAGATTACAGAGAGCGAATAAAAATTGATGGAAAAGAAATTCCAGAAGAGGATGTAGTTCAGTTTATTTCTGAAAATATGGATTTCTTGAAACAACATCAGCTTTCATTTTTTGAAATGAGCGTCGGAATGGCTTTCAATTATTTCGCAAAGGAGAAGGTTGATATAGCAATAATTGAAGTTGGATTAGGGGGAAGATTAGATTCTACTAATATTATAACTCCAGAACTTTCTGTGATTACTAATATTGGTTTAGATCATACAGCTATGTTAGGTGAAACCTTAGAAGTTATTGCAGGTGAAAAAGCAGGTATCATCAAGAAAGATATTCCTGTAGTTATTGGTGAAAATCAGCCGGAAACTCGAGCTATTTTTCAAGATAAAGCCGATAGTTTAGATGCAAAGATCACTTTCGCGCAAGATGAAATGCAAACTTCTCTCGCATCAGATCTCAAAGGTTCATATCAAAAAAATAATATTCAAACTGTTTCAATCGCTGTAAAGTGTTTAATAAAAATAGGTTGGAATATATCTTCTGAAGCTATTAAGAATGGACTTCTAAATGTACGTGCAAATACTGGTTTGCGTGGGAGATGGGATATTTTACAAGAGTCTCCAAAAGTTATTTGCGATACTGCTCATAATGCTGAAGGTTTAAAATATGTAATGGAGCAGCTCAAGCTTGAGACTTTTTCTAAATTGCATATAGTTCTGGGGGTTGTAAACGATAAAGATCTTGAAAAGGTATTGCCACTCTTTCCAAAAGAGGCAGTCTATTACTTTTGCAGGCCTGATATTCCAAGAGGATTGGGAGAATTAGAACTTCAAGAAGCTGCTCAAAGATTTAATCTTATTGGAAAAACATATTCTTCTGTAGCTATTGCATATCATGAAGCGCTAGCTAATGCTAAACTTTCCGATGTAGTTTATGTTGGGGGAAGTACTTTTGTAGTTGCAGAGATTATTTAGATGTAGTTTTTTTAGGTTGCTTTTGAATTAAAGTAGGATTGATCTGTTTTTCAAACTGTATTAATATTCATCTTAATTAATTGATCATGAAGTAGTTATTTTTAAGGTTTTTATTTTGATTTAAAAACTCAAATAATAGAGGATCTAAAGATTAATTTGTTGTCTATAAAAATCTTCTTTTTTTTTAATTTATTGTTTGTGGAATTCAAAAACTAAAGTATATTTGCATCCGCAATTACGCGAAAGCGGGCAATTAGCTCAGTTGGTTCAGAGCACCTCGTTTACACCGAGGGGGTCGGGGGTTCGAATCCCTCATTGCCCACGATATTAAGCTTCTTTTTTGAAGTTTTAATTAAATTTATTGATATACCTTTGCTGTATAAGCATCGGGCAATTAGCTCAGTTGGTTCAGAGCACCTCGTTTACACCGAGGGGGTCGGGGGTTCGAATCCCTCATTGCCCACAATATAAAGGCTTCCATTTATTTGGGAGCCTTTTTTTGTTTTTAGTAATTTCAATACTTTTCTTAACTATTGCTAAAAGTCATACATCTTTTTAAATCATATTTTTTAAAGCATTGTTTTGCTATAAAAAAATAAGATTACTTTCAGCTTAACATTGATTGGTTTTTATATATTTACCTTTTTACAGTTATTAATATTTCTTGGGCATTGCAATATGTGGGGATTTTGCATCTAATTAGTTAATTCTTTATGAAGGAAGAATTTGATGAGCTAACTGTGAATTAATTCATATTAATAATAGCTAAAGTGTAGCTTACATTTTTTAGCTTTTAACTATACATTATTTATGTCTAAATCTTTTATTCTATGCTGCACTATTTTTTGTGGGAGTTTGATGTTTGGTCAAGATTCTAGCAGCCAGCAGTTGTTAAATCAAAATCTTGAAGCGTACTATAGCTTGTATGATAAAGCTATAGGTATCCAAAACACTGAAATATATAATGGTACAGAGATAATTGAAACAGAAAGGGTTGTTCAAGGTAAGAATAAATATTTCTTCGACGACTCTTTTGTGCCTGCAACCGTTATTTTTGATAATCAACCTTACTATGATGTAGAGGTGAATTATAATATCTATGATGACGTAGTGATCGTTCGTTTAAAAAATCAGGTTTCTAAGAATAGTTTTAAACCTGTGCAGGAAAAGGTAGAAGGATTTAAATATAAGAATTATGATTTTGAACATTATATTTCTGAAAATCAGAAAGACTTAAGTGGATTTTATCAAATTTTGGGAAAGTATGAAGGAACTGCTTTGTTAAAGAAACATAGACAGGAAAGAAAGAGTAAATTAAATAAAAAAATTCCTTTTTACGAATATCTCACATTAGAAGGCGATTTCTTTATTAAGAAGGATAACAGGTTAACAGAAATTGATTCGAAATCTGATTGGAATGATCTATATCCTGAAAAAGAAGCTGTTATTAAAAGATATTTTCGAGATAATAAAAAACTTAAAAGACATGATAAGGATACTTTCGTACATGGCTTGTATAATTCTGTTTCAAATTAAAAGAATAGCCATTCTATGAAGAAATTTATACTATTTACAATTTTGATTTGTTCTCAGTTTTTATCAGCTCAAAATACCAAAGACACTTTATCTATTTCATTTAATAATAGTACCGTAAAAGACGCTCTCTTAAAAATTGAAGAGAACAGTTCTTATTCTTTTTATTTTATGGAGGATTGGTTCGATGCAAAAACACTAAGTGAGGATTATATTAACACTAGTATAGAAGATATTTTATCTGGAGTTTTAAAAAACACCGATCTTAATTTCTACTTATTGGATAACAATCAAATAGTTTTAATTAAGAATAATGTCATTTATGATGATCTTCCCAGTGGTTTTTTTGGTAGAAATAAAACAGTTATAGCCCAGGAGGATGGTGACCAAGTAACAAGAGAGAAGCCAGGATTTTATGTTGAAAATGTTCAAAATAAAAAGCAAATTAAAACGGTTAGCATCGGAAAGAAAATTAAAGGGAATACACAAAGTAGCTATACATTAAAAGGAGTGATTAAAGATTTGAATAGTGGTAAACCTATTTCCAATTTAGCCTTATTTGTAGATGCCTTAAAAAAAGGAGTGGTTACCGATGACGATGGATATTACGAAATTAGTTTGCCGCCGGGTTCTCATCTTTTAGAAACAAAATCGTTTGGTTCTGAAGATTTATTAACTCGTGTAGTTATGTATAACAACGGAGAGCTCAATTTAAGCTTGAATGAAAATTATGAACAGTTAGGAGAAGTTTATCTAGAAACAAATAGCGAGGCTAATGTTACTGATGTTTTAGGCGGAACAGAAACTATTAATTTTGAGGAAACCAAAACCATTCCTCTAGTTTTAGGAGAACGCGATATTTTAAAGGTGGCTACCACACTTCCAGGAATAAGTACTGCTGGTGAAGCAAGTTCTGGATACAATGTTCGAGGAGGAAAATCAGATCAAAATCTTATATTATTAGATAATGGAGTAATTTATAATCCATCTCACTTTTTTGGTTTATTCTCTGCGTTGAATCCTTTTACCTCGGGAGAAATTAATATTTATAAAGGAAGTATCCCTTCAAAATATGGAGGTAGATTATCTTCTGTTTTTGAAATTAGCACAAAAAATGCAAGTACTCAGAAATTTGGAGGAGAAGCCTCTATTGGTCCTGTTACGGCAAATTTAGCCTTAGAAATTCCTGTTGTAGAAGAGAAGTCTGGACTTTTAGTTGGGGGTAGAGCAACATTTTCAGATTATATTCTTAAAAACTTAGATGAAGAATCTTTGAAAAATAGTGAAGCTTCATTCTACGATCTTGTTGGAAAATATCACCATAATTTTAATGAGAATAATAAATTAGAAGTAACTGCATATTATAGCAAAGATAAATTTAGAGTAAGTTCAGATTCTTTATTTAGTTATAGTAATAGGCTCGCTTCATTAAAGTTTGATCATAAATTCAATGCAAAGCATTCAGGAAGTTTGATATTTTCTAATAGCGATTACCAATTCAATATAGATTTTGAAAAAGATTTACAAGATAATTTTAGAACAGGCTATCGTATTAATGAGAGCGAACTAAAATTTGATATGGACTACAAGCTTAATTCCAAGCATCGTATTAATTATGGAGTTTCAAGCAAGCTATATGTAGTAGATCCGGGAGAAATAGAACCACTAGGTGAAGATTCTTCTATCAGTGCTCTTCGTATACAGCAAGAAAAGGGATTGGAATCTGCAGTTTTTCTTGAAGATTCCTATAAAATAAACGAAAAATTTACTGTTAATGCAGGCGTTCGCTATTCTATATATGCTGCATTGGGAGAAAGATCTCAAAGAGTTTATCAAGACGGCTTGCCTAAAAATGATGCAACTGTAATAGACACCGTTAATTATGGTAGTAATGAACTAATAAAAACCTATTCTGGTGCAGAAGCGCGAATTTCAGCCAGATATCTTTTAAAGCCTGATCTATCGGTTAAAGCAGGTTATAGTAATACCTATCAGTACATTCATACGTTATCTAATAACACTACCATATCACCAACAGATATTTATAAGTTATCTGATGCTAATATAGAGCCTCAACGTGCTACTCAGTATTCTTTGGGCTTGTTTAAAAATCTACAAGAGAATACGTATGAGCTAAGTGTAGAAGGATATTACAAAAATTCTGATAATATTTTAGACTTTGAAACCGGAGCCAACTTGTTCTTGAACGAAAACGTTGAAACAGAAGTTTTGCAAGGTGAAGGAAGGTCTTACGGAGTTGAGTTCTTGTTTAAGAAAACAAAAGGTAAGCTTAATGGATGGCTTGGATATAGTTATACGAAATCTGAAATTAAATTGGATGGAGATTTTGCGGAGCAAAAAGTTAATAATGGTGAATTTTTTCCTTCTAATTTTGATAAGCCTCATGATCTAAGTCTAGTTGCTAATTATAAGATCACAAAAAGATTTAGCTTTTCCACTAACTTCTCATATCAAACTGGTAGGCCGGTTACCTATCCTACGGGAAAATTTAGTTTTAATGGGTCAGATTTTATTACTTATAGTGATAGGAATAAATTCAGGATACCAGATTATTACCGTTTAGATGTAAGTTTTAATGTAGAAGGGAATCACAAAATTAAGAAGTTGGCTCATAGTTTCTGGAATATCTCAATTTACAATGTATTGGGAAGAAACAATCCATATTCAGTATTCTTTGTTACTAAAGATGGGCAGGTAAAAGCTTTACAAAGTTCCATTTTCTCTATTCCAGTTCCAACAATAACTTATAATATTAAATTCTAAGAGAATGAAGATGTTTTTTAAAAATAGAAATTTAGTAATAGCTGGGTATCTTGGTTTACTCACACTACTGTTTCAAGCTTGTGTGGAGCCGTTTGATATTGAAACTGAAATATTTGAAAGTGCTTTGGTTGTAGAAGGTACTATCACCAATCAACTGGAAACTCAGGAAATTAAACTTTCTAGAACTTTTAGGTTAGAATCAGACAGGCCCGCTCCAGAGAATGGCGCTAAGGTTAAAGTTGTGGGAGATAATGGTAGTGAATATGATTTTGATTCCATTGGAGAAGGAATTTATAAGTCTAATAATCCATTTGAAGCACAGCAAGGAGTAAATTATTCTTTAAATATTACAACTATTGGAGGTAGAAATTATGCTTCCCAACCAACAATGCTGAGTGGCACAAGTACTATAGATAATATTTCAGCAATAAAAACATCGCAGTCTATAAATGGTCAAGTGCAAGATGGTATTGCGATTTTAGTAAATAGTAAGAATACTACTTCTAATAACGGTTATTACCGATACTCTTATAATGAAACCTATGAAGTGAGATCTACTTACAATGTTCCAAACAAGCTTATATTTAAAGATAGCGTATTTGAAATTGTTTCAAAAGATAAACAAGATAATATCTGCTATACTTCAAAGAATTCACAAGATATTATTTTGGCTAATACGAATATGCTAGATAATAATAATATTGATAAACTTCCAGTTAGGTTTATTGCAAAAAGCAATAGGATATTGGCTTTTAGGTACAGTATTTTGGTGAAGCAATTTTCATTATCCCGAGAAGCGTATGAATTTTATGATATCTTAAATGAAATTTCAAGCTCAGAAAGTCTATTCTCTCAAAATCAACCAGGTTTTATTAATGGGAATGTTTATTCGGTAGATAATCCAAAAGAGAAAGTAATAGGTTATTTTTCTGTAGCTCCCGTAGACTCTAAAAGATTCTTTTTTAGTTTCACAGATTTTTATGATGTTTCTGAAAGACCACCATCGGAGTTTGATTGTACAATTACAAGGCCAGAATATCCTGCAGATATGGGTGTTGCACGCTTAATACTTCTTATTCGATCTGGTGCCGCTCAATTGGTGGCAAGGGCAGATGGCTCTGTTTCTGAAGAAGGATCAGGTCCTTATAGAATAGCAGATAGCAGGTGTATAGATTGTACCTTATATGGAACTACAGAGGTTCCTGAATTTTGGACTGAATAATTAAGATATGAAGCATTTAATATTTTTATTGGTACTCTTTATTATTGGCTACCCTACAACATATGGTCAAGAGCAAAAGACAGATTTTTCCCAATTACAAAACTTAATTCCACAGGAAAAAGTTTTTATCCATTACAATTCATCTTTAATATTTCCAGGAGAATACCTGTATTATAAGTTATATACTTTAGATCTGGAGCGTAATAATTTAAGTAACATTAGTAAAATAGCTTATGTTGAAATTATAGATGCTACTGGCAAATCTGTTATTAAGCAAAAGCTTAATTTAATTGACGGAATGGGTCAAGGTGATATTTTTATTCCAACAGCACTTCTATCTGGGAACTACAAGATTGTAGGTTATACCAAGTGGATGAGAAATGGAGGAAGTGATAATTATTTTAGTGATAATATCACCATCATCAATCCGTATAGAAATGATCAGGAAGCGATATTAAGCAAAGCAGATACTTTAATTAAGTCAAATCCATCTGGCTCAAGGTTGAAAATCGATGATGTATCTAATAAATATGCTATTAATTTATCTGAAAGATCTAGTTTTGGTAAAAGAGAAAAAATTTCTTTTGATCTTAAAAGTGCTGAAAAATTACCTTTAGAAGGGAATTTCTCTATTTCAGTTAGAAGAAAAGATGGCCTTGACTTACCAAATAGAATTACATCAAAAAACTTTTTAGCAAGTTATACTTCTAAAAATTCAATTTCTAAGAATACTTTTTTACCAGATCTTAGAGGTGATCTTTTTTCAGGAAGAATAATTCCAAAGAATGGTTCCAAGGAAAATTTAAAACCAGAAAAAATTGCGATATCTGTTCCTGATCAAGAGTTTTCGTTAAGATTGAGCGAAACAGATACTAATGGAAACTTCAAATTTATTTTAGATAGAGATAATTATGGAGAGGAAATATTTTTAGAGGTAATTGGAGAACATCGCAATGACTATAATATAGAAGTTGATCACGCTTCTAATTTTGATTTTTCAAACATGAAATTTGAAGGATTAAAAATAGATGAGAAGATGCGGAATTATATATTAGAACGCAGTGTTTACAATCAAATAGAAAACAGTTATTATTCTGCAAAACCGGATACTCTTAAATCTGATGTAAATAATATGCCTTTCTATGGAAGTAATAATGTTGAGATATTTAAACTTGAAGATTACACTAGGTTTAAGACAGTACAAGAAACTTTTATAGAAATTATAACGAATGCTAAAATTAAGGAAGGTAAAAACAAAGAAGTAATTTTTGAAGTATTTCCTAGAGATGGAGCGCAAGATTTTGGAGACCCAGCACTCTTGCTAATAGATGGAGTTTATATTCAAGATACTAATAAATTGATGGAGTATGATGCTCGTAATATTGAAGAAATTCGAGTGTTGCGTGATAAATATTATTACGGACCTAAAGTTTTTAGAGGGATAGTGGAAATTCAAACTAGAAATAATGACTATTTAGAAGGATTGGATAAAGATTATATAGCTAAAGAAAGTATTATAGTGCCTCAGCAAAAGAAGATTTATTTTAAGCCAAATTATGCTGAAGGAGCAATAGATTCTAAACGTATCCCAGATTTTAGAACGCAGTTATTGTGGGAGCCAAATTTAAATCTTTCAGCCAATTCTTTAGGTAAGGTAGAATTTTATACTTCTGATGTAGCCGGAAATTATGAAATAGTTATGGAAGGTTTTACTGTAAATGGAGAGGCGGTTTCATTAAGTAAAGAATTTGCTGTGAAATAATACTTCTCTTGTAATATTATACAATGAAAAAGGCTTCCATTTATTTTGAAGCCTTTTCTGTTTTTTAAGAATTAATAGAAATTATTTTCTATTCTTCAAAACTTCTAATATTCTTTCTAAAGCCATTCCTCTAGATCCTTTTACCAAAATATGTGTATCATGAAGGTCTTCTAGTTTAACTATATCGGCCAAATCTTCAAAGCTTTTAGACTTTATAACTTTGGAATTTGAAATAGTGCTATCGTAAAAATTTTGTCCTACTAGAAAATTCTTTTCAAAGTTTAAATCTTTCAACAGCTTAATTATGGTGTCATGTTCTTCTCTTGAGCTTTTACCAAGTTCAAACATATCTCCCAGAATAACGATTTTTCTATTGGCAGGATGTTTATGAAAACTTGATAAAGCAGCAGTCATGCTTGTGGGGTTTGCATTATAGGCATCCATTATAAGAGTGGAAGTACCTATTTGAACAATTTGAGATCTATTGTTGGAAGATTTGTAATCTGCAATAGCCTTTTGCATGCTCTCTATGCTTACTTCAAAGAATTTACCAATACTTACCGCTGCTGCAATATTAATTGCATTGTAGCTTCCGGTAAGTTTACTTGTGTATTCCTCACTGTCAGCCTTTATAGTTGCAACTTTATTATTCTCTAAATATTCAATTTGCACATCAGCTTCAATAGAAGTTCCAAATGTAAAATTTCTGCTAGCTGTTATTTGTTTAAATTGAATAGGATCATCTGTATTTATAAAAAGCAATTTGTTATTTGCGTTTAAGAAATCGTATAATTCACTTTTTGCTTTTATTACACCTTCCACGCTGCCAAATCCTTCTAAATGAGCTTTGCCAAAATTTGTTATATAACCGAAATCGGGTTCTGCTATTTTGCAAAGATTTTCTATTTCTCTTGGATGATTTGCTCCCATTTCAACAATACCAAATTCCGTAGTGCTTTTCATGGATAGTAGTGTTAACGGTACTCCAATATGATTATTAAGATTACCCACCGTTGCATTAGTTTCAAATTTTCTTTTTAAAACGGCATGTATAAGTTCTTTGCTGGTGGTTTTACCATTACTTCCTGTAATAGCTAAGATTGGAAGTTTTAAATACCTTCTGTGATAATTAGCCAATTTTTGCAGTGTCTCTAATACATTATTAAATAGGATTATTTGATCACGTTCATTAGAGTATTCGTTTTCATCTATAACTGCGTAAGAGGCTCCTTTGTTTAAAGCTTGTAAGGCAAATTTGTTACCATTAAAATTATCACCTTTAAGTGCGAAGAAGATTTGACCATCTTTAATGTTTCTGGTATCTGTAGTTATTCCATTGCTATTTAGGAATATTTGGTGTAGTTGCGCTATTTCCATTTTTAAATATAAAAAAGAAAAACGGTTTAAAAAGTTTCAATTTTGTCTATTTCAACTCCAAACTTTGGATTTGAATTTTGAATCTCCAATAAAGATTCAATTAAACAAATTTTGAATTCTTTTTAAACCGTCTTTTAAAAGAGGTTACAAAAAATTAATTTCTTGCTGTTTTATTTTTATCTAAAGATTTAGATCCAACACGAGACATTGCGTTTCTAAAACCAATATAGTCTGTTGCCATATCTTGAGGGAAATATCTTCTTTGTGCTGGGTCTAGCCAGTATGCTCTATCTCTCCATGATCCACCTTTGTAAACTCTTACTTCATTGCTTACAAGAGTAGTTCTTTCAGAATCATCATATTTAGGCTTTACATTACCTAAACTATCAGAGGAAGTTGCAAATTCTGGAGAATTATACATTCTTTTAGATGGACTTGAAATTTCGTTGAAAGGCTCGTAGTATCTAGAAGAGCTTTTGTCTCCATCTCTATAATCTCTGTTATCGCTTTCAGAAAAGTTAGTTCTTAAATAAGTGTCCATTTCAGTAATAGGCACTTGAGCTAATTCTCCAGGTAATGCGCGAGCTACAATTCTACCATTACTTAAAGTGTCATATTGTATACCATCTGGTGCTACAACTTTTACCGATCCATCTTCATTAATAGCATTCTTGGTATATACGTTTCCTCTATAGTAATTAAAGTCGTTAAATTCATCATCTACTATAGGTCTGTAAACATCGGCAACCCATTCAGCAACGTTTCCTGCCATATCATATAAACCATAGTCATTAGGTTGATACGTTTTAACTTCGGCAGTAATGTCTGCTCCGTCATCACTCCATCCAGCAATTCCTCCATAATCTCCACCACCTTGCTTAAAGTTAGCAAGTTGATCACCTTGGCTTTTTGTGTCACCAGAGCGAGTATATTGCCCATCCCATGGATATTTCTTTCTTCCTCGGTATGCATTGTAATTTCTTATTCCTACCAATCCTAAAGCGGCATATTCCCACTCAGCTTCGGTTGGAAGTCTGTATTCTGGTAATAAAACTCCGTCTTTACGTTGGATGTAAATGTTCTTAGCGCCAGTTCCAACTTCGCCATCTGTGCCTGTTTCTGCAGCTGTACCTAATTTCTCAGCATTCTTACCTCCACGGGTAACTTCATCATTTCCTCCGTACACCTTTGTAGGTGCATTTAGGTAAGTTTCAGTGTCAAAGGTAGAGCCTGCATTAATATCGGTATATCTAGCTCCTTCTTTGGAGTAGCCTTCTTTTTCCAACATTAATTCGTTCACACGGTTGGTTCTCCATTTGCTAAATTCTACAGCCTGGATCCAGTTTACTCCTACAACAGGATAATTGGCATATGCAGGATGGCGTAAATAGTTGTTCACCATTGTTTCGTTAAAACCAAGACGGTTTCTCCAAACCAACGTATCTGGAACAGCTCCGGTATAGATATTCTTATAATTAGCTTCTTCTGGTGGGAAAACATTCTTTAACCAATCAAGATACTCCATGTACATGATATTGGTCACCTCAGTCTCATCCATGTAAAAAGATTGAATGTGCTGTTGAGTTGGTGTGTTATTCCAATCATGCATTGGGTCATCTTGAACTTTACCCATTGTAAAGGTTCCTCCTTCAACAAAAATAAGACCCGGACCAGCTTCCTGCTCCTTGTAGTCTGTTTTATATTGAAAACCACCTTCCTTAGAATTGATATCCCATCCGGTTGCTCTCGAGTTATTTTTGTAGTCTTTGGAATTGTTACAACTGAATAAACTAGCGCCTAAAGCGATAGTAAATAGTGTTTTAAAGGCAACATTAGTCCTCATATTTTTATTGTCTTTATGTAGTAATTTAGGCCTTGCAATATAGTAATTAACGCGAAAAGTACAAGATTATTTTATAACTATCAAAAACCTGTAATCTGCTAATAATCTTATGTCTGTATAAGATGTCAAATATGAAAATAATAGGGTGTAGATTTGAATATATGTTATATTTTGTGATAAATTGAGGTATTATTGATTGTTATTATTTCATTTGAACAATATTTTTTTAATTATTTAGTTATCAATTAATACAAAATTTCTAAATCCTATTAAGGTGAACTTCAAGAATAAAGATCAGGCGGAGTTCTCTTAACAAGAATAAAAATATATATTTGTTAAACATTTATTGAAGTGATGAGAAAAATTACGATTCTATTTCTTGGAGTTGCCTTGTTGTCTAATCTACGCGGATTTTCTCAAGAAGAGGAAAATAGAGTGATTACCACGGGTGTTCCTTTTTTGCTAATTGCAGCAGATGCTAGGGCTGCAGGTATGGGAGATCAAGGGGTGGCGACTTCTGCCGATGCTTTCTCTCAACAATGGAACCCTGCCAAATATGCTTTTTCAAATTCTGAACAAGGAGTAGGTATTTCCTATACCCCTTATTTAAGCAATATTGTTAATGATATCTTTTTAGGGAATCTTACTTATTTTCGAAAGCTTGATGATAGAAGTGCTGTGGCGGCAAGCTTAAGATATTTCAGTTTAGGGTCTATTGAAGCACAGGCAGGATTCGATGAGTTTCCTTTAGTGTTAAGTCCTAATGAAATGACTTTAGATCTTTCATACTCTTTAATGTTAAATGAAAATTTCTCGATGGCTGTTGCTGGAAGGTATTTAAGATCTGATCTAAAATTATCTGTAAATAGCGAAGATGCAACCGCAGCCTCAAGTTTTGGGGTAGATGTTGCTGCCTTTTATCAGAGTGAGCCAATTGTTTTTTCAAATTTTGATGGTAGATTTAGGGCAGGAGCGAATATTTCGAATATCGGTCCTAAGATTAAGTACGATGAAGTAGGGCAAGAAAACTTTATCCCTACAAATCTTAAAGCAGGTGCCGGTTTCGATTTTATATTTGATGCCGATAATAGATTGGGAACTTATTTAGAGTTTAATAAGCTATTAGTGCCAACTCCTCAAGATTTTAATAATGATGGTACTATTGATGTTTCAGACGAAAAGGAATATAACGATATAGGAGCAATACAAGGAATTTTTAAATCTTTTGGAGATGCTCCAGATGGTTTTAGTGAAGAGTTAAAAGAAATAACTTGGGCCTTTGGTGGAGAGTATGTTTATAGAGATGCTTTTGCTTTAAGATCTGGTTATTTTAACGAAAGTGATGCTAAAGGATCTAGAAAATTTGTAGCTCTGGGGGCAGGTTTTAAATATGCACCCGTTGTTATAGATATTTCCTATTTATTTTCAACCTCTAAGGTGGTGAGTCCTTTGGAAGGAACCTTGCGTTTTGGACTTACTTTTAATTTTGGAGAAGTCTACGAAAACAATTAATTTGAATATCTCTTCTTTTTATAATTTTTAAAGATGAAAACGATCACAGTTCTGTGATCTTTAAAAGCTTAATATTAAATGAAATCTATTTCAATTACCTCAAATTTAGAGGTGTATGACTCTTTTGACGAGTTATCTGAAGATATAAAGTCTTTAATGCGAATGGCCTTTGAGGTTAGAGATAATGCATATGCACCATACTCGCAATTTAAAGTGGGTGCAGCGATTCTATTAGACAATGGAGAAATAGTTGTGGGTTCTAATCAAGAAAATGCATCGTATCCATCAGGGTTGTGTGCAGAGCGAACTGCAATTTATTATGCGGGTGCTAAATATCCAAATGCTAAGATCTTGAAAATGGCACTTTCTGCTAAATCTATGAAACATCGAGTAATAACTCCTATAGCACCTTGTGGCGCATGTAGACAGGCAATTGCGGAATATGAATTGAAGCAAGACTTGCCAATAGAGATCTTTTTTATGGGAGAATCTGGTAAAGTGGTAAAAGCAAATTCTTTAAAAGAATTGTTGCCATTATTATTCGATAATTCTTATCTATAACGATTTCGTTATTTTTTAGTAATAAAACTGTTTTCCATTCTTATTGAAAATAGTATTTTTGTTATCCGCTAGGCAAAATCCACTGTCCGGCCTTAAATTAATTTGTAGATGAAGAAAATTACCAAAGCCACTTATTTGAAGTGGTACGAGGATATGCTATTCTGGCGTAAGTTTGAAGATAAACTTGCACAAGTTTATATTCAACAAAAAGTTAGAGGTTTCCTGCATTTATATAATGGTCAAGAGGCAATTTTAGCCGGATCTTTACATGCAATGGATCTTACTAAAGATAAAATGATTACTGCTTATAGAAATCACGTGCAGCCAATTGGAATGGGCGTAGATCCCAAGAGAGTAATGGCAGAATTATATGGTAAGAAAACAGGTACTTCTCAAGGTTTGGGTGGTTCTATGCACATATTTTCTAAAGAACATCGTTTTTACGGTGGACATGGTATTGTAGGTGGACAAATTCCATTAGGTGCTGGTTTAGCGTTTGCCGATAAGTATTTCAAAAGAGATGCTGTAACCTTAACTTTTATGGGAGATGGCGCAATGCGTCAAGGTTCACTTCATGAAACGTTGACAATGGCTGTAAACTGGAATCTTCCTGTGGTTTTCTGTGTAGAAAATAACGGGTATGCTATGGGAACTTCTGTAGCTAGAACTTCTAAAAATACAGAGATCTGGAAAATGGGATTGGCTTATGATATGCCATGTGGACCGGTAGATGCCATGAATCCTATTAAAGTTGCAGAAGCGATGGATGAAGCTATAGAAAGAGCACGTTCTGGAAAAGGACCAACTTTCTTAGAGCTAAAAACATATAGATATAGAGGGCACTCTATGAGTGATGCTCAAAAATATAGAACTAAAGACGAGGTTGCAGAATATCAAAAGATAGATCCAATAACACAGGTTTTGGATATTATCAAAGATAAAAAGTATGCTACCGAGAAAGAGATTAAAGCAATAGATAAACGCGTTAAGGATTTAGTGAGCGAATGTGAAAAATTTGCTGAAGAATCTGATTATCCAGACAAGAGCTTAATGTATGATGCCGTTTATGAGCAAAAAGATTATCCATTCTTATCAAATAAAGTAGAGTAGATTATGGCTGAAGTAATAAACATGCCACGATTAAGTGACACCATGGAAGAAGGTGTTGTTGCGAAATGGCTGAAAAAAGAAGGTGATAAAGTTGAAGAGGGTGACATTTTAGCTGAAATTGAAACCGATAAAGCTACCATGGAATTTGAATCTTTTCACGAAGGAACATTATTGCATATTGGTATTGCTGAAGGAGAAACTGCTCCTGTAGATACTTTGCTTGCTATTATTGGAGAAGAAGGAGAAGATATTTCAGATCTAATAAAAGGAGGTTCAGGATCTTCTAATAAATCTGAGGATAAATCAAAAGATAAAGAAGCTAAAAAAGAAGAATCATCAGAAAAAGATGATAATTCTGAAGAGGCTGAAGAAGAAAAGTCTTCTGAAGATAATTCTAATGATGGTGACTTGCCGGAAGGTGTAGAAGTTATCACGATGCCTAGGCTGAGTGATACTATGGAAGAAGGTACTGTTGCTCAATGGTTGAAAAAAGAAGGAGATAAAGTGGAAGAAGGAGATATTCTTGCTGAAATAGAAACCGATAAGGCTACTATGGAGTTTGAATCTTTCTATGAAGGAACTTTATTAAAAATTGGTATTGCTGAAGGAGAAACTGCTAAGGTAGATAGCTTATTGGCAATTATTGGACCTGAAGGTACAGACGTTTCTGGAATTGGATCTGGTAAATCTGCCGCTCCAAAGAAAAAATCGGAATCTTCAGAGAGTGATTCAGAAGAAAAAGAAACAGATGAAAAATCTTCAACAGAAGATAATTCATCTAAAACTCATTCTGACGGAAAAAGAATATTTGTTTCTCCTTTGGCTAAGAAAATGGCCGAAGATAAAGGAATAGATTTAGCTCAGGTTAATGGAAGTGGTGAAAATGGTCGTATCGTAAAGAAAGATATAGAATCTTTTAAAGCTTCAGATAAACCTGCGGCTAAAGCTCAAGAATCTTCTACTCCAGCAGCAGAAGAGAGTAAAGGTGGAGCTCGTCCTTACGTTCCTGCAGGAGAAGAAAGTTTTGAAGAAATCAAGAATTCTCAAATGCGTAAAACCATTGCAAAACGTTTAGGAGAATCTAAATTTACTGCGCCACATTATTACCTTACTATAGAGGTTAACATGGAAGTGGCAATGACTTCAAGAAAACAAATTAATGAGCTTCCAGATGTGAAGGTTTCATTTAATGATATGGTGATCAAAGCATCTGCTATGGCACTAAGAAAACACCCAAGAGTGAACTCTCAATGGACGGGTGATACTACCAAAATTGCAAGCCATATTCATATGGGAGTTGCAGTAGCGGTAGAAGACGGCCTTGTTGTTCCTGTTCTTAAATTTGCAGACCAAATGTCTATGACGCAAATTGGTGGTAATGTAAAAGAACTTGCAGGTAAAGCAAGAAACAAAAAATTGCAACCTTCAGAAATGGAAGGAAGTACATTTACTGTTTCAAATCTTGGTATGTTCGGTATTACAGAATTTACAAGTATTATCAATCAGCCAAACTCAGCAATTCTTTCTGTAGGTGCAATTGTAGAGAAACCGGTTGTTAAAAATGGTGAGATTGTAGTTGGAAACACAATGAAAGTAACACTTGCTTGCGATCATAGAACCGTAGATGGTGCTACAGGTGCCGCGTTCTTACAAACTCTTAAGAGTTATTTAGAAAATCCGGTTACAATGTTGGCATAGTTCATCAAAAAACCGAATATAATATTCCAAAATCCCGCGTAATAGCGGGATTTTTTTATCTTTAGATGTATGAGAAAATTTAAAGTAAATTATTGGATATTGGTTTTGGTTTTAGGATTTGCTTCCTGTAACTCAACTCAGGAGTCGGCTGTAACTCAACCAATCGAGCAAGAAGAAACAACGTCATCATTTAAAACTATTGAAATATCAGAAGCTTCCATTAAGGAAAAACTTTTGGTTTTAGCAGCAGATTCTTTAAAAGGTAGAGCTACCGGAAGTGAAGGTGAGAATGTGGCAGCATCCTATATTGAAGCAAATTTCAGAAAAAATAATATCAAACCTTATTTTGAAACTTACAGAGATACTTTTCAAGTTAAAAATATTACAGGTTATAATGTTGTTGGGTATATAGAGGGGACAGATCCGGTGCTAAAAGATCAGTTTATAATTCTTGGTGCACATTACGATCATATAGGTATAGGGAAAACTGTTGGAGATGATTCTATTGCCAATGGAGCTAATGATGATGCCTCTGGAACAGTAGCGGTAATGGAAATTGCAGCGCAACTTTCTAAATTAAATAATAAACGGAGTGTGATCTTTGCACTTTTTTCTGGTGAAGAATTAGGGTTGAAAGGTTCTGAACATCTTGCGTCACGATTAAAGAAAGATGGATTAGATCTTTATGTTATGTTCAATTTCGAAATGATTGGCGTGCCTATGAAAGATAAAAGCTATCTGGCATATCTTACTGGATATGAAAAATCTAATCTCGCTGAAAAATTCAATGCATACTCAAATAAAGAAGTACTAGGATTTTTGCCTCAAGCAAAAAACTACAATCTATTTATGAGAAGTGATAATTATTCATTTTTTAATGAATTTAAAACGCCTGCGCAAACGCTCAGTACTTTCGATTTTACCAATTATGAATTCTATCATCACGTCTCAGATGAGGCTTCAAAAATGGATTATTCTCATATGTCTAATTTAATTGAAGCGGTACTTCCCGGAATTCAAAGAATGTTGAACTCTTCAGATAGAGAAATAAAATTAAATAATTAATGAAAAATATTATAATTACTGGTACCAGCAGAGGGATAGGTTTGGAAATGGTGAAGCTGTTTTCAAAATTAGGACATAGAGTGTTGGCACTTTCTAGAAATGCAGAACCGGTTGATTCTTTAAATTTAAAAAATGTTGAATCTCTTGCATTCGATATTACTGCTGAAAAAGATCTACATACCCTTTCTGAATATTTATCAAAAGATTGGAAAAGAGTAGATGTATTAATTAATAATGCAGGTGCTATTTTAAATAAACCTTTTGCAGATTCTACCTTATCTGAATTTAAAAAGGTATATGATACGAACGTATTTGGTGTGGTAGGGATTATTCAAAAAGTGCTTCCTTTTTTAGAAAAAGATTCTCATGTTGTAAGTATAAGTAGTATGGGTGGTGTTCAGGGCAGCATGAAATTTCCCGGCCTATCTGCGTACAGTTCTAGCAAAGGAGCGATCATTACATTAACCGAACTATTAGCAGAGGAATATAAAGAACAAGGGCCGAGTTTTAATGTGTTGGCGTTAGGTGCTGTACAAACAGAGATGTTAGAAGAAGCTTTTCCTGGCTATAAAGCTCCGCTTTCAGCTACAGAGATGGCTCAATATATAATAGATTTTAGCCTTACCGGGCATAAATATTATAATGGGAAAATGTTACAGGTGTCAAATAGTACTCCGTAATTAAAAATAGAATGTCAGATATTTTACAAAAGTATTTGCCGAGTCATTCGGTTTCGCCTGTATTTAAATTGATAGAGGAAAATAGAGTGCATTTAAAGATTGTAAATGAGAGGGTAACCAGACATGGCGATTATCGTAGAATGACAGATGGTACTCATCAAATAACGGTGAATGCAAATCTTAATAAGTATAGATTTCTAATTACATTGGTCCACGAAATAGCGCATTTGGTCGCCTTTGAACACTTTGGTCGTCGAATAAAGCCGCATGGGTATGAGTGGAAACTTACCTTTAGAAACTTAATGTTGCCTTTTATTAGACCTGAAATATTTCCGAATGAACTTTTGCCTTTAATTGCAAATCATTTTAAAAACCCAAAGGCGAGTAGTGATACCGATGCAAGATTATCTGTAGCACTTAAAAAGCTTGATTCGGAAAACGATAAAAACTATATTTATGAGATTCCTTTGGGAGGAATATTTAGAATATATAATGGAAAGGTCTTTAAACGCGGACAGAAATTGAGGAAACGATATGAATGTTTGGAAGTGGCAACAGGTAAAATGTATTTATTTCAACCTAATGCAGAAGTAGAACTTGTGGTAGGTTAATTAAAAAATCTAAGTATGACAACAATTTACAATCAGAATTATTACGCAGTTATTATGGCTGGAGGAGTTGGATCTCGTTTTTGGCCTGTAAGTACTTCCAAATTTCCTAAGCAATTTCATGATATGCTAGGGGTGGGTAATAGTTTGTTACAAAAAACCTTTAGCAGACTTACTAAGATCGTGCCTTATGAGAATATTTTAATTCTTACTAATACTGAATATGTTGATCTTGTTAAAGAACAATTGCCAGAATTAGATGCTTCCAAAATTATTGCAGAGCCGGCTATGAGAAATACTGCTCCTTGTATCTTATTAGCAGCGATGAAGATCAAGAAAATGAATCCCGATGGTGTGATGTTGGTAGCACCATCAGATCATTGGATTAATGAGGAAGAACTATTTGTAAATGATATTACCAATGCATTTAAAGCAGCATCTGAAGATGATATTTTAATTACCCTTGGTATTAAACCTACCTCTCCTAATACGGGTTACGGATATATTAAATATGAAGGTGTTGAAGGTAAGGAGTTAAATAAGGTTGAAAAATTTACCGAAAAACCTTCGTTGAGAAATGCTAAGAAATTTTTAGAAGAAGGTAACTATGCATGGAATGCCGGAATTTTTATTTGGAAGGCTTCGTATATTGTAGCTTCTTTTGAAAATCATGCAACAGAAATGTTTAATCTATTTAATGATGGCATTTCATTATTGAATACAGCCAAGGAAGCAGAATTTATAGAAGATGCTTATCCGGAGGCTCAAAATATCTCTATAGATTATGCTATTTTAGAAAAATCTGATGAGGTATATGTGATTCCTGCAAATTTTGACTGGAATGATCTTGGAACTTGGGGTTCACTTTATGGAGAATTGGCAAAAGATGAACAAAACAATGCGGTTGTAGGAGCGCAGTTAATTCCATATGAAGCGAAGGATAATATGGTTTATACAGATACTCAAAAAGTAGTTGTGGTTGATGGATTAGAAGATTATATCATAGTAGATGAAAAGAATGTTTTAATTATTGTTCCGAAAGAAAAGGAGCAAGAAATAAAAGAAATTAGGTCAAAGGTAATTGAGAAATTCGGCGATAATTTTGGTTAAGATTCATGGAAAATAAAGATAATATAGGAAGCAATCCACCGGTTCATACTTCAAATAAAACCGATTTTGCTCAGGCAGGAGGAATTTGGCAAGGAATAAAGGATTTTATTTCTGAACTTCTTGATATTCGAGATGATACCGATAGAGAATCTACGGTAGAAGCTATAAAAAAGGATATTTCTTTTAAAGGACATAATGCCTGGATTCTTGTGTTTTCAATTTTCGTGGCCTCTATTGGCTTAAATGTGAGTAGTACAGCAGTTGTTATAGGGGCAATGCTTATATCTCCTTTAATGGGTCCAATTGTAGGAATTGGTTTGTCTGTGGCTATCAATGATGTGGATACTCTCCGGAAATCTTTTGTGAATTTAGGAGTAATGGTGGGACTTAGTGTTTTAACCGCTTATACTTATTTTTTAATCTCGCCTGTAAAAGAAGAAACACCAGAACTTATTGCAAGAACCTATCCCACTATTTTGGATGTATTGGTGGCTATATTTGGTGGTTTAGCTTTGATAGTTGCTAAAACAAAACGAGGCACCATTGCTAGTGTTATTTTTGGAGTAGCTATTGCTACTGCTTTAATGCCGCCATTATGTACTGTAGGATATGGCCTGGCTATTGGAAAATGGTCTTATGCTGGTGGTGCACTTTATTTATTTTCTATTAATGCAGTCTTTATAGCCTTATCAACTTTTATGGTTTCTAAGTTATTAGGATTTCCATTAGTGCGATATGCCAATAGTAAAAGGAGAAAGCGGATTGCTCAAATAGCTTCGGTTATTGCTATTATCGTAATGATTCCAAGTGTAATCTTATTTGTGAATTTATTGAGAAAGCAAGTGTATGAGAGTAAGGCACGAGAGTTTATGACTGAAGTAGTTAAATTTAGTGGTGCAGAATCTGTAAAATCGAACCAAGATTACGCTGAGAAAAAGTTAGAAGTATATCTAATTGGAGCTCCTGTTCCTGAGGCAGTCATAGAAACTTGGAGAGAACAATTAGATGATATCGAGGTTTTAAAAGATTCTAAGCTTATTATACATCAGGGAGTTTCCTCCAGTGGAGATATGGCTTCCATATCTAGTCAAGTAAGAAGTGGAATTCTAGAAGACTTATATGTTAAGAACCAAGAGTTGATAGAAAATAAAGATGCAAAGATTCAATTATTAGAAAATGAACTTTTAAAATATAAAGCCAGCGGCTTTTCTTTTAAAGATATCAGCAAAGAGATAAAAGTGAATTATGACAAAGTAGAAAATCTTAGTTACGCCAATACCATTTCAACTAACTTCTCTAAAATTGATACTATTCCAACTTTCAACGTAAGCTGGAAAAAGAATACTTCAAGAACTGAGCAGCAGTCGGAATTAGCTAAAATTCAGAAATGGTTAAGTTTAAGACTAAAATTAGATACTTTATTGGTGAAATCTTACAATTAAATTGATGCAGTATTAATGGCCTTTAAGCTGTGCATCTCGTACTTTCTTAAATAAGTTGGAAGAGTATACAAAGTCTGTTACTGTTTTGTCTTCGGTTTGAAATATTTGAGATTTATCTCCTTTCCAAGCCAGAACTCCATCTTTTAGAAAAGCGATATTCTCACCAATTTCTAATACAGAGTTCATGTCATGCGTGATTATTACAGTTGTAATATCATATTCTTTCGTGATATCTTGAATAAGATTATCTATTACCGTTGCAGTTTTTGGATCTAACCCTGAGTTAGGTTCATCGCAAAACAAATATTTAGGTTTGTTTACAATTGCTCGAGCTATAGAAACTCTTTTTTGCATTCCCCCACTAATTTCTGAAGGTAATTTATTTTCAGACCCTTCCAGATTTACTCTTTTCAATACTTCAGCAACGCGAGCTTTAAGGTCTCTCTTTCTGGATTTGGTAAACATTCTAAGTGGAAACATGACATTTTCTTCTACGGTCATAGAATCAAACAAAGCTCCTCCTTGAAATACCATTCCAATTTCTTTACGTAGCTCTCTCTTTTCTTCATCGGTAAAGTCAGAATAAGATTTTCCATCATATTCAATGGTTCCTTCATCTGGAATAAAAAGTCCGAGCATCGATTTAAGTAAAACACTCTTTCCTGATCCAGATTGCCCGATGATAAGATTGGTCTTTCCTGTTTCGAATACAAAATCGATTCCTTTCAAGATCTTTTCACCATCAAAACCTTTATGTAGATTTTTTACTTCTATCATTAGCTAAGTAATAATTGAGTTATAATATAATTGGTAATAATTAAAACAACACTCGTCCAAACGAAAGAAGTGGTACTTGCTTTTCCTACTTCTAGAGAACCACCTTTCATATAATAACCATGATAGGCAGGAATGGTAGCTAAGATCATTGCAAATAAGAATGTTTTAATAAATGCGTAGGCTAGGTGAAAACTTATAAAGTCGTCTTGTAAACCTGTAATAAAAGTATCTGCACCTACAAATCCTCCAAGCACAGCAGCAGCAAAAGCTCCCATAATTCCTAAGAACATAGCTATTGCTATCACAAATGGGTACGTAGCCATTGCTATTATCTTTGGAAAAATTAGATAATTAAGAGAATTGATTCCCATTACTTCTAAGGCATCAATTTGCTCTGTAACTCTCATAGAACCAATACTTGAGGTGATAAAGGAACCTACTTTACCAGCCATAATTATGGAAATAAAGGTTGGAGCAAACTCAAGAATAATAGATTGCCTTGCGGCAAATGCTATCAAAGTTTTAGGAATTAGCGGATTGTTAAGGTTTAAGGCCGTTTGTATAGCAACTACACCTCCAATAAAGAAAGAGATGAATGCAACTATTCCAAGAGAGCCGATTATAAGTTCGTCAATTTCTTTAAAGATCAATTCTTTAAGTACAGAGCGTTTGGTCATTCGTCCAAACACGCCTTTAATCATTATGAAATATTCACCAATAGAATGCAGGTAGCTCATTAAGCAATTTTTGTAAAGCTAAAATACTATTTTTTATCAGGAAACTATTTAACTAAGAATTAAAGTTTAAGCCGTTATACTTTCTTAATTTTGGCACACTTAATAATTTCACAATTTAAGATGAAAAGACTTATTTTTTGCTTATTGCTTGCACTTCCATTAATTGCTGTTAAAGCACAAACCGTAAAAGAACACCCATTAAATCCTGATAAACCGAAGTTGGTAGTTGGGGTAGTTGTAGACCAGATGAGGTACGATTATCTTACCAGATTTTGGGATAAGTTTGGAGAAGACGGATTTAAAAGATTGATAAACGAAGGATATAATTTTAAGAATAATAATTTTAATTATGTGCCTACGTATACTGCACCAGGACATACGTCTATTTATACAGGTACAACTCCTCAAAATCATGGAATTATCAGTAATGGCTGGTATGATAAATTCGAGAAAGCAGAAGTTTATTGCACACAAGATGCTGATAGTAATCCGATAGGCACAAAATCTTCAGCAGGAAAAATGTCTCCGCATAGAATGAATGCTACAACGGTTGCAGATGAAAATAGATTGTTCACCCAATTAAAAGGGAAGACTATTGGGATTTCTTTAAAAGACAGGGGAGCAATACTTCCTGCAGGTCATACTGCCAATGCTGCCTATTGGTTTAACGGCTATGATGAAGGGAATTTTATTTCCAGTTCTTATTATATGGACAAGCTGCCGGAATGGGTGGTAAACTTTAATAAATCTGATAAGGTAAGATCTTATTTGAAGACTTGGAATACGCTTAAAGATATTGAAACTTATACGGAAAGTGGAAGCGATAAGAATGCTTTTGAAGGAGGATTTGTAGGACAAGAAACTGCAACTTTTCCATATGATCTTAAAAAGTTGAGTTCAAAAAACGGAGATCTAGATATTTTAAAGTCTACTCCATATGGAAATTCAATTTTGGCAGATTTCGCTATTGCCACTTTAGAAGGTGAAGACCTTGGAGAAGATGATTACACCGATTTCTTTACAGTAAGTTTTTCAAGCACAGATTATATTGGTCATAATTTTGGAGTAGATTCTAAAGAAGTTGAAGATGCTTATATTCGGTTAGATGTAGATCTTGCTAGATTGCTGAAAGCCTTAGATAAGAAAGTGGGTGCAGGAAATTATACATTATTTTTAACCGCAGATCATGGGGGTGGAGATGTGCCATCCTATTTACAATCTGTTAGAGTTCCTGGAGGGTACTTTGATGAAATGGTTTTTGAAAGCGATCTAAAGGAATTTTTGAAAGAGAATTATAAAAACGAAGATCTAATTGAAAACGTTTCCAATTATCAAGTTTTCTTTAATTATAAAGAAGTTTTAAATGCAGATATAGATTTTGCTGAGTTAGAAAGGGTAATTGCGCATTATGCATTGCAATACAAGCAAGTGAACAGAGTATTTACCAGAACACAATTAGAAGGAACTAATTTTACTTCCGGTTTGGCTGGATTGGTACAAATGGGATTCAATCAAAAAAGAAGTGGGGATGTGGTTCTTGTATTAGATCCTGCAACTATTACTTACTCGGTAACCGGTTCTACGCATGGCAGCGGATATTCTTATGATACGCATGCACCTTTGATCTTTTTTGGAAAAGGAATTCCACACGGAAGCACAACTAAACCAAATGAAGTGGTGGATATAGCACCTACAATTTCTGCTTTGTTAGGTATTCCAATGCCAAACTCGGCTACAGGAGAGCCTTTATATGAAATGTTAGATGCTAAAAAGAACTAAAATAATTTTTCACGTATTTTTTTCCAGCGTAAATTTCTAATAAAGCGGCCTTCTTCTTCTGAAACGAGAAAAGGCTGCTTTTCTTTTTTAGCTTTATAATATCCAGAAAGGTAATCTAAGAAAAGTGATGGTTTTTTCTTTAAAAGGGCCAGTTTTGCGGAAGCAATCACAGTAATAGGAAACCCATAGCGCAACCGGTAAAAAGCTTTGCCTTGTTTGTATTTTGAAGTTGCTGTATAAGTAGCTCCAGTTGGCTTCAGATGTTTTACAAGTAAAGAAATGTCTGTTTTGATTTTCCAACCATAAAACTGTGCTATAAGTTCATCTACCGTATCCCAGCCCATAGCAGGTTGAAGTCCGCCAATTTGTAAGAAGCATTTTTTTCTGTACGCTTTAATAGCACCACGAATATGATCTTTACCTGTTAGGTTTTCTAATTTCCATGCTCCTTCAGAATAAATGCTGCAAAAACCTCCAGCCATTCCTATTGTAGTGTCCTCTTGAAAATGGGAAACGATGGTTTCAATATAATTAGAAGGAAAAATAAGATCTGCATCGAACTTGCATATAATATCATATTCATTATCAAGTGTTTTTAATCCTTCATTAAAGGCCTTTATCACCTTGCTTCCTGGGGCATGTTCACTTTCTTGAGTAGTAGAAATTAAACTGATGTACTCATATTTCTCAGCAAATTCTCGTACTATTTTTGAAGTATTATCGGTAGACTTATCATTTACAACTACAATCTTATCTGCTTGTAATGTTTGATCAACTAAAGATTGTAGCGTTTTGCTAATAAATTCAGCTTCGTTATATGCAGGTATGACTATATAGACTTTCAAAAAAGATTGTTGAGGTTTGTTTGAGATCTAGAATAGAACTCTTACGAAGATATAGAAAATAGAATGGTTAAAATAAGTGAGAAGCACCTATCTTCTTTCAGCATACACTGCGTAATATCTTGGAGTCACTTTTCTAAGCAATGGTCTAATTCCAATTTTTCCAACCGGGTTGGTCCATTTTGAAGTTTTCTTGATCTCCCATCCAGCTTTTTCCAATAACCAATCAAATTGCCAATCTTCAAATTCATGAAAATGCCTGTCTCTTAAGTCGGTTTTATTTTGATAAGCATCTGCAAACCATAATTTAAGAGGTACGGTAGCAATTAATTTTGGAGCCTTGATATCTCTTAGTACGTTGAAGGGCGCAACTAAATGTTCAAAAATTTCAAAAGCGGTAACAGCGTCAAAATTATCAGATTTTACAGCATCTGTAATAAGGTCGAGATCTTCTCCTTTTGTATTTTCTATTGAATAATTATGATCTTTCATGATCTTTGAAAAAGGATTTTCTACTCCAAGATCTAAGATCTTTGCAGGAGGGGCAACCACATCTTCTAAAAATTCTATAGTTTTTTTGAAACGTTTGTTCGGAAAAGTATGTTCGTACATGCTAATATTGATAAACGATAGCATTAACGTTCATTCCTGCGCCAACACTTGCAAGAATAATAATATCGTCTTTATGAAGTTCTTGATTTTTTAGTTTGCCTTTTAAAACTAGGTCTAAGAGGGTTGGTACCGTGGCAACACTGCTATTTCCTAATTCTTGGATACTCATAGGCATTACATTTTCAGGAACCGGTAATTTATGAAGTTTGTAAAATCTCTTTATGATAGCATCATCCATTTTTTCATTAGCTTGATGTATAAAGATCTTCTTTACATCTTCTATAGTATGGCCGCTTTTCTCTAAGCAAGATTTCATTGCTTTTGGAACTTCAGTTAAAGCGAATTCATAGATCTTTCTACCATTCATTTTAATGAATCTGGTATCTTCTTTCTCTGTTACATTATTAGATTTTCCGAAGAAAATATGATGTGCTTCATTATAAGCAAAAGTTGCAGACTCATGAGCTAAAAGGCCTCCAGTTTGATCATCTTTAACTTCAAAAATCGCCGCTCCAGCACCATCTGAAAAGATCATAGAATCTCTGTCAAATTTATCTACCACTCGAGATAACGCTTCGGCTCCAATCACTAAGCATTTTTTAGCCATTCCAGCCTTCATAAAAGCTTGAGCTTGAATAACAGATTCAATCCATCCCGGACATCCAAAGAGAACATCATAGCCTACACATTTAGGATTTTGAATTCTTAGATTGTATTTTACTCTGGTAGCTAAACTTGGAACCGTATCACTTTGTGAACTACCAAATTTTACATCGCCATAGTTATGAGCAACAATGATATAATCTAAAGTTTCAGCATCAATTCCTGCGTCTTCTATAGCTTTCTGTGCGGCCACAGTAGCCATATCAGAAGTGTTAAGCTCATCTTCAAGATATCTTCTTTCTTCAATTCCAGTAATAGCTTTGAATTTTTCTATGGTTACTTCATTGGTATGAGGAAATTGAGAACCATCATTATTCAAGAATTCATGTTGTAAAAAATCAGAATTTTTTCTCTTTAAAGTAGGAATAAAACTTCCTATTCCAGTCATTTTTATGCTCATCTTCAGCTTGAAGTTTGGGATTGTTACAACTAAATTAATAAAACCATTCTTAGAATTGAACTTGAAAATTTAATTTCTCGTTGGAATTATTGATTTATTATTTATTGTCAATTAAAATATTGAATTGATATTTATATCATGTATATTTTGAGAATTCTAAAAGGCGCGATTTGCGCCTTTTAGAATTTATAAGAGATTTAAGCCTCCATATATTCTTCTATAGGATCACAAGTACAGATCAAATTTCTATCTCCGTAAGCGTCATCTACTCTTCTAACGGTTGGCCAGAATTTATTATCTGCAACGTATTCTAATGGATATGCAGCTTGCTCTCTGGTGTAAGGAAATTCCCAAGAATCTGCAGTAAGCATTGCCATAGTATGAGGTGCATTTTTTAGAATGTTATTTTTATCATCTGCGCTAGAATTGCTTATCTCTGTTCTTATAGAGATCAAGGCATCACAAAATCTATCTAATTCTGCTTTGCTTTCGCTTTCTGTAGGTTCGATCATTAATGTTCCGGCTACCGGGAAAGAAACTGTAGGAGCATGGAAACCATAATCCATCAATCGTTTCGCGATATCTACTACCTCAATACCATTATTTTTAAAAGGTCTGCAATCTACAATCATTTCGTGAGCAGCTCTTCCTCTTTCTCCAGAATATAGAGTTTGATAATGCTCCTTAAGTCTAGACTTAATATAGTTAGCATTTAAAATTGCATATTCAGTAGATTTCTGTAATCCTTTACTCCCTAACATAGTAATATAGCCGTAAGAAATCAAGCAAACTAAAGCAGAACCCCAAGGAGCTGCAGAAATTGCAGTTATAGCTTCTTCACCACCAGTTTTTATTACCGGGTTTCCTGGTAAAAATGGAAGTAATTGTTTTGCAACGCAAATTGGTCCAACTCCAGGTCCACCTCCTCCATGAGGGATAGCAAAAGTCTTATGTAGGTTTAAGTGGCAAACGTCTGCTCCAATATTTCCAGGATTTGTTAATCCAACTTGAGCATTCATATTTGCGCCATCCATATAAACCTGTCCGCCGTTGTCATGTATAAGTTTAGTGATCTCTTTAATAGAAGATTCAAAAACTCCATGAGTAGAAGGGTAAGTAACCATTAAAGCGGCAAGATTATCTTTATGTTTTAATGCTTTTTCTTTAAGATCGTCTATATCAATGTTACCTTCTTTAGTAGCTTTTGTAACCACCACTTTCATTCCAGCCATTACTGCAGATGCAGGATTGGTTCCGTGAGCAGAAGATGGGATAAGACAAATATTTCTATGAGCATCTCCTCGAGATTCGTGATATGCACGAATCACCATAAGTCCGGCATACTCCCCTTGAGCACCAGAATTTGGTTGAAGCGAAGTTCCTGCAAAACCGGTGATCTCTGTTAACTGGTCTTCCAAACGTTTTAATACAGTTTGGTAACCTTCAGCTTGCTCTACAGGAGCAAATGGATGCATATTACCCCATTGCGGGTTGCTTAATGGAAGCATTTCTGAAGCTGCATTTAACTTCATGGTGCAAGATCCAAGAGCGATCATAGAATGATTTAAAGAAAGATCCTTACGCTCCAGTTTCTTAATATAACGCATCAATTCTGTTTCTGAATGATAAGAATTGAAAACTTCATTGGTTAGAAAATCTGTTTTTCTTGCAATATCTTTTGTAATGGTAGTTCCTTCTTTCAATTCTGAAAGTTCACTAACTTCTTTTTTAGAAACTTCAGCAAAGATAGTAGCGATATTATTTACATCTGTTAGAGTTGTAGTTTCATTCAAAGCGATAACAACCGTTTCAGCATCTGGATAATAGAAGTTCATTTCATTCTGCTCAGCAAGTTGTTTCACTTTAGCAGCATCAGCATTTACTCTAATGGTATCAAAATAAGATTTATTCAGCTGCTTATATCCTAAACTTTCTAATTGTGAAGCCAGGTTTACTGCAGAAGAATGAACTGTATTCGCAATATACTCTAATCCTTTTGGACCATGATAAACAGCATACATTCCAGCCATTACAGCAAGAAGCACTTGAGCAGTACAAATGTTGGATGTTGCTTTATCTCTTTTTATATGTTGTTCTCGGGTTTGAAGCGCCATACGTAACGCTCGGTTTCCATTGGTGTCTTTAGTAACTCCAATAATTCTACCCGGAATACTTCTTTTAAATTCGTCTCTTGTTGCAAAATATGCAGCATGCGGGCCACCATAACCTAATGGAATTCCAAAACGCTGTGTAGTACCTACAACTACATCTACTCCAAGTTCTCCTGGGGCTTGTAATTTTACCAAACTTAAAATGTCTGCAGCAACCACTGTTTTTATTTGAGCCTTTTTACAATTTGAAATGAAATCGGCATAATTAAAAACTTCTCCAGATTTTCCTGGATATTGCAACATTGCTCCAAAAAATTCTTCAGAAAAATCAAATTCTGAGTGATCTCCTATCACCAATTCAATTCCTAATGGAATAGCTCTGGTTTGTAGAAGAGAAATAGTTTGAGGTAATACTTCTTCTGAAACAAAATATTTTACAACTTCATTTTTTTTCTGATCTCTTTCTCTAACGGCAAATAAAAGCGCCATGGCTTCTGCTGCAGAAGTAGATTCGTCTAATAAGGATGCATTTGCAAGCTCCATTCCGGTAAGATCGCTCACCATGGTCTGGAAATTCAATAAGGCTTCCAATCTTCCTTGAGCAATCTCTGCTTGGTAAGGCGTGTACGCTGTGTACCATCCCGGATTTTCAAGTATATTGCGCTGGATTACTGCCGGCAAAATTGCTTGATGATAACCCAAACCAACATAGGTCTTAAAAACCTTATTTTTAGCGGCAAGTTTGCCAATGTGTTCTGCAAACTCATTTTCGCTTAAAGCAGAAGGTAGGTTAAGAGGAGATTTTAATCTAATCTCATCTGGAATAGTCTCGTAAATTAACTGGTCTAATGAATCAACACCAACCGTAGAAAGCATCTCTTTTAGGTCACTTTCTTTAGGGCCAATATGTCTTAGAGCAAATGAATCTGTTCTCATTAAAATTTAGTTGTGTTTGAAGCGGCAAAATTACATATTTAAAACGTAAATTTTTACAATTTAAGGCCTTAGACGTGTTAAGATTTATTTTTGGATTATTATCTTTTAAAAAGGTAGGATGAGCGCAGTTAAGAATATATTTAATTTTTACATCAACAGTAGCATTCATGTAGCTTTTGCGGTAGTCGCTTTAACCACAGTAAGCATGATTCAATTTAATGTTGTATCTAATTTTGAGCTGTTGGGCTTTATCTTTTTTGCCACTATTACAGGATATAATTTTGTAAAATATGCAGGTATTGCAAAACTGCATCATTTAAGTCTAGCTAAAAATCTTAGGCTTATCCAAATTTTCTCTTTAATAGCGTTTGTCTTTCTTATCTATTTTACTTTTCACCAAAGTAAAAACGTTATTTTAATTTCAGGTATTCTCGGTCTTTTTACAGCACTTTATGCGCTCCCTATTTTCGGAAATGAGACTAATTTAAGAGGTGTTTCCGGGATAAAGATTTTTGTGATTGCCTTGGTTTGGGCGGGTGTAACAGTATTGCTTCCTGTAGCAGATCATATTCATCTATATTCTTTAGATGTGATCTTAGTCTTTATCCAAAGGTTTTTCTTTGTGATTGTGATCACGTTGCCATTTGAAATAAGAGATCTAAGATTTGATATGGCCAGATTAGGTACAATACCTCAAATTTTCGGAATCAAAAAGACAAGAATTATTGGTTTTTTATTGGTTGGTATTTTTGTTTTACTTGAATTTTTCAAACAATCTTCAGCTCTTAATAATGTAATAAGCGTTTTGCTGGTAGGGGGAGTGTGTTTATATAGTTTAAGGTTTGCAACTATAAGGCAAACTAAATACTATTCTTCTTTTTGGGTAGAAGCTATTCCAATTTTATGGTATGGAGTCTTGATGATCTTAATGGCTCTTAATTAGAGATCTCTTTTTCAATCTTCTCTTTCCATTGCTTTTTTTCAGCTTCAGTACACGTCTTAATGTCAGATTTTTCTATAAGATTGGTAAGTTTAGTATTCTTGGTGCTGTATTTTTTACAAGGGCCGCATAGAGCGAAATGTAATCTTATTTTTAATTTTTCAAAAAAGGATGCTTCCTTATATTGAGCTTTGTCGCAACAATTTGCTGCTTCAGAACAGTCCACAAATAAAGATTTTTTCTTACTCATATTAAAACCAGTTTTTTTCTAAACACTCGGCAAGGGTAACTCGTGCCCTGTGTATGATAACCCACAAATTAGACGGTGTGATATTAAATTCATTACAAATAGTTTCTGTGTCGAAACCATCTATTGTTTTCATTTTAAATATTTTAGCTTGCTTTTCGGTAAGATTTTCCATGCAATCTAAAATAGCGAGGCCAAGTTCTTCATTTTCCATAAGGTCTTCGGCAGTCTTGTCAAACCTATCTGGAGCCTGTTCTTCCAGCCAATCGCCCTCATTCCCTTCTTCAGAATAATTGATCTTAACTTCTGCTTTTCCTTTCTTAGAATTTATCTTACGGTAATGGTCTATAATTTTTCTTTTTAAAATGGAGATGAGCCACGTGCGTTCTGTAGCTTCTCCTTTAAAATTCTTCATAGATTTTAACCCGGCAAGAAAGGTTTCAGAAATTAAATCGTTAGCCACCTCTCTATCATTCACTCTTACAATAGTGTAATTGAAAAGATAATCTGAATATTTATCTACCCATTTAGTGGCATCGATCTTATTTACTGACATAGGCTTTTGGTATGCATTCAAAAATAGCAAAAAGTATGAACGAAACCTTAAACCTGAGCTATAGATTTAAGATTTCGTTCTATAATGCTTACTTTTTTAAAAGTCCGGCTCTTTTCAATAGCGCATCGGGCTTCGGTTCTTTTCCTCGGAAACGTTTGTAAAGTATCATTGGATGCTCTGTTCCACCCTTAGATAACACGTTATCTTTAAATTTCTTGGCAATCTCTTTGCTGAAGATTCCTTCACTTTCAAAATATTCAAAAGTATCTGCATCTAAAACTTCAGCCCATTTATAAGAATAATATCCTGCAGAATATCCACCTTGAAAGATATGAGAAAAGGCGGTACTCATGCAATTCTCTTTAACTTCAGGATATAATTTAGTGTCTTCAAAAGCTTTTTCTTCATGAGCTTTCACTTTGGTGACATCGGTTGGATCTATACCATGCCACTTCATGTCTAACTTTCCAAAGCTTATCTGGCGGATTGTAGCCATTCCTTCATGGAAGTTTGCCGCTTTTTTGATCTTCTCTATAAGTTCTAACGGAATGATCGCTCCTGTTTTATAATGTTTAGCAAAAAGCTCTAAAGCTTCTTTTTGGTAACACCAGTTTTCCAAAACCTGACTTGGAAGTTCTACAAAATCCCAAAATACACTTGTGCCAGAAAGACTTGGATACATGGTATCTGCTAACATTCCGTGTAATGCATGACCAAATTCATGGAAAAGCGTAGTTACCTCATTAAAAGTTAAAAGAGAAGGAGATGTTTTGGAAGGTTTAGTGAAATTGCACACAATAGAAATATGAGGTCTTTCATTTTCTTGATTCTTTACTTTTTGAGAACGGTATACCGTCATCCAAGCCCCATCACGTTTTCCTGCTCGAGGATGGAAGTCTGCGTAAAATAAAGCAATCTTTCTTCCAGTGTTGTCTGTAACATTATAAGTCTTAACGTCTGTATGATATTTATCTATATTTTGAACCTCTTCAAAATTAAGATCGTATAACTTGTTTGCTACGAGAAATACTCCGGAAATTACATTTTCAAGCTGAAAGTATGGTTTTAATTTCTCATCATCCAGATCAAATTTCTTTTGTTTAAGTTTTTCACCGTAATAAGCAGCATCCCATTTTTCTAATTGTGAGATCCCATCTAATTCTTTTGCAAAAGCTTCTAACTCTTGAAATTCTTCTGTAGCAGCAGGTTTAGATTTTTCTAAAAGTTCTTCTAGAAAACTTGCTACCTTTTCTGGAGTTTCTGCCATTCGTTCTTCTAAAACAAAATCGGCATGGGTTTTATAACCTAAAAGGCGTGCTCTTTCAAACCTATATTTTGCAATGTCTAAGACATTCTGTTGATTATCTAATACATCGTTATGAAAACCTTTCGCGCCAAAAGCCAATGCCATTGTTTTACGAAGCTCTCTGTGAGCCGAATATTTCATGAAAGGAATATAACTAGGATATTCCAAGGTAAAGATCCAACCTTCTTTTTCTTTAGCTTCTGCAGTTTCTTTGGCTTCTTCTTTTACAGCATCTGGCAAGCCTTCTAAATCTTTTCCCTCTGTAATAATAAGTTCGAATCTATTGGTCTCAGCCAAGACGTTTTCTCCAAATTTCAAGCTTAAAGAAGATAGTTGTTTATCGATTTCCCTTAATCTTTCCTTTTTTTCTTCAGAAAGATTAGCACCATTTCTTGTAAAAGCTTTGTATTTCTGATCGAGTAACATTTCTTGCTCTTTAGTGAGCTCAAGATTTTCTTTTTGATCGTACACTTTCTTTACACGTTCAAAAAGTTCCTTATTTAATATGATGTCATTTTTGAATTCAGATAATAAAGGAGAAACTTCCTGAGCTATTTTCTGAATTTCATCGTTGGTCTCTGCAGAATTCAAATTAAAAAAGATGCTGGTTACTAGGTCCAGCTGTTCTCCAGAAAACTCTAAGGTTTCAATAGTATTCGCAAAAGTTGGTGTTTCACTTTGGGAGGTGATTTCTTCAATCTCAGCTTTTGCCTGCTCGATACTTTCTAATATTGCAGGTTTAAAATGCTCATTCTTTATCTTAGAAAAAGGAGCGGTATCAAATTTATGTAAAAGTGGATTTTCGTTATTCATAGAGTATTATATATTTAGGAACAATTATTTCATAGGTTCGTCGATTATTTAGATAATATTAACGATGAATTTCAATTAATTCCTGTAAATTTCAGATTGAAAAAATAAAATGACTTTATTTGCAAAAATTTTAGTAGTCGCTTTATAGTTTAGATTAATATATTTAGAATGGTTAATAAATAATATTTTTTAGCGAAGAGTACTACTGTAAAGCCACGTTCTGCGTGGCTTTTTTATTTATGTAGGCTCTTAGCACCTTCAATTACTTTTTGTTTTAAACCTTCTTTATACATTATTATTTTATCGAGAACGCATTTATCGGATGCTCCAATAATTTGAGCAGCCAAGATTCCAGCATTTTTAGCTCCATTAAGGGCTACTGTAGCAACAGGAACGCCACCGGGCATTTGTAGGATAGAGAGTACAGAATCCCATCCATCTATAGAATTGCTAGACTTTACGGGCACCCCAATAACTGGTAGGGGAGATAAAGAGGCAACCATTCCAGGTAAATGTGCAGCACCACCGGCACCGGCAATAATCACTTTTACACCGCGAGTATGTGCGTTTTTACTGAATTCGAAAAGTTTTTCCGGAGTCCTGTGTGCAGAAACAATATCAACTTCCACTTCAAGATCAAATCCTTTTAAAATATCTATAGCTTCCTGCATTACCGGCATATCGCTGGTACTACCCATAATAACTGCAATTTTGCTCATGTTTTTATATAATTTTCAGAAATTCTTTCCCAGGTTAATTTACGTTATTCAGAAATAACTCTGATGGTATTTTTTACTTCTTCAGCAATCTTTCTTGCCTCTACTAGATCTTGGTTCACAATAGTAACATGTCCCATTTTTCTAAAAGGTCTAGTTATTTTTTTGCCATAAATATGAGGTGTAACCCCTGAAAGTTTCATGATATTTCCAATGTTCTCGTACACCACATTGCCTTCAAAACCTTCTTCTCCGGAAAGATTTACCATAATTCCGCCAACTTTGCTTTCAGTATTTCCCAATGGGAGATCTAAGATTGCTCTTAAATGTTGTTCAAATTGATTGGTGTAACTTGCTTCAATGCTATAATGACCACTATTGTGAGGTCTTGGAGCCACTTCATTTATAAGTATTTCATCATCTTCCGTTTGAAACATCTCTACTGCTAATAATCCAACATGCTGAAATGCTTCTGAAACTGATTCTGCTAATTTTCGTGCTTTTTCAGCAATTTTTTTATCAATTCTTGCCGGACAGATCACATATTCTACTTGATTAGCGGTTGGATGAAATTCCATCTCTACTACAGGAAAAGTTTTCATTTCTCCCGAAGGATTTCGGGCAACAATTACGGCCAGTTCATTTTTAAAAGGAATCAAGCTTTCTGCAATGCATTCTCCTTCTAGAATTGTATTAATTTTTTCTTCAGAATTAATAACCATCACACCTTTGCCGTCATATCCTCCGGTAGCACTTTTCCAAACAAAGGGAAGATTAAGTTTTTTAGAGGAAACCGCTGCTAATAGTTCTTGTTTAGTGTTAAAAACGATAAAATTTGCCGTAGCAATTTCGTTTTCTTGGTAAAATTTCTTCTGTATTGCCTTATTCTGAATTTTTTCTAATGTACTGGAGCCTGGAAATACTTTAATCCCTTCTTTTTCAAGTTGCTTTAAAGCTTCTAAATTCACAGATTCAATTTCTAAAGTAAGAACATCTGCTTTTCGTCCGAAATCCAAGACAGTTTGATAATCCATAAGATCTCCCACTTCAAAAGTATTTGCTGAAATTTTACAAGGAGCTTCCGGACTTGGGTCTAAAACATTGGTGTGAATATCATATTTTCGAGTTTCATAAAGCAGCATTTTACCCAGTTGTCCGCCACCTAAAATACCTAATTTAAAATCTGAAGAAAAGTAGTTAATCATAACTTTTAGTGAATTTATACAAAATTAAATTTTTAGGATGGAATGAGCGAAGTATTATCGATTAAATCCGTTAAATACATTCTTATAGTAATAGTTTAGAATCCTTATCTTTGCTCCTTTAAAAATAAGAGCATTGATTCAATTACACGACCTTAAGTTTGAGCCATTTATTTCTGAAGAGAGAATCATACAGGCCATAGAGCAAATTAGTGAACGCATTAATAAAGACTACATCGGGAAAAATCCAGTTTTTCTTGGGGTTTTGAACGGAGCTTTTTTAGTTGCTTCAGAAATTATAAAACGTTTTGAAGGAGACTGTGAAGTTTCTTTCGTGAAAATGGGTTCTTATCAAGGTACCTCAACTAGTGGAAATGTGGAAACTTTATTAGGGTTAACGCAATCGCTAAAAGATAGACGTGTAATTGTAATTGAAGATATTGTAGATACAGGAAATACCTTAGAAGCAATTAACAAGATTTTGGTAGAAAAAGAGGTGAAAGATTTTAAAATTGCCAGTCTCTTTTTTAAACCAGAAGCATACAAGAAAAAGCATCCTGTAGATTATATTGGAATGGAAATTCCAAATGATTTTATAGTTGGATTTGGATTAGATTATGATGGCCTAGGTAGAAATTTAACCCAGGTATATAAACTTAAAAAACAAGAAATGACAAATTTAGTATTATTTGGACCTCCGGGTGCCGGAAAAGGAACTCAGGCAAACGTATTAAAGGACAAATACAAGCTAATTCATATCTCTACAGGAGATGTATTTAGATATAATATTAAAAATGAAACAGCCTTAGGAGTTCATGCAAAATCTTTCATGGATAAAGGGCAGCTAGTTCCAGATGATGTTACAATTGGAATGTTGGCTGCTGAGGTTGATAAAAATGCAGGGGTAAACGGGTTTATTTTTGATGGTTTTCCAAGAACTGCAGCTCAAGCTGAAGCACTTTCTGTTTTATTGAAAGAAAAAGGAACAGATGTTTCTGCCATGATCGCTTTAGAAGTTGATGACGAAATCTTGGTGCTACGTTTATTGGAAAGAGGAAAAACTTCTGGAAGACCAGATGATGCAGATGAGTCTATTATAAGAAACCGAATTAAGGTTTATTATGAAGAAACGGCAATTTTAAAACAGTTCTATCTTAAAGAAGATAAATATTTTGGAGTTGATGGGGTGGGTACCATTGAAGAGATTACCCAAAGAATTAGTGATGTTATAGATTCGCTATAACATTTTACAAGAATGATCCTAAACAGGATAAATTAGATTGATATGACAGAGGGGAATTTTGTTGATTACGTAAAAGTTCATGTTTCATCCGGTAAGGGTGGGCAAGGATCTGCGCATTTGCGTAGAGAAAAATATATAGCTAAAGGAGGTCCCGATGGAGGAGATGGTGGTCGTGGAGGTCATATTATTATAAAAGGGAATAAGAATCTTTGGACCTTATATCACCTAAAGTTTAAAAGACATTTGAGAGCAGAGCATGGAGAACATGGCTCTAAACAAAGAAGTACTGGAGCAGATGGTTCAGATCAATATATAGAAGTTCCATTGGGAACTGTTATTAGAGATACCGAAACTCAAAAAATCCTTCACGAAGTTACAGAAGATGAGCAAGAAATTATTGTTGCTGAAGGTGGAAAAGGTGGTCAAGGAAACTGGCATTTTAAAAGTTCTACCAATCAAACTCCTCGTTATGCACAGCCAGGAATAGATGGGCAGGAAGTTGATATTACTTTGGAATTAAAAATTCTTGCAGATGTTGGTTTAGTAGGATTTCCAAATGCTGGAAAATCTACGTTGCTCTCTGTTATAACAGCGGCCAAACCTAAGATTGCAGATTATGAGTTTACTACACTTAAACCAAATTTGGGTATTGTAGAATATCGTGAATTCAAAACCTTTGTGGTAGCTGATATTCCAGGTATTATTGAAGGTGCTGCAGAAGGAAAAGGGATTGGGCACAGATTTTTAAGACATATAGAGCGTAACTCTACGTTATTGTTCTTGGTTCCTGCAGATGCTCCAGATATTCCTAAACAGTATGAGATTCTATTAGACGAGTTGAGAAGATACAATCCTGAAATGTTGGATAAAGATAGGTTAGTGGCTATATCAAAAAGTGATATGCTGGATAATGAGTTGAAAGCTGAAATGAAAGTGATCTTAGATAAGAATTTGAACGCTCCTTATTTGTTCATATCGTCTGTGGCTCAACAAGGATTAGTTGAGTTAAAAGATAAGCTTTGGGAAATGCTAAATAAGCAAGTAGATTAATTTTCTAATTTCTACGTAATATTCATGGGATGATTTTTGCTAACTTTAGTAAAAATCATCCCATGAAACATTTAAAATATATACTTCTTTTATTGATTATAACTTCTTGTAATGCCCCTAGGGCGAGTTATGACTATGATCCTGAGATATCTTTCTCACAGTTTCAAACCTATAAGATCTATCCAGATCTGGTATCTAAAATGAATCAACTAGATGAGCAGCGAGTGCTTTCTATTCTTGATGCTGAAATGGTTAACAAGGGTTTTACCATTTCCGAAGACCCAAATGTCTATATTAATTTTTATAGCACCGAATTTCAATCTGATAGTAGAAATACGATTGGTGTTGGAGTAGGAGGTGGTGGCGGAAATATGGGAGTTGGAGTTTCTGGAGGAATACCAATAGGAGGTCCGCAAACTAATATGAGGTTAACTTTAGACTTTATTAATGTAGCAAACGATGCCTTAGTTTGGCAAGCTGTAGTAGACAGTCAGTTTAATTATAATTCTTCGCCTGAAGTTAGAGAGGCTCAGTTAAGAAAAATGATTCATGAAGCTTTAAAAGGATATCCACCAGAAAAAAAATAAGTATCTTAATGTTGGAATTCTTCTTTGCTAAGATTCAATAGAACTTTTGTAAAATAAAAAAGCCCCGTTAATACGGGGCTTTTTTTGGTTAGTTAGTTGTGAGAATTAATTCATGATAGTAAACTCACTACGTCTGTTCTTAGCATATTGTGCATTAGTACATCCAGTTGGTTGAGTACAATCATTTAATGGCATACTTTCACCATAACCTTTAGAAGTTAATCTACTTCTTTCAATTCCTTTGCTTACCAAGTATTCAAGGGTTGAAGCAGCACGTCTTTCAGATAATGCCATGTTATATTTATCAGATCCTCTTGCATCTGCATGAGATCCTATTTCAATTTCTAATGAAGGATATTTCTCCATGATAGCAACTACTTTGTCTAAAGTAACTTCAGACTCTTTTTTGATAGTAGCTTTATCAAAGTCGAAATAAATATTTCCAACATCTTTCAATTGTTGTCTTCCAGTTTCAGAGTTAGTTTCTCTATCATCCATGTCAACAACAGGAGGAGTATAATCTTCTCTAGTGAAGTTGTAAAGGTTATCTGTTCCTCTTCTGTTAGAAGCAAACCATCCAATGTTTTGCTCATCATTAACAATAAAAGCAAAATCATCAAAAGCACTGTTAGCAGATTCACCTAAGTTTTTAGCTTTAGAGAAATCTCCTTCAGCTTGATAGATATCTAAGTTACCAAAACCTTCATGGCCATCTGAAGCGAAGTAAAGAACTCCTTCTTTGCTAATAAATGGAAACTGCTCTCTGTGAGCTGTGTTTACTCCAGTTCCTAAGTTGGTAGGAGATCCAAAAGTGCCATCCTCATTTACGTCTACTACATAGATATCAAAAGAACCATTACTTCCTGGCATATCACTAGCAAAATATAATTTGCTACCATCTGCACTTAAGCTTGGGTGTTCTACAGAATAGTTTTCACTAGAAAAAGGAACTACTTCTATATTAGACCATTTTCCATCTACCATTTTAGCACGGTAGATTCCGATATTTGCAACCTTCTCATCATCTTCGTTCTTTACTCTTTTATCATAAGTACGATCAAAATACATGGTCATACCATCTTGACTAAAAGTAGAAGAACTTTCGTGAGAGTCTGTATTGATATCTCCAGGAAAAAGAACGATTCCGCTTAACTCTCCTTCATCATTAACATCTGCAATGTAAAGATCTAAGGTTGGTTTTTTATCCCATGGATAAATTGGACGTTCCTGATTTCTTGTAGATGCAAAAGTTACTTTATCTCCATAGTAAGAGATTCCAAAATCTGCAGCAGCTGCATTGTTCATTACCTGATTGGTAGTGTACACGTGAGTAACTGTAGTGTCAAGCTCTTTTCTGAATTTCTGGAAGTCAAAAGATTTTCCGTAATATTCTGAAAAGTATTGATCGGCTTCTTTAAAGTTATTCACTGCCATAGAAGCATGTGCAAATCTAAACTTGTAATCAGCCGCAACTTCTGGAGAATACTTAAGAAATAAATTCTTGTATACTTCAGCTGCATTTTTCATCTGATTTGTAAAGAAGTAAGCATCTCCTAAATTTTGAAGAACCTCTTGGTCTTTATCATTTACTCTCTCGTAGGCATCGGCAGCATCGATATATGCTCTCTGAGCGAAAAATCGATCTCCTTTTTTGATATCCGAGCTTTGTGCAAAGCTTGAAAAACCTATAAGAATTATTAAAATTGAACTGTATAATTTTTTCATGTGTCTCTGGTTTTTAGAAGAATCTAGGTGATTTATCATATCCTTTAGATAGTCCGAAAAGATCAAAGTCAAATAATAACATGATCTCATGACTTCCATCGTTGTAATCTCCTAAGTTAGAAGTTGTACGATCATAAGCATAACCCACTTTAATTTGTGGAGTTACTGCAAAATTGATTAATCCAGTTACAGAGTCATCAATTCTATATCCAATACCAGCTTCAAGTCTGTTGAACATTAAAACGTTTGCAGTGATATCTACAGAAAGTGGAGAACCTTGTACTCCTCTTGCCATAAATGCAGGCTTTAACTTAAAGTTTTCGCTAAGATCAAATACATATCCCCCTGTTAGGTAATAATGCACATTTTCTTCACCATACTTTACTAAGCCTTGTCTGTTCTCTAAATGTTTAGATGTAAACAAGTTTGGAGCAGAAGCACCTAAATAATAATTATCTCCAAACCAGTACGCACCAACTCCAAATACCGGAAACACCTCATTTATATTTTGAAATGCAGGGTCATTTTGTTGGTTTGTTTCCAATCCAGTTAGATTAGAGTCAAAGGTGGTTAATCCACCTTTAACTCCAAAAGATAACTTATTAGATTCGTTTAAAGGAAGCACATATGCGAAATCTGCAGTGATGTTATTCTCTTTTTGAACTCCTCCAATTTCATCATGGATAACAGATATACCAAGCTCTATGCGCTCGCTTACTGGAGTGTGAGCAAAGAAACTAAACGTTTCTGGAGCTCCATCTATACCTACCCATTGTGATCTATAAATACCACCCAAATTAAGCATACCAGGATTGTCTGTTGCATAAGCAGGGTTAATAACACTCATGTTATACATGTACTGAGTGAATAACGGATCTTGCTGAGCCATTCCTTTTAGAGAAAAAAGGATAATGCTCATGAAGATTAAGTAATTAATTATATTGTTTTTCATTTCTTTCTAGTGTTTATCCTTTAGTTATCTACTTAAGTATAATTTTC
>Ga0209309_10000420_pt1 | contig 51490 bp, 45 predicted proteins | sample COGITO_mtgs_1204_2_FD_184807 | JGI IMG/M metagenome (GOLD analysis project Ga0209309, IMG submission 184807) | Pelagic marine microbial communities from North Sea - COGITO_mtgs_120412 (SPAdes) (version 2) | ecosystem: Environmental > Aquatic > Marine > Epipelagic ... | reverse complement strand
TAGCATCGGGTGGTTTGTGATCGAATCCTTACGCTGCATTACGGGCGCGTCTATCTCATCAACGCTTGCATCGGCAACGGTATAGGGCGTATCGCTCACTAACCAAAGGTTCAGTTTTTGCAGGTTACCCAAATAATCCCTATAGACCTGTAGCTTCTGAAGGCTTACCTGCCGTGCCTGATTGGTGGCCGCCAAATATTCCAGCTTTGAGGAAGCTTCGGTCTCATAACGAATACGTGCCGCCCGTTCAAAATCACTGAAAATGGAATCGAGCTCCACATACAATTGGTATTTCCGTTTGAACGTATAGACATTGCCCCAAGCCTTGCTTACTTCCCGTTCCACTTGAAGGGAAGTAAGGTCGAGTGCCGTCTCGCTCAAAGCGATCTTTTTATTCTGAACCTTGTTTTTGGCACCGATACTGAAAACGTCAATATTCTGCTGCTGGACGCCGATTGTGGTATAAATACCTTCATCCCCGTTAGGACTGTCCGGCAATTCCTCACCACCCGTAAAAATATTGGTAGTTCCCAAATCCCAAGCCGTTTTTTTCAGGGCCTGTTGATTTTCTATTTCCAATTGGGCAGCCTTTAACTTGGGATAGTTGGCTTTGGCCCTTTCCACCGCATCTTGTAAAGAGATCGGGGTAAAACCTTGTTCCACCATAAGACTATCTTGCTGTGGCGAACCCTGTTCAAGACTGTCCTGCGTTTGTGCACTGGTGCTTGCGGGAATTGCCGTAAGACCAAGACTCAACAGAACAACGATCAACGTCGGGCTTACGGCAACCTTTTCTGATTTACCATTGTCGCTTTTTTTCATTTTTTCCACGAAAGTGTACAGAATGGGAACAACGATAAGTGTCAGCAAGGTCGCGGTTATCAATCCGCCGATGACCACCGTGGCCAATGGGCGCTGTACGGAAGCTCCCGCCCCGTGGGAAAGTGCCATAGGGAAAAAGCCCATAATCGCGGCCAGAGCCGTCAATAAAATCGGACGAATCCGCTCCTGAGTTCCAGTTAAAATACGTTCCTGTATATCCATAACCCCTTCTTCTTTTAGTGAATTTAACCTGCTTATCAGCACCAGGCCGTTCAATACCGCAACCCCAAAGAGCACGATAAATCCGACCCCCGCCGAGATACTAAAGGGCATCCCACGAATGGCCAAGGCGAAAATGCCGCCAATGGCCGCCAATGGAACCGCCATATAGATCATAATCGATTGGGAAAATGATCCTAATGCGAAATAGAGCAACAGGAAAATAAGTGCCAAAGCAATAGGGACAACTACAGTTAAGCGTTCTTTAGCCCGTTGGAGATTTTCAAAAGCACCGCCGTAAGAAACACGATAACCGGGTGGCAGATCCAGTTGTTCGTCCAATTTGGCCTGAACATCATTGACCATCGATTCCACATCGCGACCACGCACGTTTACGCCCACCGAAATCCGTCGGGAGGTATTGTCCCGGGAAATCTGCATAGGGCCCGGCTGATAACTAATATCGGCCACTTCCTTAATGGGGATCTGGTTTCCGCTAGGCAGATCGACCAGCAAATTCTTCAAGTTTTCAATATTTTGGCGGTGTTCCTCATCGAGGCGTACCACCATATCGAAACGTTTTTCCCCTTCAAAGATAACCCCAGCTGTTCTTCCGGCAAATGCGGTACTCACGTATTGGTTCAGTTTCTGAATGTTCAATCCATATTGGGCAACTTTTCTTCGGTTAAAACGCACCGTCATCTGTGGCAGACCGGAAGTAGCTTCCAGATTCACGTCTCCAGCACCAGGCACCGTTTTGATTATTTGGGCCATTTTAGCGGCCTTTTCAGAAAGCACTTCAAGGTCTTCACCATACAGTTTGATGGCTACATCTTCCCGAACACCGGTCAACAGTTCGTTGAACCGCAATTCCACAGGTTGGCTAAAAACAAAGTTTACCCCTGATACTACCGATAGTTTTTCTTTTATTTTTGCGATCAGTTCTTCCTTATTTTCCGCAGATACCCAATTATCCTTGTTTTTATCCAAGATCATATATCCATCGGCAATATCCATAGGCATTGGATCGGTAGGGATATCGGCAACTCCGATACGAGCCAGAACCGTTTCGACCTCTGGGAAGTTATCCAAGATAATATTTTGGATTTTCTTGGAAGTTTCAATCGATTCGCTCAGCGAACTTCCGGGTCTTAACAAGGCTTGCATAGCGATATCCCCCTCATCGATACTGGGGATAAATTCACCTCCCATTCGGCTAAAGGAATATCCGGCACCCACCAGCAACAGAACCGCTACAACCAATACGATAATGCGATGGTTCAACGATTTTAAAATAACTGGGCGATAGCCATTATTAATTCGGGTCATCATACCATTGCTGAAGCCTGAGATTTTATCTTCCGCTTTATGGAACCAATTTTTCTTTTTAGTGGCCGGCTTCATCGTAAGCGAAGCAATCATCGGTACGTAGGTAAGGCATAAAATGATTGCTCCCAATACGGCAAAACCAAAAGTAAACGCCATAGGGCGGAACATTTTTCCTTCAATCCCTGTCAAAAATAAAATAGGGGTAAAAACTATTAGAATGATGATCTGCCCAAAAAAGGCCGAATTCATTACGGTGCTACTAGCATCATAGACCACTTCGTCCATTTCCGCCTGATTGAACTTATTCTTTCCAGCCTTGATGCGTTTTTCGATCTCGTGTACCGTTCCTTCTACAATAATTACCGCCCCATCGACAATAATCCCGAAGTCAATCGCACCCAGGGACATTAGGTTGGCCCAGACCCCGGTAGCCTTCATCAAAATAAAGGCAAACAAAAGCGAAAGAGGAATTAAAGAGGCTGTTACCAATCCGCCACGGAAGCTTCCCAAGAGCAGTACCAGCACGAAAATTACAATTAAAGCACCCTCGACAAGGTTTTTCTCGATAGTTGCGGTCGTCCTTCCTATCAATTCACTACGATCCAAAAAGGGTTCGATTTTCAAGCCTTCCGGAAGGGATCTCTGCACTTCCTTGATTCGGTCTTTTACATTGTTGACCACCTCATTGGGATTTGCACCTTTAAGCATCAAGATCATTCCGCCCACGGCCTCGTGACCGTCCTGCGTAAACGCCCCGTAGCGTACCTGATTCCCGAAATGAACTTTTTCGGCCACATCTTTGACCAGTATGGGCAGACCATTACTGTTTTTGATCACGATTTGCCGAATATCATCTAGTGAACGCGCCAAACCTTCCCCACGGATAAAATTGGCCATTTTGTTCTTTTCGATATAGGCCCCGCCCGTATTTACATTGTTTTCCTGAAGGGCGGCAAAGACTTCCGCCATTGTTACATCCATCGCGTTCAGTTTAGCGGGATCGATGGCAATTTCATATTGCTTGATCTTCCCGCCAAAGGCATTCACTTCTACAACCCCTTCGGTAAGGGCCAATTGCCGTTTCACGATCCAGTCCTGAACCGTTCGCAGTTCGGTAGGGGAAAATTTATCCTCGTAACCTTTTTCGGCTTTAAGAGTATATTGATAGATTTCTCCCAGGCCGGTAGTGATAGGGCCCATTCCGGGACTACCGAACTGTTCGGGAATTTCAGATTTGACCTCGTTGAGTTTTTCGGAAACCAGTTGCCTGGGCAGATAGGTGCCCATATCGTCCTTAAAAACGATGGTCACCACCGAAAGCCCGAAACGGGAGACCGAGCGTATTTCGTTAACGCCCGGCAGGTTGGCCATTGCCAGCTCCACGGGATAGGTTACAAATTGTTCGATATCTTCGGTGGCCAAGTTGGGGGATTGCGTGATCACCTGTACCTGATTGTTGGTAATATCGGGCTGTGCGCCCAGGTTGATGGTGGCCATTGAATACACGCCGACCCCTACGAGTGCAAGTACCAACAGTCCCACGATAAGCTTGTTCCGAATGGAAAAAGCGATGATTTTATTAATCATATAAGTTGAAAATTTAATTCAGTTTGAAAATGGAAAATAGCGGCCAAAAGGAATTTTGACCTGTCGAAAAAGGATATAGCTATCCTATAAAAACTGAATTAAACTCTTGGAGGGTCTAAAAGGGAATTGATAGGTTCTTCACCTATACTATCGAAATGAAGGAATATTTTGGAAGATATTTCCGTATTAATAGGCTTAAAGTTTGCTAAAGCAAAATCTACGGTATGCACGTGGCAACAATGGCAAGTACAGAAAGGGGGGCAAGTGTCTGAAACACTATGGTTATGATCCGAATTTGAAGCAGATACGAACTCGGTCTGGGAATTATCGGAAACAACATCCGTATTAACATCAGTACAAGGCAACGCGTTGAGCGTTAAAATGTATAGGCCAAATATGAATGTTATTAATTTCACGTCGCAAAGATAACAAAATAGTAGTGCATAGGGTGTGCAAAGGTCAATGAACAGCTTTTTAATTTCTATGAAACCTCAAAAATTAATTACACTATCCAAGGCATCATCAGCATCCTTGTGGATGAAATTGGCTTGATAGTTTATTGTTGTAGTGACCGAAGAATGTCGATATAGTTTTTGAAGCATCTGTATGGGTATTTTATCGCCTGAAATATTACCAAAACTATGTCTCGCAATGTGCATACTCATTTTTTTGGTTATGCCCAGTTTGAAAGCAATTTTTTTCAAGTGCCTATTTAAATTGCGCGTTATGCCCTGTGTTCTTACTGAAACCCTTTGCGAATCATCTAAATCAGTATCTTTAAGATAATGGAAAATCAAATCGTTATCGAGAGTGCGATTTTCTCGATATCTTTCAATTATTGCACTAGCCTTGTCGGGTATTTTAAGGGTAACCAATTTGCTGTTTTTGTTCATACGGTACATTAACCTACCATCATTGAAGTCAGACCATTTTAATTTTAAAACATCGCCAACCCTTATACCCGCGAAATAAAAACTAATAAGCCAGACGTGAACTGCTTTCTGTTGGGCTTCGGTTAAGTCAGTGGCATTTTCTAATTTTTGAATTTCTTTTCGATTCAGTCCAATCTTTTGTGATTCAGGAATTTTAATCTGAACCTTCCCTTTCCCAAAAGGATACCTACCTCTGTCAACCAAAGATTCGGATATGGCAAGATTGTAAATGGTGCGTATTAAAATCAGATAGTTTACCACCGTTCTTGGCGAGCGTTTTTTACTGTGAAGTAAGTAAGCCTCAAATTTTTTGAGAAGTGGGACATTTAGTTCATTAAAAGATAACTCTGTTTTTTTGAGAAAACCTTTGAACTTTTTAAGGCGACCAAGTTCAGTATCGTACTGATGATGCTTTTCCCTATTCTTTAGATTTTCAAGGTGCATATCTGCCACGGCAAAAAAATCAACTTTTTTATTTTGCCTAATATTTTTCTTGATCGCTTTGACTGTTTGATAGTCCGCATTGTTTTCGGCTTCTAAGACTTTTTTATTTGCCTCAGCAACTTTAGCAAGTATAAAGTTATTGATGATATTTGCATTTGGATGGGATTTTCTAACCCATCTATTTTTCTCATCCCAGTACTTTTCTTCAATATGTTGACCGGTTCCCAAATAAGAACTTTTTCTGTCTTTGGTAATCCTGATAGATATCGGATAACACCCTTCGGGATTCTTTTTTTTACGGAGTACTGCCTTAACTGTTGCCATAATAAAAACTTTAGATTATAAAGATAATAAAAAGAGGTACAACATAGGTACAACATTTAATGCTTTTAATTGATATTATTTGATTACAAGTTCTATTAAAATTTAATTAAAACATTGAATATCAGTATAATTGTGTTTTATTGGTCCTATACGGTTAAAAACTCATAACCCGAAGGTCACTGGTTCGAGTCCAGTTCCCGCTACTAAGAAAAGCTTCAGATAATCTCTGGAGCTTTTTTAGTTTAATTGATTTTTTTGATAAGGGAAAATATGGTGTTTGTCACTAGTTTTTAACCATATTGCTATTTATTATTCTACAGGAATCTCAATAACTGTCTCAACCCCTTCACCATTGTCTTTGTTTCTAATTTCAAAAAAATAATTGTCCCCGTACAAGTTACTTAGCCTATCATTAATATTGGATAGTCCTACACCTTTTTTTAGTAACAACGTGTGCTTTTTAGTCAAAGGAGCTCCATCGTTTTCAATTTTAAAAATTAATTGACTTTTGTACGATTTAATTTCAATATGCACTTTTAAATCAGTGTGATCATAATTATAACCATGCTTAATCGAATTTTCAAAAATGGGCTGCAACAATAAGCTAGGAACCATTTTTGACAACAAGCTATTGTCTATTTTCCTAGTAATGCTCAAATGTTCTGAAAACCTAACTTTTATAATGTTTAGATAGTATTCTAAAATGCGCAATTCTTTTTCCAACGGAATTTTATTGTTCTCATTATCATAGAGTATTTCACGAAGAAAATCACTAAGATCGGCTATAGTATCTTTAGCCTTAGCTGAATCAATATCGGTCAACACGGCAATAGAGTTTAACGTATTGAATAAAAAATGTGGCTGAAGTTGAGAGGACAACATTTTCATCCGGGTGTTTACCAATTGAACTTCTAAATTAGTCTGCTTTTTTTCCGCTTTTTTCACCTCTTTCACGTAATAATAGGTATAGATCATAAAAACCATAGCAAAATAGATTAAAAAGTTTAAATCTATAACGTACATAAACCTATAGAGGCTTCCTTCGAAATCATATTCGGCTAAGCGTAGTTTTCCTATCAATATTAAGTAGAAATCGAATAACAACCGTATTACCAAACCTATTAAAAGTGAAAATAGGATATGAGTGCATATAATTTTTACCCAAGAATAGTTTTTCTTTAAAAACCGTTTGGTGCTTATTGCTATCAACGTCATATACCCCACAACAATTACAAAATCAAAAAGCAGGTTATCCACTAAAAAAGCTTTCCATGAAAAATACCCCATTTTTTCCATTTCGGAGGACATCATGTAGGCTGTTTTAACAATCAACACTATATCAAAAAGAGCATAAAACCCTGCTAATAATAACACCAACCTTAGATCGATATATTTGTTATTTAACTTAGAAGCTTTCATTATATACCTATTTTTTCAAGAAATTCTTTTTTATGAGATTTACTAATGTGCAATAGCTTGTTGTTAGACATTCGGGCATCTATTTCAGAAAATTCTGAATGTACTATTTCGGTAACATGACCAATGTTTATAATGCTTGATCGATGAACTCGTACAAATGAATTGTTGTCCAAAAGATCGCAAAGGTTCATCAACGACTCACGAAGCACATATTTTTTATCTTCTGTGAAAATTTCAGAATAACAACCCGATGCTTTTATGAAAACGATGTCTTCAGGGTTTAAAAGCACCGTTTTATTCCCTTGCTTAACCGGTAATTTAAACTGTTTGCTCCCTTTGTCATACTTAAGTTTGTATAAATTGAACAGTTCTATAATTCGCTTTTCAAAATAGGAATTAGCTTCACTTTTTGAAATTTTCAATACTTTATCAATGGTTCTGAAAAAACGTTCATCTTTAAAAGGCTTCACTAAAAAATCGAATGCTTCCACATCAAAGGCTTTTAACGCATAATTGTCATAAGCTGTTACAAATATGACAATGGGCTTTGAGGTTCCTTTTATTTTTTGAAGCACTTCAAAACCGTTCATATCTTTCATGTTAATATCCAAAAACACAAGATCAGGATTCAATTTATTTATTTCCGAAATAGCCGATTTACCGTTAGAGCATTCACCATTCACCTCTATTTCTGGCACTTTCTCAAGTAGGCCTAGCACCCGCTTTCGGGCAAGTTCTTCATCGTCTATAACTAATGCTTTCATCTTGTTAAATTACTGAAATTCTTTTATTTGTGGTGTATATGAAGAATTGAATTACTATTTCAACATACAAACTAGATGTTCACTCTTGGTTATTGCATAAGAAAACAAACAAAAGGCCATCGGCTTTTTAACACCTAATGGCCTGTTTGGTTATCTTACATCTATTTGTTCAATTGAACGCTACACCAATACCTTGGTTTCTCGCATCGATTTTTAGGTTTTGTTTTTGTTTACCATTTTCCAGTTTTACCCGGTATAATGCTTTTACAAGCAAATCACCTCTGGTTTTTGCATTGTATTTGGTTTTTACCAAGGTCCATCCTTCATATTTTTTGTGCATATCGCGCCGTAAATCCAATGGCAAAATAACATTTCTGAAATTTTGACGAGTTACAAGAAGCTTTCCGGTATCATTAAAGTCTGCCTTTAAATACCCATTACTGCTTTCAAAGGTAACTTGGTAAGAATCATAGTTTTTATCTTTAGAAGCGTCTATAACTTTTTGAATATCAAAATGAGCATTCATAAAAGCAATAGGGTCTTCCGCAAACTGACCAATAAAGCGTTCATTTACCTCATAAATAAAGCTATCTTCGTTTTCTGAAATTAACGAGCTATAAGGAGAATACGTTAACTCGGTTGCATCCAATTCCATAATTTCTTGTGCGCTTAAGGCGGTAATACTTAAACATAAAAATGCACTAATTATTAAAGTTTTCATGATATAAAATTTTAAAGGTTAAAAAGATTTTAAAGCTGATAAATCATTGTACAATACGATTTTACAGACTCTAAATTACTAGAGAAATAGACCGGTTATCGATAAATGATGCGAACGACCAATTTTTGACCTTAAAACCAATAAATTTTGATGTAAACTATTTTTTAGGAGTTAGTTAAACGTGAAAAATCCCTGTAAAAATGATTCAACATTTGATTAAGACAGTGCTTTTTCAGAAAAAACGATTATAGAACTAACCTTTATTATCCTTAATCTTTAATTGTGAGAATGATTTTGTTAAAGTTCAATTACGTAGAAGCTGAATTGCTCTAATCTTTTTCTACATAATTCTTCGCACCTCAACAAAAGCATTATTCCAATAATTTTCATCGAGTGATGAAACAATAACGCCCCTTGAAGTTGTGGAATGGATAAACATAATATTTCCTTTTCTGGATTCTACTACAAGCCCAACGTGGTTTATTCTGCTACGTCTTTTATTAGTCCTAAAAAATAACAAATCCCCCTCTTCAGCTTTTCGTAGCGAAATACGTTTTCCTTGTTTGGCCATATCCCGGGACACACGAGGTAACGCTATATCTTCATTTTTAAAAGAAGTATACACCAAACCAGAACAGTCCATCCCTCTTTTTGTGGTACCACCAAATTTGTAGCGTGTTCCTTCAAAAGTTTTAGCGTAGGCTATAATTTTATTAACCTTTTTAGGAACCAATGATTTTTTAACGTGCTTAGGAGTCCTTCTATTAGTATTCGTGCTAATACCAGTTGTTCTCGTTGTAGTAGTTGAAGTTATTTTTTTTTGTTTCGTTACATTTCGGGAGCTTCCGCAAGAAACCAATACAACAGCGAGGAATAAAAGTAGAAGTATTCTTCTCATAACAGAAGTAGTTTAATAAATATAACTAATTTTTTCAAGATTTATTTTTCGTTTCTGAAAGAATCAACTGAGCTGTTTTATCGCTTGCACCCTTACCTCCCAATTTTTTTTCCAGATCGTAATAGTCTAAAAACAACACCGCACGGTTATATTCATCTAAAACCATGCTCAATTCTTCCTTTAACCGTTTGGTATTAAAATCGGTTTGTATCAACTCTGTTACCGCTGGTTTATCCAAAATTAAATTCACTAACGAAATGTAACTTAAATTAATAACCCGCTTTGCAATTTCATAAGAAACTCGGCTCCCTTTATAACAAACAACCTGCGGCACTTTAAACAAGGCCGTTTCCAATGTTGCCGTACCAGAAGTTACCAAAGCAGCGTGCGAAATGCTTAACAAGTCGTAGGTTTTATTAAGTAATAGATGTACGTTTTGCTTTTTTAAGAAAGGTTTATAAAACGCAGCTTCTTGGCTCGGTGCGCCTGCAATTATAAACTGAAATTCAGTGAAATTACCCACCACGCTGAGCATCACTTTCAGCATTTTTGAAATCTCTTGTTTTCTACTTCCAGGCAACAATGCAATGATTGGTCGGTTATCCAATCCATGTTCTTCCTTAAAATCATTGGGATCCACTTGTTCGCGCTGAGCAATGGCATCAATTAATGGATGCCCTACAAAGTGAACGGGAAACCCATGCTTTTTTTCGTAAAACTCTTTTTCAAAAGGAAGTATCACGTACATAAAATCCACATCGCGCTTAATGCTTTTAATACGATTTTCTTTCCACGCCCATATTTGTGGCGAAATGTAATAATGCGTTGTAAAGCTCTGCTCTTTTGCCCATTTTGCAATACGAAGGTTGAAACCTGGGTAATCTATAAATATGATGGCATCGGGTTGAAAATCCGCAATATCTTTTTTACAAAACGATATGTTTTTCAAGATGGTACGAAGGTTAAAAATCACCTCTATAAACCCCATAAAAGCAAGGTCACGATAATGCTTTACCTGTTTCCCGCCAACTTCTTCCATTAAATCACCACCCCAAAACCGAAAATTCGCTTGCGGATCATGAGCCTTAATGGCTTTCATTAAATTGGCTCCGTGCAAATCGCCGGAGGCCTCGCCTGCTATGAGGTAATATTTCATGGGTTTTTAGTGCTTCGGAAAAATAACGTCAAAACAAAAATAAGGCTTTAATTACAACTTTTAGGAATCACTGCTGCAATTTGATTTTAGAAAGAGCATTTCAGAAATGGTCATTCAGCTATAAGAATTTTGAAACCAAAATTACGATAGCCGCCAAAACGGTCGCCAAAACTACTCCCCTAGCGCGATATACCTTGTTTTTCTTTAAAAAGATAAAAAAAGCACATAGGTTTAAAATAGCGCCCAAGGCAACAATATTACCCAGCACATCTTGTTCTATCGAAAATTGAATCGTTTTTTCTAAACTTTCTTCTGAAAAAAAATAAATATACAGATAGCTTCCTGCTAGATTGGCAACCAACCCAATTAAAAAGCCTATCGCTATTTCTTTGGTCATTTTATTCATGATAATTTCCAAGTATTTAAGTCTTTTATGGCGTGGTGCGCCGTAAGGTCAAACTGCACGGGAACTACCGAAACATATCCGTTTGCCAAAGCCCACTCATCAGTATCTTCACCTTTATCCTCATTTACAAACTCACCGGTAAGCCAATAATATTCACGCCCTAATGGGTTTACACGTTTGTCAAATTGTTCCTCCCAGTGTGCATTGGCCTGTCTACACACTTTTATTCCCTTTAACTTATCTGCTGTTAATTTTGGAAAGTTTACATTTAAAACCACCCCTTTTGGCATCCCATTTTCTAGAGCCTGCTTCGCTATTTTTTTGATAAACTTTTTGGTCGGTTCAAAATCGGCTTCTAATGAATAATCCAATAATGAAAACCCTATCGATGGAATCCCCAATGTACCCGCTTCAACTGCAGCACTCATCGTTCCGCTATAAATAACATTGATAGAAGAATTACTTCCATGATTCACACCGCTTACACACAAATCGGGTTTGCGTTTTAGAATTTCATTGACGGCTAATTTTACACAATCTACAGGTGTTCCACTACTGCTATATTCTTTTTGAGGCTCATCTTTATGTACTTTAACCGCATCGCAATATAATGTGTCGTTTATAGTAATCGCGTGGCCCATTCCACTTTGGGGAGAATCTGGAGCCACCACACAAACATCGCCTATTGTATTCATAACTTCGATAAGTGCCCGTATTCCAGGTGCGGTTATACCATCATCATTTGTAACTAAAATTAGCGGTTTCTTCTTTGTCATAGCTTTTATTTCTGAAGGTAAAAATACAATTTTACAGTTGGCTTTAGTTTATGAAATGGTTTCATTTTTCTGAAAAAATCTTTCTAATTTGTATTTCAGCAGTACACACAAAAACAATTGAACCGTTAATAACATTGCACCCCGAGTTCAATTTTCGTAATTTTGATAAAACAATTCTTTTCAAAAAATAGCATGCGAAAAATACAAATGGTCGATCTTAAAGGCCAATACCAAGAAATTAAAGAAGAAGTAAACCAATCTGTTTTAGATGTAATTGAATCTACCGCTTTTATAAACGGGCCAGAGGTTCATGAGTTTCAGAAAGAACTGGAAGAATATTTAGATGTAAAACACGTAATTCCTTGTGCCAATGGTACCGATGCGCTTCAAATTGCGATGATGGGACTTGGCTTAAAACCGGGCGACGAAGTAATCACTGCCGATTTTACGTTTGCAGCTACGGTAGAAGTTATTGCGCTTCTAAATTTAACTCCGGTATTAGTAGATGTGGATCCCGTTAGTTTCAATATTGATGTGGAAGCTATTAAAAAAGCGATAACGCCAAAAACAAGAGCCATTGTTCCGGTTCATTTATTTGGTCTTGCGGCTAATATGGATGAAATTATGGAGCTTGCGAAGGACCATGATTTGTATGTAATTGAAGATAATGCACAAGCAATTGGCGGTACATATACGTCAAAAGACGGTACGAAAACAAAAACAGGAGCGATTGGGCATGTAGGCTCTACATCGTTTTTCCCTTCAAAAAACTTAGGTTGCTATGGGGATGGTGGTGCTATTTTCACCAATGATGATGATTTGGCACACACCATTCGCGGCATTGTAAACCACGGAATGTATGTTCGATATCATCACGATGTTGTTGGGGTTAATTCTCGCTTAGACTCTATACAAGCTGCTATTTTAAGAGCTAAATTACCCAAATTGGACACCTATAATGCAGCACGAAGAAATGCTGCTAGAAACTATTCGAAAGCTTTAAAAGGTATTCAAAATATAGTTATTCCTACTGGATATTGTGAAGCTGACAACTCGGTTTGTGATGTATGTGATTGCCATGTATTCCATCAATATACCCTTCGTGTTTTAAATATCGATCGGGATGCCTTGGTAAATCATTTAAATGAAAATGGAATTCCTTGCGGTGTGTATTACCCTATTCCGCTACACCTTCAAAAAGCGTATAAAGACGAGCGTTATAAAGAAGCCGATTTCCCTGTTACGAATCAACTGATAAAAGAAGTTATTTCGTTACCCATGCATACTGAACTGGATGACGAACAAATTGAATATATCACCAAAACAATTATCAATTTTGTAACAAACTCATGAAAAAAATCCTCGTTACAGGTGGGCTTGGCTACATAGGTTCTCATACTGTTGTTGAACTTCAAAATGCCGGATTTAAAGTGGTCATTGTAGATAATTTAGCAAATTCTTCTTTAGATGTGTTAGGCGGAATCACTACAATCACAGAACAAGCACCTGTTTTTGAGCGATTGGATCTTCGTAATAAAGCCGATGTAATCAATTTTTTTAAAACGCATAACGATTTGCACGGCGTTATCCATTTTGCAGCTAGCAAAGCTGTGGGCGAAAGTGTAGAAAATCCGTTGTTATATTATGAAAATAACCTGAACACACTTATCTATTTGTTACAAGAATGCAAAGCTCATAGCATTAACAATATTATTTTCAGTTCTTCATGCACCGTTTATGGCGAACCTGATTCCTTACCCATTACAGAAACAGCTCCTATAAAAAAAGCAATGTCCCCATATGGGAACACCAAACAAATAAGTGAAGAGATTTTAAGTGATGTTTGTTTTACATCTGAAATAAAGTCGATTGCTTTGCGCTATTTTAACCCCATTGGAGCTCATGAAAGCACTGAAATTGGGGAATTACCTATTGGGGTACCTCAAAATTTAGTTCCTTTTATCACACAAACTGCTGTTGGAATACGAGAACAACTATCCGTTTTTGGAGCTGATTATGATACACCAGATGGCAGTTGCATTCGGGATTATATCCATGTGGTCGATTTAGCCAAAGCGCATGTAATTGCCATGCAACGGTTGCTTACTCAAAAAAATACAACCGATTTTGAAGTTTTCAATATTGGAACCGGAGAAGGGAGTTCTGTTTTTGAAATCATCAATACTTTTGAAAAGGTATCTGGAGAAAAACTTAATTATAAGATAGTAGATAGACGTCCTGGCGATGTAACAGCTGTATATGCCGATACAAAAAAAGCAAATGAGTTGGGGTGGAAAGCCGAAAAATCTCTGGAAGATGCGTTAATTTCTGCGTGGAAATGGGAACAGAAAGTACGCAACAAAGAATAACATAAAATATTATATACTAATTAAAACCAACACAATATGAAAAATAGATACCTATTACTTCTTATCGTTTTTATTTCCTTTGGAAGCCTTGCACAAAAAACGTATTTGCACTGTGGAACATTAGTTGATGTTAAAAATGGAACCGTATTAAGCGATAAAACCATTATTGTTTCAGGAAACAAAATTGAAGCTATTGAAAATGGTTTTATAACGTCTAAAAACGAAGCTGACACCACTATTGATTTAAAAAACAAAACCGTACTACCGGGCTTGATCGACATGCATGTTCATTTAGAAGGGGAAACCAGTCCAGATAATTACTTAAAACCGTTTACTTTAAACGAAGCCGATGTAGCATTCAATTCCGTAGGGTATGCTAAAAAAACATTGATGGCCGGATTTACGACCGTTCGTGATTTAGGCGGAAGTGGCGTTAATGTCGCTCTTCGGAATGCCATAAATAAAGGTAATATTGTAGGCCCTAGAATATTTACTGCTGAAAAAGCCTTGGCAACAACAGGAGGCCATGCAGATCCTACCAATGGTCGTAAACGCGATTTAATGGGAGATCCTGGCCCTAAAGAAGGTGTAGTAAATGGTGTTGAAGATGCTCGAAAAGCCGTGCGTCAACGCTATAAAAATGGAGCTGATTGGATTAAAATAACAGCTACTGGCGGTGTTTTAAGTGTTGCGAAGAACAGTAAAAATCCACAGTTTACCGAGGAAGAAATTGAAGCAATTGTAACTACTGCAAAAGACTATGACATGCAAGTCGCTGCTCACGCGCATGGTGATGAAGGCATGCAACGCGCTATAAAAGCTGGCGTAAAAACTATAGAACATGGAACGTTAATGAGCAAAGAAACCATGGAGCTAATGAAACAACACGACGCCTATTTAGTGCCTACTATTTCAGCAGGAAAATATGTGGCTGAAAAAGCAAAAGTAGAGGGTTATTATCCAGCTATTATTGTTCCAAAAGCACTAGAAATCGGATCTCAAATACAAGATATGTTCAGTAGGGCGTATAAACAAGGTGTTAATATTGCCTTCGGTACCGATGCGGGCGTTTTTCCGCACGGAGAAAACGGTAAAGAGTTTGGCTATATGGTTGAAGCAGGAATGCCTGCCATGAAAACTTTACAGGCTGCAACTATAACTGCGGCAAGTTTATTGGGTCAAGAAAACACTATTGGACAATTAAAATCAGGTTACGTAGCAGATATTATAGCAGTAAACGAAAATCCCACCCAAAGCATTAAAACAATGGAAAATGTTGTATTTGTTATGAAAGAAGGCCTTATATACAAGGATTAACCAAGGTTTAACGAAGTATTTTTGCATAAAAGCTTAAGTCTTTGTTTCTTTGTACTCTAACTTTAAAACAAAGTGATGAAATTAGTTTCAGTGAAACGAAGAACGAAAAGCGAAAAAAGATTTACCGAGAAGATGGGGATGTTTACCGCTAAAGTGGTGTATGTAAAGAAACGATTTTTAAACATTCCATTCAAAACACTACACAAGTATCGCGAAACCTATTACGGTAAAGTAAAAGATTGTGACGACTGTAAAATAAAAGCTTAACAACAATAATTACAATATAAAGTAAAAACCCTCCAAATTGGAGGGTTTTTTATATAAAACAAAGTCTGTTTTTTCTTTTAATAGTTCCAAAGATCAATTTCCATATTACGGATTTGCTCTTCTATTCTGTCAGATTCCAGTAGTTGCATAAGTGCATTATCATTTATATAATCATTCACGCCGCGATCTCCTTGTACATTATCTTCTTTATACACCAATCCTTCAAAACGTCTTGAGTTCAATAAATGATCGTACGAAATAGGTTGTGATGTGTTTTTACGGTTAAAAGCTTTGGCGTTGTGCAACACTTCCCTCGCTCCAGGAAACCATACCCAGAACAATTCAACTTTACTGTCTATATTATCGTCTGGGAACGCTTTAGAGCGCGCTTCATTTGCTACTGGACAAATACCCAACATACGGTATTTTAATTCACCTTGACGCTTGTCTATATACCAAATACCGCGAATGCGCCATTCTTCTAAATCACCTGCGTCTAAGTTAAACTTACGTATGTATTGTTGATCAACGGTTCCTTCAGCATTAAACTGCTCTATTCCAAGATCTGTCGTATCGCTATACACTAAAGAAGCTCCTAAATCATCAAGGGTTCTTTTTTCAGTAAAATAAGAATCTGCATACACATCTTCGATTTCACCTTTTTTGATAGCTGTCACTAACACATCATATAACGATCGCCGTTCTGAACCAATATTATTGGTATCGATAGGATAATACAATGGAAAGTTTACACGTTCATCAAGGTCTATTATTTCCCAAGTGGTTTTAGACCAAAGCACATCGCGTTCATCTACATAACCATAGGGTAAAGGTTCATCATTATCATAGGCAATCTGCGCCTCTGTCTTCTTACCTATATCATCCGGAGTGTCAGCATTTAGTATATTTACCTGTGCCGAAGCACCAAAACACACTAAAAGGCCAAAAACCGCCGTAATAACATTTCTATTGTTCATATCCTTTATTTTAATATTCTAATTTGTCAACTCAATAAATACAGGAGCTGTTTTCTTTAACTTAACGCCACTACCAGAAATATTGGTGTTAATATCATAAATCTGTACTGCTTCTCCACGTTTTGCTCTACGCAAAGCTGCTTTTGCTCGTCCGTCAAGTTTTTGACCGCTTACCGTAACGGTAGGTTGTCCAGATACTTTAAAACTGAAGCCTGTAACACGCAGGTTAAGATCGAAATCAAAATCTTCAAGAATGGCACTTATACTGGCAATTTCCAATCCTTGACGTTGCATTCTTACAATTCCAGTCTCACCACGTACTGCACCAACTGGAGCAGGGATTCCTTTTATACGAAACTCTTTAGGTGTACTTATTTTTTGTCCATCTGGCAGTGTACCATTAGCATTAATTGTAACGGTTGTACCGCTTTTAGGTCGCATTACATATTTACTTCCTGAAACTTTGCTCAATCCAGGTGCAGATGCACTTACTTTATTATCTGGAATACCAGGAATGGAAACTGTCATTGGATTGTCTACTCCACGGTACACGACATTCATTTTATCTGCTGAAATTACAGCTGCATTGGGTTTTGAAATCGTTGCAAAAGAAGCACTAACAGGAACTTCTGTTTCTTCGCCATTTTCCAAAAAGATAAGGTTCCCTTCAACTTTATGATCACCAGGACTTCCTGCATTGATATTCAACATTACTTTCCCGTTTACAATGGAATATTGATCCTCACTTAAAGGTCTTCCATCTAATGTAAGTTCCACACGGTTTGGTTTTGTATTTGGATCTTTACGTCCTAATACAATACCACCTTCAAATTTTTCGCCAGAATAAAAAGCAGATTTCGATTGCTCCAATAACGTATTGTATTGTGTAAAAGATAAAGCAGCTGCTTGTTGTCCTGCTAACATTTTTGATAAAACTTCACTCTGGATAGTTTTAATATCATTCTGCATTTGAGTCAACTTAGTCCGCGATGCGACCAAAGGAAATCCTTCAAAATGATAATTCAGCCAAGGCACTTCAACTCCATCTCGACGTTCAACTGGTTGCGTTTTAAATTTTGCTTCAACATCACTTGCAACACCTGGATAGGTATCACTCGTTAAGTTTAAAACACCTTCGCGGTATGCATCTATTTTTGCAATAAATTCTTTCCCATCTTTAGACAGATTATCACCTGCAAAGAGTCTTTGATCTAGGTAATCTGGTTTATCTTGCACTTCATAATCTTCAGTTTCTTCCGGTTTTAAGGTAGAAACCATACCCGATTTTAAATCTGCTATATAGGTGTCTAACTCATTAGACATTGTGCTAATTTTATCGGCTTTTTGTTTTACTGCACTGTATTGTTCGGGTTGTTCACTCGCTTTTGTAGCTAGGTTGCTCATAAAAGCCGTGTTCCGCTGTTCCGTTGCCGTATTTGAATCTGCCAATCGTTCATTTAAAAGGCCAAAAGCTGATAATACTTCTTTTGACATATTTAATGCCAGCATTGCGATGAAAATCAGATACATTAGATTAATCATCTTTTGTCTGGGTCCTAGTTTTCCACTTGCCATTTGTAGTCTTGTTTAAAGATTAATAATTTTAGTTGAAAAACTAGATTAATTTCTGTTCATTGCTGAAAGCATTCCACCATACACTCCATTTAAAGAAGATAAGTTAGTCGCTAAATGTTCCATTTGTTGATTCAATTGAGTAGCATTTTCTGCTACTTGTTCATTGACTTCCGTTTGACGACTAGTAGATTCTACTTGTACTTTATACAAACTGTTCAATGATTCCATTTGCGCTGCTGCCAATGCCATTTCTTGGCTATATTTTTTAGTTGAATTCATAGCTTCGGCTGTTGGAGCCATTCCTTTAGCGGCACCTTCAAAATTGCGAATGCTATCACTTAAACTGGTCATTAACTCGGAATCAATACGAGCGTCTTTAAGCATTGCATCAAGCTTTTTAGATAAAAGTCCATCAGCATCTTGAGAAGCTTCTCCTTTTTTTCCTCTAAGTTGGCCGCCGGCCAATTCTGGGTATACCAAAGACCAATCTAAATCATCATCAACAGGTTCAAAAGCAGAAATAGCGAAAATTATTGCTTCAGTAATAAGACCAATAGCTAATAATAACCCTCCATTTAAAGGACCTAATTCCCAGTGAAGAATTTTAAATAATGCTCCCATAATTACTACGGAAGCTCCAAGGCCATAGGCCATGTTGAACAGTTTTTTGGATGATTTTGACTGTGCCATAATTAAAAAGTTTTAGTTTAGTTAAGTTAAGTTTTAGTTGTTTTGGTTGTAAGATAGGGGCTTATCGTCCGTCACCAAGATTGTTGTTGAGCACTACATCGGTACCCATGTAGTCTTGTACAGTTCTGAAACCAATGTAGCTTCTTGCAGAATCTGCATATTCGTAATCACGCGTACTCACTTGTAGAAAGTAAGCAACATCTTTCCAAGAACCACCACGCACAACTTTACGCATATTATCGGCATCGTTAACGTTAGGGTTCATAGTAGATGTATATTCGTAGGAAGCAGGATCGTATGAAGATGCAACCCACTCGCTTACATTACCTGCCATATTATACAAGTTATAATCATTAGGCTCGTAAGCGTCTGCTTCTACTGTATATAAAGCTTGATCTGCAGCATAATCTCCACGTAAAGGTTTAAAGTTTGCCATAAAACAACCTCGGTCATTTTTAGCATAAGGGCCTCCCCATGGATAGGTAGCAGACTCTAATCCACCACGAGCAGCATATTCCCATTCTGCTTCGCCTGGAAGACGGAAGGAATTTATGTGCTGACGATCTCTAGATTTTTGATATGCGTTTTTATACAAAGTTCTCCACGCGCAAAATGCTTTTGCTTGTTTCCAACTTACTCCTACTACTGGATAATCTCCATACGCTTCATGCCAGAAGTAATCATTATGCATAGGTTCGTTGTACGAGTAATTAAAATCTTTTATCCAAACTGTTGTATCTGGATAGATTTGTATTTCTTCTTTTTTAATAAAGTTTTTTCTGTCTTTCCCTTTTGCTTTTGCAGCAGCACCAATATCCATATAAGTATATTGAAACTTTAACTTATCCACATCAATGGTACGTTGACCATTGTAAGCTTCTTCAGCTGGAATATACATGGTATCCATTACTTCGGAATAATATTCATCTGGAAATTCAGAGGTATCCCAAATTAAATCAATATCATGATTAATTTTTCTTCCGGCATAGAAATCGTCTCCCATACCATAATAATTATCATAATTATATTGCTCCCAAGGGGTCATTTCTTCGCTTTCTTGATCAACAAAAGCAAACTCGCCAATACCACCATTTCCAGGTGTTTCACCAACACCATCAGCTAAAATAGCTAATTTAAGGCGCACAGTAGAATCACGAACCCACTCAACAAATTGGCGGTATTCGGCATTTGTAACTTCAGTTTCGTCCATGTAAAAAGAACGAACCGTAACAGTTTTTGTCGGTGCATCATTTACAGCCACAAAATCGTCGTCCGCTTTACCCATGATGAAAGCTCCACCAGGGACTAGGGTCATCCCATAGGGTTTTTCGGGATGCCATTTTTTACCTTCAGCGCCCACTAGTTCACCCCGGTCTCCGGAATTACAACTAAATAAAAAGGCAACAATCGCAGTTAATGCAATAAACTTCTTCATAGGTATCAGGTTAAATTTTCGAGATTCAAGGGCGTAAACCTATTTATAAAATTTTTAAAAAGCAACATATTTCTTAAAAAAACCTTAATTCTCGGTGTTGTTAGTTTGTTAGTTTATACTTCGTTTTTACGGCGGGCTTTAAACCACCGCTCAGGAATCTCCTGGTTTGTCGCACTCAAATAGTCGCCATAAGTGCAAGGTAATAACGTTGGCGTTTTTAATTTATTATTAACATTCGAAATAAATGGCAACTCAATCCACCATCTACCCGTTTTATTACTTTTTTTAAAAGTCAACACTTCATCGTTAATCGGCACTTTATAGCTGTTGTAATGCTTTTCACTATCAAAAGCTCCTTCTTGTACCCTAAAATTGACTCCTTCTACAAAATACCAAAGTATCTGAGCCACCAACATGGCTCCCGTTTCAGCATTTTTAAAATCTTTTAACTCATAAATACCAAAAGAACTTACTCGGTTGCTTATCCCTGCATAGCGAGAAATAGCACATATTTCCCTTCCATCAAATCCATTAGGGCTTGCCGTATTGCTATAACTCATTTCTGCACTTTTTATTGCTGAAATATCTAAAGCAACAAGATCGGCGTCGCGCAATATAGGTTCTACAACAGTAATATCTGAAGTTATTTCGCCCAATCTATAGGCGTCAAAATACAATTTTTCCATTAAAGCAATCTCTTCTGGAGGATTAAAATATGACTGATACCCCAAAACACTGTAATTGAATAGATTGTATGGCTTATCAATTATAATTTTTCCAACAAAAGATTTATTATGGATTGGCTTTTCGGCATCGCCTAAATCAAAATTTGTATCAACATTTACTAAATTAATCATACTCCCGTGTGAGTCATACGCCCTATAGTGCGCATATAGCAAATCTTGACTTCCGCCTAATATTAATGGAATGATATTCTTTTTCAATAAAGCTTCTACTACTGTTTTTACAGCAAAATAAGTATCCTGAACGGTCTCCCCTTTGTTAATATCGCCAATATCCACAATGGAGTGCGACCAATTTCCGGGGTACAACGAGTAAAAAGCTTTTCTGAAAGCATCTAAAGAAACCGTCTCTCCAATATAATTTTCATCATTTCGGTTTTCAAGGATTCCCAAAACAGCGAACTTCACATCTTTTAAATCTGGAAGTTCTCCCTCGGTACTATGAGTTTGGATTTGTTTTCCTAAAACACCTTCCGGCAAAACTTCTTTATGAGCGATTACTTTTTTTGAAATCGGCGAGAGAAATTCTATCATTATTTTTTCTTAGCTGTCGTTTTCTTCTTAGTTGTGGCTTTCTTCTTAGTTGCTGTTTTTTTAGCCGTCTTTTTTTTGGTTTTCTTTTTTGGAGCCTTCTTTTCTAGAATACCTTTCGCTTCTTCAAGTGTTATCTTATCTGCCTTTGTAGTTTTTGGTAGCTCGACCTTCGTTTTACCTTTTATTAAATTGAAACGTCCCCAACGTGCCTTTTCTAATCGAATACCTTCGTCTGGCCACTCGTTAATCAGCTTGTCGATTTCTTTCTGTTTTTTCGTTTCGATTAACTCAATAATATCTTCTTCTGAAAGGTTATCGAAATCATACTTTTTGTTTACGTTAATAAACATGCTGTTCCACTTGATAAATGGACCAAAACGCCCCACTCCTTTTTGAACCGGTAAATCTTCATATTCGTAAATGGGAGCATCGGCTTTTTTCTTTTCTTCGATTAACTCCTTTGCTTTCGCCATTTCTACATCTAGTGGATCCATTCCTTTCGGTAGTGAAATAAATTTTTTCCCCCAACGTACATACGGACCATAGCGACCGTTATTCACCTCAACTTCTTCTCCATCATACACACCCAGATCTTTTGGAAGTTTAAATAAATCTAACACTTCTTCAAGGGTTACTAAATGCAATTGTTGATCTGGACGTAAACTTGCAAATTGCTTTTCTTCGTCATCTGGCGCTCCAATTTGAGCCATCGGACCGTATTTCCCTAATCGAACTAAAATAGTTCGTCCAGTTTCAGGATGTTCCCCTAAAATACGTTCCCCGCTTTCCCGTTCAGCATTTTCCTGAACATCTTCTACGTGCGGATGGAATTTCTTATAAAAGTCTTGAAGCATTTCTTTCCACTCCTCTTTTCCTTCAGCAATGTCATCAAAATCTTCTTCTACTTTTGCTGTAAAGTTGTAATCAAGGATATTTCCGAAGTGACCCACTAAGAAATCATTTACAATCATCCCAATATCAGTCGGCACCAGTTTTCCTTTATCACTTCCAACAGTTTCGGTCAACGTTTTATCCTTGACCGCGTCTTTTGCAAGCGTTAACTGAATGTACTTTCGCTCTACGCCTTCAACCGTTCCTTTTTCAACATAATTTCTACTGATAATAGTAGAAATAGTTGGGGCATAGGTTGATGGACGACCAATCCCTAATTCTTCTAATCGTTTCACCAAAGAAGCTTCCGTAAAGCGATACGGAGGTCTTGTAAAACGTTCGGTTGCAGTTATATATTTATTGTCAAGTTTATCGTTTTTGCTTAGATGTGGCAACATTCCATCTTGTTCTTCATCTTCGGTATCGGTACCTTCTAGATATACTTTAAGGAAACCGTCAAATTTTATCATCTCCCCATTGGCAGTGAATTGCTCAGAAATTTTTTCTTTACCAAGCACATCAATTTTAACGTTGGTGCGTTCTAATTGTGCATCGCTCATTTGGGAAGCAATTGTACGTTTCCAAATTAAATCGTACAACCGTTCTTGATCGCGATCCCCTTTTATGGTATGGCGCGACATATCAGTAGGACGAATTGCTTCGTGAGCTTCTTGCGCTCCTTTTGACTTCCCTTTATAATTACGTGGTTTACTGTACTTATCACCGTAGGCAGAACCGATTTCTTTTTCGGCTGCTTTTTTAGCATCGTTAGAAAGGTTCACGCTGTCGGTACGCATATAGGTTATTAAACCGGCTTCGTACAAACGTTGTGCAATGGTCATTGTTTTTCCTACTGAAAAATATAACTTCCGAGATGCTTCCTGCTGAATGGTTGATGTTGTAAATGGTGGTGCAGGTGATTTTTTAGCTGGTTTTTTAGTTAAATCGGCTATTTTATAATCGGCACCTACATTCTTTTGAAGAAATTCTCTTGCCGCTTTTTCAGTTTCAAAGTTCTTCGGAATTTTCGCTTTAAAGGTACTGCCGTCTTCGGTTTTAAATTCGGCATCTACACGATATGAAGCAACTGGACTAAACACTTCAATATCGCGTTCGCGTTCTACAATTAAACGTACCGCAACACTTTGTACGCGTCCTGCGGAAAGCCCTCCTTTTACTTTTCGCCATAATACTGGCGAAAGCTCATACCCTACCAAACGGTCCAAAATTCGACGTGCTTGCTGGGCATTTACAAGGTTGTAATCTATTTTACGAGGGTTTTCAATCGCTTTTAAAATTGCTGTTTTGGTAATCTCGTGAAAAACAATACGTTTTGTTTTATCTTCTTTAAGATCCAACTCTTCGGCTAAATGCCAAGCAATCGCTTCTCCTTCCCGGTCCTCATCACTCGCTAGCCATACGGTTTCAGCATTTTTAGCTAATTTTTTTAACTCTCGTACCAAGCTTTTTTTATCGCTCGGCACTATATATTTAGGGGTAAAATCTCCTTCGGTATCTACACCTATTTCTTTGGACGGCAGATCTGCAATGTGCCCAAAACTGGAAGTAACCTTGAAATCTTTTCCTAGAAATTTTTCAATGGTTTTAGCCTTCGCGGGCGACTCTACTATCACTAAATTCTTTGCCATATTCATTTTTGTTTGGGTTACAAAAGTATGTGATTTTTTTTACTCCGTTGTTTACCTTTTAAAATTTAGGCTTCCATTAACACGGTATACACCAAAAAATCAAGAGATTACAGCTGTAAATTTAATACCACCTGTCACATGATTCAATTTTACAAGCACCGAAAGTATCTAGTTTTAAGGCTTATATTAATAGGAACAGTTTTCTTTTTATTTCAAAGTTGCCAGTCATTAACAGATTTCCCTACCTTTTCAAGCGACAATACTATTAATGTTGTAATTGAAATACCTGCTGGAACAAACGCCAAAGTTGAATATAATAAAGAACTTAAAAAATTAAAAGTAGATCAACGAAACGGTAAAGACCGAATTATTGAATATTTACCCTATCCTGGCAATTATGGTTTTATTCCTTCCACCTATTCCAATCCATCAAAAGGTGGCGATGGTGACCCATTAGATGCTTTGGTTATTTCTTCAAGTTTGCTTTCCGGCTCTATAGTGGAAACTATCCCAATTGGATTGCTTAAGCTACTAGACAATGGCGAGCAAGATTATAAAATAATCTGTATTCCTTCAGATAAAAAGCTACAAACCGTTTCGGCTAAAACGTTTACTGAATTTTCAGAAAAATATCCTGACGCCCTTCAAATAATCGAGCTCTGGTTTTCAAATTACGATACCACTGACACCGTCACCATTGAAGGCTGGGGTGATGAAAAAGAAGCGCTTGCTGAGATTAAGAAGGTTTTGAAAAAATAACAGAAACCAAAAAAGTCCTCCCCCAACCTCTCCAAAGGAGGGGAGTATAGTGTCTAAGCATCCTTTAGTTCCTCCCCTTTGGGGAGGTTAGGAGGGGACAACTTCAAGGGCTTACTGAAATTTTTCCAATTCAACTTATATAGTCGCTGTTTCTGAAGGTAATGGATCTTCATCAAAACCAATAGAATCTTTACAAACATAATACATAGGCAGATGCACAAACGAAGCAGTGACGAACACGCCTATAAAACATAGCAATATCCCTAATTGAGCGATAAGACCCGAGATTATAATCAACCCAAAAATGATAAGCCAGAATTTATTCCCTAACTTAAAACTAGCTTTTATTATTTCTGAAACAGATAATTCTGGATTAAATGCAAATACAACGATAAACAATTGTAGCGGTACCATTACATACAACAGCGGTAAGTAACATAACAGTGTCGCTAAAATAGCAATACCCAATGCCGCCAAGGACAAAATAAACAGTTTACTAAAATTACCTTTCAAAAAAACAAAATAACCGCCTGTATCTATAGGTTTCCCAGTATCCGCTTTTTGAATCACCTTATAAAAATGGGCGGAAATTCCATAAGTGAACACTTGCAATACAAGAATCAAGACCAACAATAATAAAAAATACCCAATAATTACTGGGATTGAATATTCTACAAAAGGGTTGAATTCTTGCCCACTACGCATTTGTCCTTCCTGCATTATCATAGGCACTAAAGGCGCATACGCCAAAATAATCACTGGAATGGATATAGCAAGTGTTATTAAAATATGCACCGTACCTTCTACCCATACTTTTTTAAATACGTTAAAACTCTTTGATAGTATATCTCCAAAATCCAGTTTGGGAGCTTGTGCGATTTTTTGAAAAATAGGATGATTCATTTCTTTGATTGGTTTAGTTGTTTAGAGCGTAAATTTATAAAAAAGAAATCTGCCATTTTGGCACGAACAGGTTTTTAATTGTATCTTTGCACATCCAATTGTTTCTCACAACAATTAATATTATTTAGATTGAACTATGGAAGAGAAAATCATTGACGAAAACAAACAAGGCGAAGCATTAGTATTAGAACCAAAGCAGCAAAATGCCCGTAAGCTCTATATTGAAAGCTACGGTTGCCAAATGAATTTTAGCGACAGTGAGATTGTAGCTTCTATTCTTGCCAAAGAAGGATTCAACACCACACAAAAGCTAGAAGAAGCCGATTTGGTGTTGGTGAATACCTGCTCCATTCGTGACAAAGCAGAACAAAGCGTTAGAAAGCGTCTTGAAAAATACAATGCGGTAAAACGTATCAACCCTAAAATGAAAGTGGGCGTATTGGGCTGTATGGCCGAACGCTTAAAAAGCAAATTCCTAGAAGAAGAAAAAATAGTGGATATGGTAGTAGGCCCCGATGCCTACAAAGACCTTCCTAATCTAATTGAAGAAGTAGAAGCTGGCCGCGATGCCGTAAACGTAATTTTAAGTAAAGAGGAAACGTATGGCGATGTTTCGCCCGTACGTTTGGGCAGCAATGGCGTTACTGCTTTAGTAAGTATTACAAGAGGGTGTGATAATATGTGTACGTTTTGTGTGGTTCCTTTTACTAGAGGACGCGAACGTAGCCGGGATCCACAAAGTATTTTAAAAGAAGTAAACGATTTAGCTGAAAAAGGCTACAAAGAAATCACGCTTCTAGGTCAAAACGTAGATAGTTACTTATGGTACGGCGGCGGATTAAAAAAGGACTTTAAAGAAGCCTCGGACATGCAGAAAGCCACAGCAACTAATTTTTCCGGATTATTGGAATTGGTTGCAACCGCACAACCGAAAATGCGCGTGCGATTCTCCACTAGTAACCCGCAAGATATGACCGAAGATGTATTGCACAGTATGGTAAAGCATAAAAATATATGTAATCACATTCACCTTCCTGTACAAAGCGGAAGCACCCGTATTTTAAAAGAAATGAACCGTCTGCACACGCGCGAAGAATATTTTGAACTAATAGATACTATTCGTAACATTATTCCAGATTGTTACATTTCGCAAGATATGATTATCGGTTTCCCTACCGAAACAGAACAAGACCATCAAGATACGCTAAGCTTAATGGAATATGTAAAGTATAACTTTGGGTATATGTTTAAATACTCCGAACGTCCTGGAACCATGGCCGCCCGTAAACTGGAAGATGATGTGCCGGAAGAAACAAAGAAACGCAGACTGACGGAAATTGTAAACCTACAGCAACAACACAGTGCGTACCGCACCAAACAATTTTTAGGCAAAACAGTGGAAGTTTTAATTGAAAAAGAGTCTAAAAAGAGCGATAAAGAATGGAGCGGCCGTACCCAACATAATACGGTAGCTGTTTTTCCAAAGGAACACTATAAGGTCGGTGATTTTGTAAACGTAACAATTCACGATTGTACTACTGCAACGCTTAAAGGCGAAGCGATTGGATATTCAGAAAATAATTAAGTACAAAACATGGAAAGTGTACAAGCAACAAAACAACGGTTTGGAATTATTGGGAACGATCCCAAATTAAATCGTGCTGTAGAAAAAGCCATTCAGGTTGCCCCGACCGATATTTCAGTCTTAGTAACTGGTGAAAGTGGTGTGGGGAAAGAGAGTATCCCAAAAATAATCCATGCGCTTTCGCATAGAAAGCACGGAAAATACATTGCCGTAAACTGCGGCGCCATTCCCGAAGGAACGATAGACAGCGAACTTTTTGGCCACGAAAAGGGAGCCTTTACCGGAGCTACAGCAACTCGAAATGGTTATTTTGAAGTCGCCGATGGCGGTACTATTTTTTTAGATGAAGTGGGCGAACTGCCCTTACCGACACAAGTACGTCTGTTACGTGTATTGGAAAACGGCGAATTTTTAAAAGTAGGATCTTCAAAAATACAAAAAACTGATGTTCGAATTGTTGCGGCAACCAATGTGAAAATGGTCGAAGCTATTCAAAAAGAAAAGTTTAGGGAAGATTTGTACTATCGCTTAAGTACTGTAGAAATCAATATTCCGCCATTGCGTGAACGAGAAGAAGATATTCATTTACTGTTTAGAAAATTTGCTTCAGACTTTGCTCAAAAATACAAAATGCCTACCGTTCGGTTAGATGACGATGCCGTTGAATTATTACTTAAATATCGATGGGGCGGAAACATTAGGCAACTACGTAATATTGCCGAGCAAATTTCAGTATTAGAGCAAGAGCGAGCTATTTCGCATGCTACCTTAAAACACTATTTACCGCATGTAGGCAGTAATCTTCCTGCTGTTATAAACAATAAAAAACAGGAAAGCAGTTTCAGCAACGAGCGCGAAATATTGTACAAAGTTTTGTTCGATATGCAGCGCGACGTAAACGACTTAAAAAAACTAACGCTGGAGTTGATGAAAAATGGAAACGCCAGCAAAGTGCAAGAAGAGAATTCATCATTAATTAATAAAATTTATGATGAAGATAACAACCACGAAGAACATTTGGCTTCTATTGTTGAGGAAGATGAAGAGGAGAACGCTTCAGATGTAGAGGTTTTAGGAATTCCTTCAAAAACTTCAGAAAATGCTTCCGAAGAAAATAAAAGAAGCGATAAGTATGATTTTGCTGAAGAAATTCAGGAAGAAGAAAGCCTTTCCCTTCAAGATAAAGAATTGGAACTCATTAAAAAATCCTTGGAAAAATACGGTGGAAAACGTAAAGATGCCGCTGATGAATTGGGAATTTCCGAACGTACGCTCTACCGAAAAATAAAACAATATAACTTATAACCGCAGCAACCGTTTAAAATAGATGAAGAAAATAAAGCATATTTTACTAATTTTTATTGCAGCAGTTTTACTACAAGGTTGTGGCGCGTATTCGTTCACTGGTGCCGATATTGATTATTCACAAACCAAAACCTTTCAAGTAGACCTGTTTCAAAATAACGCCCCAATTGTAGAACCGGGAATTGCACGTGATTTTACCATTCAACTACAAGATTTGTTGTTAAACCAAACAAGTCTTGATTTAGTAAACAACAATGGAGATTTGGCGTATGAAGGCGAAATTGTAGAATATTACATTGCCCCTATTACAGCAACCTCACAAAGTACAGCTGCACAAAACCGATTAACAGTTGCGATAAATATTCGTTTTTACAATACTAATGATGAAGAAAAAGACTTTGAGCAACGGTTTTCTTTTTACTTTGATTACGACGGTGCTGCTCAATTGACGGGTTCACAACTAGACGATGCGCTGAACGTTATTTTTGAGCGTATTACACAAGATGTTTTTAACAAATCGCTCGCAAACTGGTAATATTTTGAACACAAAAACGTATACCGATTTACTCTCCAAACCTCAACATATAGATAAAGAGGCCATGGAACAGTTGGATATGGTCATTAAAAAATACCCCTATTTTCAGAGTGCCCGGGCCTTACAGCTAAAAGCACTCAAAAGCCAAAATAGTTTTTTATACAACGATGCGTTAAAAGTTTCTGCTGCTTATACCACAGACCGCGATATTTTATTTGAGTTTATTACGTCGGAAACGTTTGCTCAAAATGAAATTTCACAGATCATTCAGCAACATGATCCGGCTGTCAATGAAATTGATGTGGATTCAGAAGATGTTTCAGAACAAACGGCTATTGAGCTGGACAACCAAATGAAGGCCGAAATGAAGAAAGCTGAAGCTATTTTAAATCCAGACCTCTTTGAACGAAAATTTGGTTCTGTAGAAAAACTAGCTAATCCTTCTTCAGAAACAGAAAAGCCTACTCGTCCGGTGGATGAGAATAGTCAAAGTACTGACGACGAAGAAAAAAGCCCTGCCAAAACAGAGCAAACCGAAGCAGAAAAAAACCTCGAATTAGACAAACCCCTTGATTTCACTAAAAAGGACACGCATTCTTTTAGTGAATGGCTAAACTTAACGAAAGCAAACCCAATTGACCGGTCTAATACTGAAGATAAAAAAGAAACATTTTCAGAAGAAACAAGTAAAAAAAAACGCCCTTCAGATCAAGAACGTAAGTTTAAAATGATCGAAAAATTCATTCAAGACAAACCAAAAATTAAACCTGCTGAACAACAGGCGCCCAAAGCAAACCTAGCAAAACCCTACACCCAGACGCCAGACGCCTTGATGACAGAGACATTAGCCAAGGTCTATTTGCAGCAAAAAAATTATAAAAAAGCCATACAAGCTTATAAAATATTAATTTTGAAAAATCCCGAAAAAAGTGGTTTCTTTGCAGACCAAATTCGTGCAATCGAAAAACTAATAGATACACAATAATATGAGTACGTTTACAATATTCTTAGTCTTAATCATTTTTGTCGCCTTTTTATTGGTGGTAGTAGTAATGGTACAAAACCCTAAAGGAGGCGGATTGTCTTCTACCTTTGGTGGCGGTGGTGGCCAACAAATGGGTGGTGTTAAAAAAACAACCGACTTTCTGGACAAAAGTACCTGGACATTGGCCATTGTGTTATTGGCTTTAATTCTATTGAGCAATATCCCAATTATGGGCGGAAGCGGTGCTACACCAACCGACACGTTTGGTGATGAAACTATTGAAACCCCAATGTTAGATCCAACTGCAACTGATGCAGATACAAACACAGATACTACAGGACAAGGAAACTAAAAACCTTCCTTATAAAACCATTGAAAATGCCAGCTTGTCATAAGCTGGCATTTTTTGTTTCAATGTGTCAGTTTAAGAGCAGTGGCACAGTTTCTGCCTATTAATAATTCAATTAGAAAATAAAAAAGTATAACAAACTTCCGTTTCTACGGAAGAATAAAATTACATTTTAATATGGCAGTAAAAATTCAACCCCTTTCAGACCGCGTTTTGGTAGAGCCACAAGAGGCAGAAACTAAAACCTCAAGCGGCATTATCATTCCAGACTCCGCAAAGGAAAAACCACAAAGAGGTACTGTAATAGCAGTTGGAAAAGGTAAAAAAGACCACGAAATGACTGTGAAAAAAGGAGACACTGTACTTTACGGAAAGTACTCTGGTACTGATTTAAAGTATGAAGGGAAAGATTATCTTATTATGCGTGAGGACGATATTCTTGCAATCATTTAAAAAACAAGCTGTAGGCATTACGCAATAAGCACTAAGCTGCATGAGAGATTTTAAAAAATACGATATTTGGAAATTAAGCCATAAGCTGACGCTCGATATCTATAAAATCTCTAATGCTTTCCCAAAAGAAGAAGTATACGGCCTTACTTCACAAATAAGAAGAGCCTCTTCTTCAGTTCCTACAAATATTAGCGAAGGGTGTGGAAGGAGTAGTGATACGGAGTTCAATCGGTTTTTAACTATTGCAATAGCTTCAGCTTGTGAAACAGAATACTTGCTTATTTTATCAAAAGACTTAAAGTATATTAATACTGAACAGTTTAATGAGCTTAATTCTGAAGTGAATACTATTAAGAAAAAGATTTACACATTAAAACAAAAATTAATTTAACAAACTTTATGGTTCGGCATATCGCCAAAAGCATAAAGCTAAAAGCTTAAAAATATGGCAAAAGATATAAAATTTGATGTAGAAGCACGTGACGCGATTAAGCGCGGTGTGGATGCATTGGCAAACGCAGTAAAAGTAACATTAGGACCTAAAGGCCGTAACGTAATCATCAGTAAATCATTTGGTGCACCGCAAGTAACAAAAGATGGTGTAACCGTAGCGAAAGAAATTGAACTAGAAGACGCTCTTGAAAACATGGGCGCTCAGATGGTGAAAGAAGTAGCTTCAAAAACAAACGATCTTGCTGGTGACGGTACTACAACCGCAACGGTTTTAGCACAAGCTATCGTTAAAGAGGGACTTAAAAATGTAGCCGCTGGTGCGAACCCAATGGATTTAAAGCGCGGCATCGACAAAGCGGTTCAAGCGATTGTTGCAGATCTTGAGAAGCAAACCACTAAAGTTGGTAATTCTTCAGATAAAATAAAGCAAGTAGCTTCTATTTCAGCTAACAACGATGAGCAAATTGGTGATTTAATTGCAAAAGCTTTTGGTAAAGTTGGCAAAGAAGGGGTTATCACGGTAGAAGAAGCAAAAGGAACTGAAACATACGTAGATGTTGTTGAAGGGATGCAATTTGACCGTGGGTTTTTATCGCCTTACTTTGTAACGGACAGCGAAAAAATGCAAACAGAACTGGAAAATCCAATGATTCTTCTTTTTGATAAGAAAATCACGAACATGAAGGATTTACTTCCTGTACTAGAGCCCGTTGCACAACAGGGGAAACCACTATTGATTATTGCTGAAGACGTAGAAGGCGAAGCCTTGGCTACTTTAGTAGTAAACAAATTGCGCGGAAGTTTAAAAATTGCTGCTGTAAAAGCACCAGGATTTGGAGACCGTAGAAAAGCAATGTTGGAAGACATAGCAATTCTAACTGGAGGAACAGTAATTAGCGAAGAACGTGGTTTTACACTTGAAAACGCAACTGTTGATATGTTAGGTTCTGCTGAAAATGTAACCATTGACAAAGACAACACAACGATTGTAAATGGTGCTGGAAATAAAAACGACATCAAAGCAAGAGTAGGTCAAATAAAAGCGCAGATTGAAACGACAACTAGTGACTACGACAAAGAAAAACTACAAGAACGTTTGGCTAAATTAGCCGGCGGTGTAGCGGTATTATATGTAGGTGCTGCTTCTGAAGTAGAAATGAAAGAGAAGAAAGATCGTGTAGATGATGCTCTTCACGCAACCCGTGCGGCTGTTGAAGAAGGTATTGTTGCCGGTGGAGGCGTAGCTTTTGTACGCGCATTGAAAAGACTGGAAAAATTAACCACTGAAAATTTAGACGAGTCAACAGGTGTACAAATAGTAGCACGTGCTATTGAGGCACCTTTACGTACTATTGTTGAAAATGCAGGTGGTGAAGGTTCTGTTGTAATCAATAAAGTGTTGGAAGGCAAGAAAAACTTCGGTTATGATGCCAAAACTGAAGAGTATGTAGATATGATTAAAGCAGGAATCATCGATCCTAAGAAAGTTACACGTATCGCATTGGAAAATGCTGCTTCTGTAGCTGGAATGATTTTAACCACAGAATGTGCCTTAGTTGATATTAAAGAAGACAAAGACGGTGGTGGCGGAATGCCTCCAATGGGTGGCGGAATGCCAGGTATGATGTAATGGCCAAGTCGCTATAAATAATTAATGACAAAAGTCATTTATAAACAAGGCCTTCAGTTTTTAACTGAAGGCCTTGTTCTTTTCTCTATATTCTATACACTTTTTTCCTACTTCTTTTTAAAAATATAAAAACCACCTTTTTTAAGGGTGGCTTCTTCTCCTCATTAAGTTTTAATATACGGTTTATGCGAAATAAACCAGCCACAAATTACTTCTTCTTAGCAGCAGTCTGTGGAGCCTTTTTAGCCTGTTGTTTAGGCTGTGCCTTTCCAGGCATTGGCTTACTATTTGACTTTTGTTTTTCCATAATATTCTAATTTTAGAATAGAATAAATGTACAACAGAAATGGATTGCTTGTACGTCGTTAGCTAAAATTTAACTAAACATTTTTGTAGCTTTTTTCTGCTTATAAAAAAAGCATCAAACTACTGATATAAAGTACTTGTACCTAAGTTAGAAAGAGAGAAACTACCTATTGAATTTCAGCATCTACACGACCACATTTTAGCATTTTATCGCCAAAAAAAGGATTCATAATATCTTTGCTCTCACTTAGCCAATATGCTCCTTTATTATTAAAAGCCATTGGGCAATATTGTTTATAAATTTTCCCCGAAGACAAAGCATTTTCCACCATTTTTTCAACTTCAGTGGTAACAGCTACAAATGCGGTTCGCTGTGCTTTAATATCATCGCTTTCTACAATATTTTGGGCAGCTTGCAATGCAACTTTATCAACTCCCACATTAGCAAAAGCAGTCATTAAGTTTGATGCTTCTTGGGATGCTTTTTCGGCATTTGTATTAACCAATGCTGTTTTTAACTGTATGTATTGTTTAAAAACACCAGCCGTTTTTTCATCTTTAAATTCGGCATCTATCTGAGTTGCCATATGTGTTTTGGCTTCTGCTTTTGTATCGACTGTTTTAATTTCGGGTTCTGTTTTTTTCTTATTGTCTGCACAAGAGACCAATGTAATTACTACTAATAAAACTGAAAGGAATGTGTATTTTTTCATAAGGATATGCTTCAAAAATTAATTTTCTCAAAGATACAAAATTGCATTATGATTTTTTCTGAAAATAGAATGCAGGTAGGAAAATTAGAAGAAATAAAGGCTGAATTAAAAAGCGACGCACATAAAAAAGAGGTAAATAACTTCCTTCTTCGTAAAAAAACAATAGTAATAAATAGACTATTATTAATAAGACAAATAATAAGCTATATAACAGCACGGATAGTTTTAAAATTTCAACTTTTTTAAAAATCAACCAAATTATAGCTAACGAGAACACTGTATTCAATGCATACCTAAAACCAATGCTTATTGTCAGTTTTATAGTTTCAAAATCTGGAAGTGATTGGTTGGTATACCCTGTTTTAAAAAAAGCAAGTAATGGATCGTAAAACAATTGTTCTTCAAAAAAGCGCACGCCAATCAATGCAAATACAGCTACTACTAAAAGTAATATGACACCTATTTTACGCATTGGTTTTAGTTGTTTTTACTGATACATTTCGCACCCAAAATAGCCATAACAGAAAAACCATCCCATAAATAATAGCGGGAAAAACAATTTGGTGCAGAAACTCGGTGTATTCAGGATAATGGTACAAGGCAATGGTGAGTAATGCAATTCGCAAGATATTAACTGCGTAAATTAAGGCGATACCTGCAAAAATAAACAAGAGTGTTTTTTTAAACTTTTGTGCAAATGAGATAATAAATGCCACAAATAATATGATAATGCTTATCGCATTGCACCCCTCAACAACGCTGGCCAAAAAAATATTGTTTATGTACAACCCCATAAAGGGTCCTGTTGGTTCTGGTTTTACCACCCCATCATAACCAAAAGCTTGTATTACTGCATTACTTTGTTTTGCTACTAGATTGGTAAAAAAGTCGGGGTAATACAATCCGTTTTCAGAATACCCTAAATACAATGAATACAGAAAAGTTAAGAGCAGGTAGGAACCCAAAAACAACAGGATAAACCGAACTACAGTTTTATATTTTACAAACAGGGTTTTCAATAAAAAGTATAAATTTTAACAAAAATACAGCATTTGCAGTTGGCGTTTGTCTGGGTTTTAAAATACTTTTACTTAAAATAAACAACTATGCCTTTTGATGCTTTAAAACCCAAAGTAAACACAATTTTAGCAAACGACAAGGAATCCGTAAACCAACGCCTTACCGAAGTTTGTGAATTATTACAAACTACATTGGGCTATTATGATTGGGTCGGATTTTATTTTGCCAATCATGAAGACAAAACGTTACATCTAAAAGCATTCGCCGGCGAACCAACCGATCACGTGGTAATTCCCTTCGGAAAAGGTATTTGTGGGCAAGTAGCAGAATCGAACGCCAACTTTGTGGTTGCTGATGTAAAAGCACAAAACAACTACATTGCGTGCAATATGTATGTTAAAGCTGAAATTGTAGTCCCATTGTTTAAAGAAGGTAAAAATATAGGACAAATAGATATAGACTCACACACAGAAGATCCTTTCTCATCGGAAGATGAACGGTTTTTAGAATGGGTTAACCAACAGGTTGCTGAAATACTGTAAATGTTGGATGCTCGCCTTCGATACTTCCCTCCTACCGTCGAAACACTCAGGCACCGATAGAATACTAATTAAAGTTTGTGATTTTGGATTTTGTTTTTTTTAACCGCCTACATTCCTGTTCTAATCGCTTCTACCGGATCTAATTTTGAAGCCGAAATAGCGGGAAGTATTCCTGATATCAGCCCAATCACTGCTGAAATTGCAGTTCCTATAAACATATTCCAAGGAGAAAGCACAAACTCAAAATCACCCGTAAATTGTGAGGCTAATATGGAAACCAAAAAGACCAAAAATAGCCCAATTAATCCTCCAATCACCGCCAAAATAACCGCCTCAAACAAAAACTGAAGTAAGATAAATCGGTTTTTTGCGCCCAATGATTTTTGAATTCCTATCAAGTTGGTTCGTTCTTTTACACTTACAAACATAATATTGGCAATACCAAAACCACCGACCAATAATGAAAAACCACTAATAACCAAACCAATCAAATTCATTTGTCCGGTTATGTTATCGATCATATCGGCAAAACCTTTTAAAGGTGTAACAAAAAAAGTACTCACCTCATCCGGTTTTAACCCTCTTTTTAATCGCAGTTTCTGTTCTAACAAAGCAATAAACTCTTCGTTATCTATGTCTTTTTTAGGTTTAATCACTATTTGAGGGAATGTGCTTTTATTGTTATCGCCATAAATTTTACGCACAACATTCACCGGCATCCACACTGAAGTATCTTTAGAGCCCCCAAATAATCCTGCCCCTTCTTTTTCAAGAACGCCTATTACCGTAAATTTCCGACCGTAGACTCGCACTTGTTTTCCAATGGCTCGATTGCTTCCGTTAAAAAGTTTTTGTGCAATTTCATATCCTATAACCAAAACCGGTGATCCACTATTTGATTCTGATCCATTAAAAAACCGTCCCGTATCCAGCTGTAAGGCCTCAATATAATAATAGCTATCAGTAACTGCGGCAATGGGCACATCGCTAATTTGGTTTTCACCATATTTTATGGTTTCACTAGGTACATTTAACGTGTAGGTGGCATAATCGAGGTTAGGTACGTTACTTTCCAAATATTGATACTCATCATAAGTCACCATTGAAAACTGTTGCCTTTTCCAACGTGGTATATCAGTAGAGCCAAACGAAAAATGGGTGACCATAATCGTGTTCTTATCCAACGAACTGATGTTGCCTTCAATTTCCTTTTTCAAAGAATCTACCGCTGCCAAAACAGCGATAATTGAAAATATACCAATAGTAACGCCCACTAATGACAAAAAAGTTCGCAGTTTATTATTTCGTAATGCATTGACAGCAAAAGCAAAACTTTCTTTTAAAACACGTAAGTAAACCAGCATTCTTTTTTCAGAAATTAATTAGTAAAAAGCACATAAACCTTATATTTAGTAGCAGGATAAAACCCTACTGCTTTTAAAAATACAAGGTATCAAAATAATTCAAAAAAATATTCAATAACATAGGACGGTTTCTATGTCATATTGTTACAATTTTATATGTAATTATGTACTTTTGCCCCTTAAATTTCAATCCATGGGCGACACAAAAAAAATCACTTCTGCATTAATTTCGGTATTTCATAAAGATGGGTTGGCTCCTATTGTCAAACAGCTTGACAAATTAGGCGTTACCATCTACTCTACCGGAGGAACACAAAAATTTATTAACGATTTGGGAGTGGATGTTATTCCTGTTGAAGAAGTGACCGACTATCCTTCTATTTTAGGGGGTCGTGTTAAAACATTGCATCCGAAAGTTTTTGGTGGGATTTTAAACCGACAAGACAATGATGGTGACGTAGCCGAAATGAAAGAATACAACATCCCACAATTAGACTTGGTAATTGTAGATTTATATCCTTTTGAAAAAACAGTCGCTTCTGGTGCTTCGGAACAAGATATTGTTGAAAAAATTGATATCGGCGGAATTTCATTAATTCGCGCTGCAGCTAAAAACTTTAAGGATACACTTTGTGTTTCTTCTATGGAAGATTACGAAGAAGTGTTGCAGATCATTTCAGAAAATGAAGGTTCTATTTCTTTACAAGATCGAAAGAAATTTGCTGCTAAATCATTTAATATTTCATCGCATTACGATTCAGCAATTTTTAATTATTTCAATGCTGAAACTGAAATGCCTTCACTGAAAATAAGTGAAGCAAAAGGAAAAGAACTTCGCTACGGCGAAAATCCACACCAAAAAGGATATTTCTTTGGTGATTTTGATGCCATTTTCGATAAGTTACACGGTAAAGAATTAAGCTACAACAACCTGTTAGATGTAGATGCAGCAGTAAACTTAATGGCCGAATTTACAAACGACGCTCCAACATTTGCTGTATTAAAACACAACAATGCCTGTGGAATTGCCCAACGAGACACTGTAAAGCAAGCTTATGTAGATGCGTTGGCTGGTGATCCGGTTTCGGCATTTGGAGGAATTTTAATCAGTAACACTGAAATTGACGAAGCCACAGCTGAAGAAATTCACAAACTATTCTGCGAAGTGGTTATCGCCCCTTCTTATTCAGAAAAAGCGTTAGAAATTCTGAAAGGAAAAAAGAATCGAATTGTATTAATTCAGAAGGAATCCAAAATACCTGCAACGCAAGTAAGAACGAGCCTTAACGGGTATTTAGTTCAGGATAAAGACAACAAAACAGATTCCAAAGAAGAATTAACCTACAAAACCAACAATAATCCAACCGATAGCGAGTTAGAAGACTTGATGTTTGCTTCAAAAATATGCAAACACACCAAGAGTAATACGATTGTTTTAGCTAAAAACAAACAATTATGTGCCAGTGGAACCGGACAAACGTCTCGTGTAGATGCGTTACGCCAAGCGATTGAAAAAGCCAACAACTTTAAATTTAATTTAGATGGAGCTGTTATGGCCAGTGATGCTTTTTTCCCGTTTCCAGATTGTGTAGAAATAGCAGACAACGCCGGAATATCAGCAGTAATTCAACCCGGTGGCTCTATAAAAGATGAGCTTAGCATTGATTATTGCAACAAAAATGAAATGTCCATGGTATTTACCGGCACACGTCATTTTAAACACTAAAAATGTTACATTTGTGAATAGCAGTAGCTTATCACGTATAATTTCAATACCACCAAAATAAAATATGGGATTTTTTGATTTCTTAACGGAAGAAATAGCCATCGATTTAGGGACCGCAAACACCCTGATCATTCACAACGACAAGGTTGTTGTAGATGCTCCTTCCATTGTTGCACGCGACCGTTCCACCGGAAAAATTATTGCCGTTGGGCGCGAAGCCAGTATGATGCAAGGTAAAACACACGAAAACATTAAAACAATTCGTCCGCTAAAGGATGGTGTAATTGCCGATTTTGATGCCAGTGAAAAAATGATCAATATGTTCATTAAGGATATTCCGGCATTAAAGAAAAGGTGGCTTACGCCTTCTCTACGCATGGTTATTTGTATTCCTAGTGGAATTACCGAAGTAGAGATGCGAGCAGTAAAAGAAAGTGCTGAACGTGTAAACGGGAAAGAGGTCTATCTTATCCACGAACCTATGGCCGCAGCGATTGGTATTGGTGTAGATATTATGCAACCAAAAGGAAATATGGTGGTCGATATAGGTGGTGGTACTACTGAAATTGCCGTAATTGCTTTAGGTGGAATTGTTTGTGACAAATCCATAAAAATTGCAGGTGATGTATTTACCAATGATATCATTTATTATATGCGGACTCAACATAACTTGTATGTAGGAGAACGCACTGCTGAAAAAATTAAAATCCAAATAGGTGCTGCAACCGAAGATCTTGAATTGCCACCCGAAGAAATGTCTGTTCAAGGACGGGATTTATTGACTGGTAAACCAAAGCAAGTACAAACTTCTTTTAGAGAAATAGCAAAAGCACTGGATAAATCCATTCTTCGTATTGAAGATGCCGTAATGGAAACGCTATCGCAAACACCTCCTGAATTAGCTGCCGATATTTACAACACAGGTATCTATTTAGCCGGTGGGGGCTCTATGCTTCGCGGACTTGACAAACGGTTGTCTCAAAAAACAGATCTTCCAGTTTATATTGCTGAAGACCCGTTAAGAGCCGTCGTTCGAGGTACTGGTATTTGCTTAAAAAACCTAAATAAATTCAAAAGTGTATTGATAAAATAGGAATTAATTAGTCATGCAACAGATTATCTTTTTCTTTATACGGAATAAAAATTTCCTGTTGTTTGGTCTTTTGTTCCTTATTTCAGTGTATTTCACGGTACAAACCCACACGTATCACAACGGGAAATACGTAAGCTCGGCTAACTTTTTAAGCGGAAATGTTTTTAGTGCCAAAAGTAATGTTACGGGTTATTTTGGTCTTGAAGATGAAAATAAACGCTTAACGGAAGAAAACATCCTTCTTAGAACAGAACTGGAAAATTTAAAAAGCATCGCTAATCCTTCAACGTTGGATAGTACGGTACTTCCATCGGGATATATTTTTAGAAGTGCTCGTATTATTAACAATACCTATTCAAAATCGAAAAATTACCTTACCCTAAAAAAAGGGAAAGAAGACAGTATAAAAATTGACATGGGTGTGATTTCTTCCAAAGGAATTATAGGCATTGTAAACGCTACTTCAAAGAATTTTTCAACCGTACAATCTATTTTAAACACCGATAGCCAGATAAACGCCCGGTTAAAAAAATCGAATCACTTTGGGACGTTGGTTTGGGATACAAAAAATCCAAATAGAGTTCAACTCATTGATATACCCAGATTAGCTCCTGTAAAAATGGGCGATACTATTATTACCGGTGGAAAATCTACTATTTTCCCCGAAGGTATTTTAATAGGAACCGTTGAAGAATTCAATCTTGATGGAGACGCTAATTATTACGACCTTCAAGTTAAGTTGTTTAATGACATGACAAGTTTGAAACATGTCTATCTAATTGAAAATACAAACAAAGAAGAAATATTGCAACTGGAAAATGAAGTAGAAGATGCAGAATAATGCTATTTTAATAAATATTTTACGGTTTATACTACTTGTTTTTATACAAGTGCTACTTCTAAATCACATTAACTTTTTGGGGTATATTAACCCCTATATTTATATACTTTTTATTTTATTATACCCGCTTAGCGGAAACAAAGGATTATTGATTTTTTTAAGTTTTCTGTTAGGTTTTTCAATCGATATATTTGGAGATTCTGGAGGAGTACATGCAGCCGCTTCTGTATTTATTGCTTATATACGGCCTTGGATACTTAAATTCTCTTTTGGCATTAGTTATGAGCATAACAATATTAAATTGTACAAAACATCGTTAGCACAACAGTTTACCTATATTGTAGCGATGGTTTTTTTACACCACATTATCTTATTTAGCCTCGAAATTTTTAACCTTTCGCACATACTTTTAATCATAAAATCCACGTTATTTTCAGGAATATTTAGTATAATACTATTAATGAGTATTTTAATTTTATTTAGCCGAAAAAACTAACACCCAACTATAACCGTATATTTTCAAATTAAAACTTAAAATAAGCTTATCCCTACATGCGTAAAATATTATTACTTGTTGTTGTATTGATTACCGGAGTGGTTTTTGCTGGTCGCTTGTTCTATTTACAAGTGTACGATACTTCGTTTCAACAATTATCACAAAACAATGCCGTAAAGGTCTTGTACGATTATCCCCAGCGCGGTTATATATTTGATCGCGATGGAAAGTTATTGGTTTCAAACCAACCCTCTTATGATGTGATGGTTATTCCCAGAGAAGTAAAACCATTAGACACCACCGAGTTTTGCAAGCTATTAAAAATTACTGAAGGAAGATTTGACACTATTTTAAAAAAATCACGTGTCTATTCTCCAAGACTACCTTCTGTAGTTATTCCGCAGCTAACGAAAGCTGAGTACGCTTTTCTTTCAGAAAAAATGTACAAATATGAAGGGTTTTATATTCAGAAACGATCCTTGCGAGATTATCAGGTAAAACATTCAGCAAACGTATTAGGTTATATTGCCGAAGTTAACCCACGTATTATTAAAGAAAACCCTTCTTACCAAATGGGAGAACTCATCGGTAAACAAGGTGTTGAACTTCAGTATGAAGATGCTTTACGAGGTGTAAAAGGTGTTAAGTACATTCAGAAAGACAGGTTTAACAGGGATATTGGCTCCTTTAACAATGGTATTTTTGATACACTTCCGCAAAAGGGAAAGGATCTACAATTGACCATAGATTCCGAACTGCAAAAATACGGTGAAAAATTGATGGTACACAAACGGGGCGGCATTGTTGCGATTGAGCCAAAGACGGGCGAAATTCTAAGTTTAGTCACCGCACCAAATTACGATCCTGGTTTATTGGTGGGAAGAGAACGATCTGAAAACTTCACAAGATTATGGTATGATACCATTGCAAAACCCCTTTTTGACCGTGGATTGCAAGGAGAATACCCTCCTGGATCCCCCTTTAAAACACTTACCGGATTAATAGCGCTACAGGAAAACGTAATTGAAGTTAACGAGCGAATAAACTGTCCTGGAGGCTACTACTATAATGGACGAAGGTTGATGGCCTGCCATGGGTCGCATGGTCCCATAGCTATGGTACATGGTATTGCTGAATCTTGTAACACCTATTTTGCTACGCTTTATCGAAGAATTATTGACAAATATCCTACACCACAAGAAGGTACAGATCGTTGGAAAAATCACTTATCTAGTTTTGGTTTAGGTGATTTTCTGGGGTACGATCTTCCCAGTGGTAAAAGAGGGTTTATTCCTGATTCAAAATTTTACAATAAATTTTATAATTTCCCAAAATATAAATGGTATTCTACTGCAACAATTTCAAACGCGATTGGTCAAGGAGAGGTGTTGATGACCCCCATACAAATGGCTAATTTTACGGCAACCATTGCCAATCGGGGATGGTATTACACACCTCACATTATAAAAGGAATTGGAGAAAAAGATTCCATACCAAAAGAGTATACTAAAAAGAATAAAACAACCATTGACCCACAGTATTTTGACCCTGTTATTGAAGGCATGCACGAAGTGTACACCCAAGGTACGGCTTCTTATATAAAAATTCCTGGTATTGAAATATGTGGAAAAACGGGTACTGCTGAAAATTACACTCGGGTAGATGGAAAACGTATGCAATTGACCGACCATTCTATATTTGTTGCTTTTGCGCCTAAAGATGATCCTAAAATTGCCATTGCTGTTTTTGTTGAAAATGGCTATTGGGGCTCTCGTTGGGCAGGTAGAATTGCTGGGTTAATGATAGAAAAATACATAAAAGGTGAAATCACTCGAAAGGACATGGAAAATTACGTGTTAAATGGAAGTTTAGAGGACGAATATGCTAAACCATATAGTGACGAACCTTTTAAAATTAATCGATAATGGCGGCAGGCAAAGGACTGGTAAAATTAGACTGGCTCACTATATTTTTTTACTTCGCATTGGTTGCCATTGGATGGATGAACATTTACTCAGCTTCATTAGATGATAGCGCAACCACCTTTTGGGATTTTAACCAAATTTACACCAAACAACTACTCTGGATACTTTTAAGTCTCATTCTTATCATTTTTATTTTAGCCATAGAAGCAAAATTTTATGAACGCTTTTCCAGTGTCATCTATTTAGTCTCTTTGCTGTCCCTATTAGGACTCTTTGTATTTGGAAAAACAATTTCCGGGGCCACCTCATGGTATTCTTTTGGAGGCATAAGCCTTCAACCCAGTGAGTTTGCAAAGGCCGCCACGGCCTTGGCTCTATCTAAGTACTTGACCGATATACAAACGGACATGCATGAATTTAAAGATCAGCTTAAGGCTTTTTTAATCATTGCATTGCCTGCACTTATTATTATACCACAACCTGATCCAGGAAGCGCCCTAATTTATGCTGCCTTTGTGTTCCCCTTATATAGGGAAGGTTTGCATTTTGTGTACCTTTTACTAGGCTTTTTTGCAGCCGCTTTGTTTATTTCAACCCTGGCCTTTGGTATCTTTTGGGTAATTTTAGCTGTTGTATTGATTGCCGGGTTTTTGTTTTTCAGAAAACGGAAAAAACGCCCTAATCTCTTTAAATATATTGTAATTGTTTTAGCGTGTATTGGTTTTTCTTTTTCGGTGAGTTATATTTTCAATAATGTTTTTGAACAACGACACCGAGATCGCTTTAATATCGTATTAGGGAAGGAAATCGATTCAAAAGGGATTGGTTATAACACCAACCAAAGTGAAATTGCCATTGGTAGTGGGCGGTGGCTTGGTAAAGGCTGGACCGAAGGCACTCAAACCAAAGGTAAGTTTGTACCCGAACAACACACAGATTACATTTTTAGTACCGTTGGAGAAGAATGGGGTTTTCTAGGCAGTATGCTAGTTGTATTACTATTCATCGGATTGATCATCAGGGTTTTATTTTTAGCCGAACGCCAAAAAAATCCGTTTAGTCGGGTGTATGGATATAGTGTTGCCGCTATTCTGTTTTTTCACTTTTTTGTAAATGTAGGAATGGTAACTGGTTTATTCCCTACCGTGGGAATCCCGCTGCCCTTTTTTAGTTACGGAGGATCTGGGTTATGGGGCTTTACAATTTTGTTATTTATATTTATTAGACTTGATGGAGCAAACTCGTATTATGGAATTTAATTTTTTCTGAAATACGCCTACCGTTTTCTCCATTCTTTTACATTCGACGTGGATTCTAATATATTCTCTATTGAATCGGGTAATTTTGGAAAGAAATCAATCCCCGTCTGTTGCTCTACTTCATCAATGGAAACAACATATTCATAATAAGAAGTACTGGTCGGTTTGTTGGGGATTAAAAAAGCAATCGCTTTATGTTTCCCTTCTGAAATAGCTACAATAATTTTATAGAAAGTATCAGGCACAGAAACATGTTCGTCACCAATAGTTTGCAGTCCTTCTTTTAAAACACCTCCAGTAACCACATAGATACCATCATACTTTTTTGCCCAATAGCGGGTTTTTTGTTCTAACTGGTTCCAAATTCCGGCATTAAATTCATGGTTCTGCGGACTTATATTACTGGTTAAAAATGTTTCGTGATACGCATTTTCTGAAAATTCACGGTCGGCTGCTGGAATAAGATGTCCTTTGTCATATCCAGATTTTTTATAATTGCGCCAATCTGCCGAACCTGTTTTTACCTTTCTATCTTCAACAAAATACGGACGTTTAAAGTCGTTATTAACAATTTGATCTTTTCTAAGTTCATAGGCTACCCATTCGGCCTGTTCATATGATTCAGCATACGAAAGCGTAAAATATTTATGGGCTACAACAGCACTATATGTCGATTGTGGCAAATAGGCTTCACTAAACTCCGTATAGGTTTCAGAAGTTTCAGCAGACATATCAGGATACGCCTCATTTTGTTTGTCTATATACTTTTCGGCATAATACAAACCGACTGTGACCAAAATAACCACTAAAGGATAGAGGAGTTTTCTATTCATACTATTTAAAAGAATTTTAAGGCAAAGATAGCTACGCTAATTAACAATATTCTATTGTTTCAGGTTATTAATCTGCCCTTTCAATTCTTCCATAGACTGCTGTAATTGTTTAAAAAGGATTGTTTCAGAAGGTTCATCAACACCAAAAGTAAGTTTGCTGTTTACCTTCCATAACTCTTGTATATCTTTTACTTCAACATCTATTGGTAGATACTCCGTATTAAGAGAGATAAGACGGACTTTATTAGGTGTATTGGCAATTTTCTGAAGCTTTTTAACGAGTACCGAATCGTGTAATACTACAATATAAATACGGCTGTCACTGGCTTCGGAAATATTAGAAACTGCTTTCCCCAGCACCCACTCATTAGGCCGAATGTTGGGTAGCATACTATCCCCCTCTACCTGAAAACCTCTATACGTGGCATTTCGATACTCTGGCAAGGGAATATTAAAAGCTGGTAACGTATCATACCAGCCCACGTCATGAACATTCTGCGGATACCCAGCTGCTGCTTTTTGGTTTACTAAAAGTATGCTTTCTTTTTCCTGCTTATCTACGGTAATAACTTTCGGACTTACATTTCCATTATTTACATCAAGGTATTGGTTAAAACTTTTACCAAACAACCACAAAGGACTAATATTAAATTGATGCATTAATTCCATTACAGCTTTTCCCGAAAGTTTTGTTTTTCCCCGCTCAATATCAGCTGTTGTCGTTCCTATTTGTAATAGTTCAGCAAAGGAGTGTTGCGTGTATTTTTGCTCCTCTCTTACTTTTTTAAAACGCTGTGCTTCAATAGGTATATTTTTTTCCATTATCCGAAAATACATTATTTTTGGAATAAATCCAATAAAAAGTGGACTAAAACCTAAAAATATCACTATTTAGTATTTCGAAATAATTTTTCTTACATGCCAACACAAATAAAAAAATAAGTATTTTTGGGTATTATTAATCACTAATCACACACATTATGAAAAAAGTACTTTTATCTTTCGCAGCCGTAGCTTTAGTTGCATCTGTTTACTCTTGTAGAGAAACAAATGAAGAAAAAGCTGAAGACAATATGGAACAAATGGCAGACGATATGGAAGACGCTGCTGAAGAAACTGGTGACGCAATGGAAAATGCAGCCGAAGAAACTGGTGACGCCATGGACAATGCTGCTGAAGAAGTAGAAGACGAAATGGAAGGAAACGACGATATGTAATTTATCGTTTTCTTAAAAACTAAAAAGCCCTCCTTTTATTTAGGAGGGCTTTTTCTTTATAGCGTATTTACTTTCTTACTTTTCAACTATAATAAATTCAGATCTACGATTGCGTTCGTGCTCTTCTTTCGTGCAAGAAACGCCATTAGCACATTTATTAAGCAATTGAGCCTCTCCATACCCCTTTCCTGTTATTCGAGATGCATTTATGCCGCCTTCTTGTATTAAATAGTTAACTGTCGATTTTGCTCGTCTATCAGATAGTTTTTCATTATAAGCATCACTGCCTCTACTATCGGTATGCGATCTTACATCAATTTTTACAGTCGGGTACTTTTGTAAATAAGCAATAATTTTTTGCAATTCAAGTGTTGCATCTGTACGGATGTCACTTTTGTTTAAATCAAAGTTTATCGGTTTTAAATCTAACAACTTAAAAAGGTCTTGCCCTACCTTGTCCTTATTCATGTTCTTAGGGCTTAAAAACACTTTTGGTGTAGTTACTTTGTTACTCTCTTCTGTAGTCGTCACATTATCTTCTGAAGAAACATACTCATCTTTCTCTGAACGTAGCACATACGTTACAGAACATTCTAAATTTATAAAACTAAAAACTCCTTTACTATCTGAAGTTTGCTCCGCTACTTTTTCGTCCTTAGTATTATACAACGCTACTTTTACACCTGGCAAAACAGCATTTGTGTTTTCATCATACACAACGCCATTGATAGTCTGAACACAAAGCGTTAATAACGGTTTAAGTTGAATAACCTTATAAATAGCATCGTTGTTATTTTCTCCTCTATTTGAAGCAAAATACCCTGTTTTGTTTTCTTCATTAATTATAAAAGTGAAATCATCTTTATCACTATTTATAGGTTTTCCAAGATTTTGAACCTCAGTAAACATAGTATCACTGTTCGGAAAAGCTACAAATACATCAAGACCTCCTAAACCAACGTGCCCATCTGAGGCAAAATATAAATTACCGTTTTGCGCTACAAAAGGAAAGGTTTCCCTTCCTTCGGTATTAACGGCATCACTTAATCGTTCTGGATTTCCAAAACCTTCTGCACCTATCGTTACTTTGTAAAGGTCAGACATTCCTTTTCCGCCAGGCATATCTGACGAAAAATAAAGTGTTTTCTCATTAGGACTTAATGCCGGATGTGCTACAGAATACTCATTACTGTTAAAAGGTAATTCTTCTACATTCCACTTTCCATTCTTTTTATGAGCCATGTAAAGTTTTAAATGATTTACCCCAGTTGTATCTTTTCCAAATTCTTTGTTAGTATAATTACTTCTGGTGAAATACATTGTTTTGCCATCTTGGCTAAAAATAGCGGTAGATTCATGGTATTTCGTGTTTATTTCAGAATCAAATTTCTTTTGTTGTTCAGAAGAAGCTGAAACTGTATATAAATTGAAAAAAGGCTTATTATTCCATTCGCTAATTCGTTTAACAGGACCTCTTGTGGAGCGGTTTGATGCAAACACCAAGGTATCTCCATACATAAACGGGGCAAAATCTGAACTTTTTGAATTAAAAAGCGCTACTTCTATTTGAAACCTTCCAGAATTTTTTTCAATCTGTTCAAGGTAATTTTGATTGGCAGTAAACAACTTTGCTCTAGTGTCAGATGTATTTAGAGCTTCTAGTTTTTTCATGACTTCATTAGATGAATCATACTGTTCTGTACTTTTTAAAGCTTGGGCATATCTGTACAAGTAATCAGCGTCTGAAATTTCGTGATTCTCAACTAGTTTTGCATACCACTTCGCTGCATTTTTGTAATCAGCAGTAAAATAATACGTATCTCCTAACTTTTTAAGTGTTTCAGCAGAAAGTTCTTTTTCATCTTTAGCAACCTTAAGATAGTCCTCGGCAGCATCAACATAAGAAAGGTTCTTATAATTTTCATCTCCTTTTTTTATGGTCTTATCCTGCGCATTAACACTTAGGTTAACACAAAGAAATAGCGTAAATAGTATTGTTATATGTCGTTTCATAATAAGTCGTTTTTATAAAATTAGAAGAATCTAGGAGAGACCATTTGATTGTTTCTATTAAACAGTTCGAACCGTAAGAACACCTCGAAAGAGCCATCGTTATATTGCTGCAACTCTGTAGTTTCTCTATCATAAGCAAAGCCCAACATTAGTTGATCACTTACTTGAAACCCAACAATACCACTAAATGCTGCACTCCATCGATAAGCAGCACCCAATGTAATTTTCTCTTTAATTAAAAAATTGGCCGAAAGATCTACCTGCAAAGGAGCGCCTTCTACAAGTTTGGTTAATAAAGCTGGCTTAAACTTTAAGTCTTCATTTAAATCGAACGCATAGCCCGTAATTAGGTAGAAGTTTATTTTTTCTTTGGCTGTAGAACTACTGTTATTATTATTGTTAGACTCATCAAAATGTTCTGTTTCAAGGATGTTTGGAGCACTTAAACCAAGATAGAATTTATCTGTATAATAATAAGCTCCCACTCCTATTTGTGGAGAGAATTTGTTGTCGATGAATATTTCAGAACCAGGGTCAGATCCATTTTCAGCACCTGTGTTAGCCCTATTGCTGTTTACATCTAACAAATGTGCTCCTCCTTTTAATCCTAATGCTAATCTTCCTCTTTCTGAAACATCTAGGGTATAACTGAAATCGATATCTACATACGTTTCTTCCGAAATAAATATCTCATCCCTCACAATATTTAAACCCAACCCTACTCGCTTACCGGCAGGTGCATGCATAGAAGCTGTATAGGTAGTAGGAGCGCCATCTAGCCCAACCCATTGACTTCTGTAAAGGCCAACAAAACTAAATACATCTCTTGAGCCTGCATATGCGGGGTTTATGCTTAACGTGTTGTACATATACTGAGTATATTGAGCGTCTTGTTGCGAATAAGAAGTTTGCACAACCAACCCTACGATCAATATAGTTAACAGTTTAAATTTAAAATTTCTCATAAGTAAGTTTATTTAACCTATCAGGTGGTTGATTGATAGGTATTTTATTTTTATGCTTCTATTTTCTGTTGATGTATAACGGACCTGCTTGTTTTTGGGTTTCCCCGTTATTATCTACATAAATGATTATGTAATAGTAGGTCCCAACAGGTAATTCTTTGTCTTTTTGAATAGTTACGCGTCCATTAGAAATTCCTCTAAAGAAATTTCCTACTGTACCATACCCCTTCGTGTCATATACTTTCACTCCCCATCTATTATAAATCTCTACTGTATTATTTGGGAAATTTTCGATACCGCCAATACTAAAGACATCATTAACACCATCGACGTTAGGAGTCATTATATCATATACTTTAATATCACTAATGAAAGCCTCGAGATAATCTGGAATACCATTATTATTTTCATCGCCAAGTTCATCTCCATTAATAATAGTATCATCATCACAGTCTAATGACAACCAAGCATCGCTAACTATAGATAAATCCTGAATATTAACATTGAAATCACAAGGATCGTTGGGATCGGTTCCGTCTGTTACTTCATCGCCATCAAGTACGCCGTCTCCATCTGTATCTTCGTCTAAAGGATCAGTTCCGAGACTAATTTCATCGCCATTAGTAACGCCGTCATTATCACAATCAAGGTCATTCCAACTACTATCTACAGCAACCGTCTGACTTGAAAGTATAAAGTCACAAGGATCATTGGGATTGGTGCCATCTGAAACTTCATCGCCATCAAGTACGCCGTCTCCATCTGTATCTTCGTCTAAAGGATCAGTTCCGAGACCAATTTCATCGCCATTGGTAATTCCATCCTTATCACAATCAAGGTCATTCCAACTACTATCTACAGCAACCGTCTGACTTGAAAGTATAAAATCACAAGGATCGTTGGGATCGGTTCCGTCTGTTATTTCATCGCCATCAAGCACGCCATCACCATCTGTATCTTCGTTTAAAGGATCAGTTCCGAGACCAATTTCATCGCCATTGGTAATTCCATCGTTATCACAATCAAGACCATTCCAACTACTATCTACAGCAACCGTCTGACTTGAGAGTATAAAATCACAAGGGTCATTCGGATCGGTTCCGTCTGTTACTTCATCGCCATCAAGTACGCCATCACCATCTGTATCTTCGTTTAAAGGATCAGTTCCGAGACTAATTTCATCACCATTGGTAACACCATCGTTATCACAATCAAGATCATTCCAACTACTATCTATAGCAACTGTCTGGCTTGAAAGTATAAAGTCACAAGGATCATTGGGATCCGTACCATCTGCTATTTCGTCTCCATTTGTTACACCATCACCATCACAGTCGTTTGTTGGGTCAGATAAACAATCGGTTATCACTTCTATAATTACAGTAGCAGTATCACAATTTGTTGGGTTTAAAATTTCACATATTGTATACGTAAGCGTATAGGTACCGGCTGTTGTGCTCGCTGGCACGCTTACCGTTCCATCAGCATTAATAACAACACCGGTTAAACCGCCATCATCATCTAACGTGATCGTGATCTCTGTATCATTTACTGGTGATCCATTTAACGTGTCATTCTCTGTTACATCACCTACTACTCCGCCATCGGTTCCATTAACTGGTATATCACTATAATCATCTGCTACCGCATCTATTACCGCTGCTTCTACTACGATTGTAACTGTTGCAGTATCACAGTTTGTTGGGTTTAAAATTTCACATATTGTATACGTAAGCGTATAGGTACCGGCTGTTGTGCTCGCTGGTACACTTACCGTTCCATCAGCATTAATAACAACACCGGTTAAACCGCCATCATCATCTAACGTAATCGTGATTTCTGTATCATCTACTGGTGATCCATTTAACGTGTCATTCTCTGTTACATCACCTACTACTCCGCCATCGGTTCCATTAACTGGTATATCACTATAATCATCTGCTACCGCATCTATTACCGCTGCTTCTACTACGATT
>Ga0209309_10000419_pt1 | contig 51515 bp, 45 predicted proteins | sample COGITO_mtgs_1204_2_FD_184807 | JGI IMG/M metagenome (GOLD analysis project Ga0209309, IMG submission 184807) | Pelagic marine microbial communities from North Sea - COGITO_mtgs_120412 (SPAdes) (version 2) | ecosystem: Environmental > Aquatic > Marine > Epipelagic ... | reverse complement strand
ACCCACAGCAACGCTCGTATGGAAACAATGAACGGACTGTTCCAGGCCGCCAGGGCACGAGCCAGAGGCTATCGCAACACAGAGACCTTCATCACCATGATCTACTTGATCGCAGCCCCGCTCGGAGATATATTCAAATCCACTTGAAACGTCGAAGAGCCTTAACATACTAAGCTCACAAGAGTAGACAAGACGAGACTTATCCTCAGAAACAACTGATAGCGTTACTGCTGTGAAAAGAGTTTAGTAATATTGACAACTAGCATCACCATCCAAATGGTGAGAGTTGTTCCGGCATTTTTTTGTATAAATATTTAGAGTCTGCACAATATGAAAAACGTTTTTATTGTCTTAATGTCTTGCGTCGTAAGCATAGTATTACTTGAAGGCGTCGGGCGCTTTATTGTTGATACCGCATCTTTAACTGCCCCCCTAAAAGTAGTATCAAGCGCCCCCATTCAAGCTTCGCGGCCCAATAAGATGTTACATCCTTATTTTGGTTTTACGATCCGCCCAGATATGCACCTGACCAGTTTTTTGGCACCAGAGCGAGTTCGCAGAATGTACGGTCGTCCTGGTGTTCCTGACTGGCTAGATAGCAGTACCAATTCTGACGGGTTTTGGTCACCACATGATATCCCCTATTTTGCAGAGACTAAAAACGCTTACATAGTCGGCATATTCGGCGGGTCTGTTGGGAAATGGTTCGCGGTCCAAGGGGCCAAACCATTTGCCAAAAAGCTTCGAAGCTTACCGGCTTTAAAAGGCCGGAAAATCGTTATCCTCAACTTCAGTAATGGTGGCTATAAGCAACCCCAACAATTGCAGGTACTAACTTACGCACTTACAAAAGGTCAAAAATTTGATCTTGTAGTGAGTGTTGATGGCTTTAATGAGTTAATGATTCCAATGACCAACAATCGGGCTTTTTCTCCAGATATGCCAAATGCACCGGATATCATTGGCATGCAAAACTATATGGCGAATCAAAGTAGCAACTTGATCAGAAAGAATTTTGCCTACCGTGAAAAATACCGGAGTTCTCTCACCTCAAGCAATAAAACCAATAGCGTAATTTTACATTATTATTATAAGAGTATGGCACGGCAATACGAAAAACGAATCGCCGAATTAGATAAAACACTCGCAAACCAACGCAGCGAGACCGATTATGTCGTTTTAATGCATAACGCGATAAAGCAGTCTGAACCAGAATTGATTAATAGCGCTGTCGATATATGGGTTAATGCTTCCATAGCCATGCAAGGCCTCGCCCAGCAATTTGGGTTCGACTATCTGCATGTATTACAACCCAACCAATACTATACTGAACGCACTTTTTCTAAAGCTGAGTCCGAGATCGCATTTCGGCCCGGCGCAACATACGATCGTCTTGTTAACCTCGTACCTAAATTTTATCCGGCATTAATTTTGGGTGGTCGACGAATTGCTGGACGGGGTATAAAATTCATGGATGCCACCACCATTTTTGATCAAGAGAAGCGAACTGTCTATGCCGACAATTGCTGCCACTACAATGATTTAGGCAATTCTATACTTGTTGATCATGTATTCAAACTGCTGCCCAAACACTAGATATATACTGCTAATAAATGCAGAAATATTTTTTATAATGGTTGCAATGCTCATCTTTATATATCTTGATCACGATAGGCTTTGTATTTATGTCGCTATATTCTAAAATATGCATCTGGCTAATTAACCTGTTGTTGGTGTTTATCGTCGGCAATTTAATTGCGTTTATTGTTGTACCAAGCAACAGCTTAAAAGATATCGATCATGCGGACGCACGCGTAAACAATTTCATTCAAGCGTTAGGTGACGAAAAGTTACAACAGCTTTATCCTCAACGGACACCAGCGCAAATTCTCGAGTTGCTGAGCAATCAAGCACGGGCGATTTCAGTTTATCAACCCTTCACTCAATTCCGCTTACCAGATTACCGGTCAGCTACCTTCAATTCGTCGACACCCGGTTACCGGCATATTGGCAATATGCAAGGACCATGGCCGATCGCAGATGGTGCTTATAATATTTTCCTATTCGGTGGTTCAACAACAATGGGTAGCGGTGTCGCCGATGACGAGACAGTCGGCGCATTCCTGCAAACACAACTTCGAGCTCTGGGCGGCCCCAAATTCTCGCGGGCAAATGTCTATAATTTTGGGACCGGTGCATATTTCTCAACACAAGAACGCTTGGCATTCGAACAAATTGCACTCAGCAGCACAAAACCTGATATAGCGATCTTCATCGACGGCATCAACGATCTGATACAATGGTCTGGGCAACCTGCATTCACACCGTTCCTCAGTAGTGCGGCTGAGTTGCTCCAACAATCATGGGCTTTCAAAGGCTTTGGCGACCTGATGGCGCAATCTGCCAGAAAACTACCGCTTGTTTCACTCGCCTACAAATTGGGTGCGGCACAAAACGCACCGACCCCGTTTCCTCAGGTCGACGTTGATACATCTGAATTCAACGATCCGGCTCGCTTCAAAGTTGCGATTGATCGATATATAAATAACACGCGCCTTGCAGACGGCGTTGGTAAAATTTTCAAAATCCCAACGATGTTCGTTTTGCAGCCGACTTTATTCAATAACTACGAACGACAAAAAGATGTGCTTGATTTGATGAAAAACTTTCCTTCAGGGCAACATTACGCGCTTCGCGCTAAATATGGCTATCCGCTACTCGAGAAAAGATTCAACACTGCTGCCAAAAGTCGGACAAACCTTGTTTCATGCGTTTCTGCGCTTGTGGCTAGCAATAAAATTCTTTATATCGACCATGTGCATTACAATATCGACGGTAACAGTTTATTGGCGCAATGCATTACCGACGCTATAACCCGTGCATCTCCATACTAAGGGTCAAAAGCTCTGAGACATTTTTCACGCCTTGCATTCAATGATCTTATAACAGGATTGCTCCGCGTTGATCTTTGGGGGCGTCTCGGCTTGTCCGATATTAGAAAGCGATATCGCCGATCAGTCATCGGACCGTTGTGGCTGACGATCAGCATGGGGATCTCTGTCACCTTCATCGGTGGGCTCTGGTCTATTCTTTTCAATGCCGACTTAGCCGCATTCATTCCACATTTTTGCCTCGGCATGACGATATGGTTGTTCATGAATAATGCGATCAGCGAAGGCGCCATGTCGTTTACAAGCGCTTCACACATTATCCGAAACGTTAAGTATCCATACTCGGCCTTTGTACTCTGGACGCTTTGGCGAAATGTGATCGTTTTTGGTCACTTATTGTTGGTGTATGTGGTCGTGGCCATCCTTTTCCCGCCTGAATTCGGCATCCCAATGCTGTATTTGCCATTGGGCATAGTATTAGTCATTCTTAACCTCAGTTGGATGATGTTTTTCTTAAGCGTGTGCTCGACGCGGTTTCGGGATATACCGCAGATATTGACGAATTTACTGAACATACTTTTTTTTCTGACACCTGTGATCTGGGTTAAGGGACAGCTTCGTGATTTCGGGTACATTGTCGATTTCAATCCAATGGCGCATATGTTGGACGCCATCCGCAACCCGCTGATGGGACTGGAAGTTCAACCGTTGACATGGCTCATCCTGTCGGCGATGGCCCTCGTCGGTTGGTCTATCACATTCCTGATATTTGCACGATTCCGTCACCGTATCGCTTATTGGCTATAGAGGAAACGACCGTTGGCAACAGTCAAATTCGATAACGTCGATATTGAATTCCCAATTTACGATGTTCACACGCGGTCCATCAGGCGGCATCTACTGAACCTACGTGTCGGCGCAGCAATCACGACGGATGCGCAAGACCGTGTGATCGTCAATGCGCTGAAGAACATCAACTTTACGTTGAATGATGGAGATCGAGTTGGCCTCTTAGGTCATAACGGTTCCGGCAAGTCGACATTACTCCGTGCGATGGCCAACATCTATGAACCCGTTCGAGGTAAAGTGAAAACGGTAGGTCGTATATCGACAATGTTTGACCTGACTATCGGCATGGACCCAGACGCGTCCGGTCTGGAGAATATCTACCTTCAAGGCATGATTATTGGCATGACAAATGCTCAAATTGACGCTGCTATGGACGATATCACCGATTTCACAGAATTGGGTAATTTTATGCTCCTGCCCATTCGCACCTATTCATCAGGGATGCTGATGCGTTTGGCATTTGCAATCATTACCAGCTCCATGCCAGAAATTCTTTTGATCGACGAAGTGATTGGCGCGGGTGATCGGCGGTTCTTCAGCAAAGCCGAAGAGCGCCTAAAATCAATGTCCAGTCATGCCAGTATCGTCTGTGTTGCCTCGCATTCTGAGCGCGTCATCAAAAGCTTATGCAATAAGGCAATACTAATGAAGCAAGGCGAACTTGTGACGTTCGGCGAAGTTGAACCGGTGTTTGAGGCGTATCACAAGCTCATCGCAGCAGAGCCCCCCAAAAAATAAACTTAATCACTTGTGTGGCGTTGAATGAGCCAAGTGTCGTCAGTGCGTGGGCCAAGTGACAGATTATAGAAAAGCGCAGCGTCTAGTGTTTTACCTTCAAGATCACACCTGACAGCGAACTCGTGCATCACCTCTGAATGTATCAAAAGTGGCGTAATATGGCTTTGCGCATCTCGAGACACCACCTCGAGCCAGGGCCGATCCGTACAGTATAGAAAATCCAACCAAGCGCTAGCATCGGTCGAATGCATATTCAAGCGGCGCGCAAATATATCTTCTGCTTCGGACTCTTTGCCGACGGCAAACATCACACGCGATAGAGACGCCATAATCGTCGGATGATCCGGGTATGTCGCGTACGCTTCTTCACAGCGCTGCAACCACAACGATGTGATCTCCGTCCCCTGCCCTAAATCGATAATAAAATTGCTGGCCCGCTGAACCCCATGACTCTCCGTAAACGGCACCAAAGCGTAATGAGCGAGTACGAGGCGTTCATATATCTGCACAACCGCCGCCATGAGCGATAGGTTGATATCTGCAGAACGCCAGATTCGATCAACGCACTCAAGTGCCCCAGAGGGATCACCGCTATCAAGCAAAAGTTTTGCTTTCATCAGAAATGCCGAAAGCGCTTGCGGTTTATATGCAAGAATCTTATCTAACTCGACCATTGCAGCTTCCGACTGTGCAGTCGCCAATAAGGCCTGAACAGTCTCTATATCATAAATTTCAACATCACTATGTTCACCGACGGATTGACGTATCTGGTGCCGCTTATAGCGACCTCGCATCACCGTTCGTATCGTCTTCGAAAGCACCCAATGGATGAATGTCTTGAGGTGCCGACGCAACAGGACACCGACACGATACAGCCCCCACTGCTCCCGAGGGAATCCGCGGCGCAGACGAAAGCTGTAATAAGATATCGTAACCCTATACAAGCCTGAGAGCATTAACTGAGCTCACAACCCATCCGGGAGGAGATGCCGGAGGTGAATTTATCCATTTTGCGCAAAGTTTTATTTAAATGATATAGATGCATCAACATCAAGTTCTTTCAAGATAGTTTGAGCGGAGAGGCTAGAGCCAAGGCATTTCCACTTCGTGAGAATGCGTGACAGCAAGATGTCTAGCAACTCCTAATTGGAACCTTACCGCAGAGCCTATTTGCGCGAAAAATCGTGTTGCAATCTCCCATTCACATTTTCCATTACGCCCTTCTACCATGATGCATAATTGCCGTCGAACCAAGTAGCCGTTTTCAAAATTTTTCTAAAATGCTATACCGTACGAATATTGTGTCTTTGTCATACGCGATAGATTTACTCCATTTGAGCTCGAAGAGACGAAATGCATTCATGTTAATCTATACCGCGCCTTCTATGAACTCCCCAGCCAGTTTGGCAGCAATGACATTACGGGATAGTGGCGTTATGAGGTATTGCACTTCATGTTTAAATCTACCGGTTGCACTTTTCTCGCTAAATGTAATAGATAGTTCAGTATTTTTATATTAGCTTACCCTGAATAGAATATGTTAATGTCTGTGCCTGTTTTTCACGATCAATTTTCACGGTAATAGGCTAAAAAAGATCCCCCAAAACGCCACTAAACTCGTCTCAGAAGAACCACGTTGCGATATCGTAGTTGCGGTATGGGGAGATTTATACGTTCATCATTTTTTTGAATTTTTGCTACCGTCGCTTCTTGCTAAGAATAACGTACCAGCAATGGCAAAAGCCGTACGAACAAGGCTTCGCATACATACGACGTTAACATTCAAAGACAAAATAGAAGGCAATATTCTTTTTCAGCGCATGGCAAAGGTTGCAGATACTAAAGTAACCATTGATCCGGGTATTGATCTCTCCAACCCGACACTTTCACATCACCGAGTATGGACTAACGCACGAAAGAACGCGAAATCCATCGACGCATACGTTCTTTTCATTGCGCCTGACTCTGTCTGGTCAAACGGCTCGCTCAATCACTTCGCAAACATATTAAAGAAAAGGCCTGGTGCGATATTTTTTCCCGGGTTCCGTGCTACGCAAGAAACGTTCTGCACTGACATAAAGAAAATATTTCCTGACACTGATATTCCTATTGAACTCAGCAGCCGGGATTTGATGCGAATTGCAGCACGAAACATGTCACCGCTCATGACGGTCTTTCTTCATGACAGTCCTAGTTTTCCAAAGCATGCCGAAAATATACTTTGGCCAGTCGCCGACGAAGGTTTCATCGTGCGCCAACCGATAGCGCATTCCTTTTTTGCAATTGGCCCAGAAGGCATTGATATAAATGAGTATTCGTTACCGGCATCTGATCGTGATCTCGAAAAAATTCATTGGGTCACGGACAGCGATAACATTATGTTTGTCAGCTTTAGCCCGCTTTGCGCATACACTGAATGGTATACTTCGCGGGGGCCGATGTCATCGGTCAGTGTAGCACAATACTCGCTTAGCATTGACAACCCGATTGTCGATGTTTTGTCCCGACGCGCATTTCGTTTCCATTCCGAGCCATGTACCGAAGCGCTGTGGCGCCAAGAGCAACGTAAATCGGATATCTTTATCGAACGGTTTATGGTAGCCCGCAGCTTGCTGCGAATATGGCGGGTACTGCGCGAACAAAAACTGATCCACGCTTCAAAATGGCTGGCATTAGCCTTAGCTGGTCGCGAACTCGACCGCATAGCAACAAATGTGGATGCGCTCACTGTTTTCGTTCCCACTGATGAGGCTGTCGACATGTTACCAACATTGTTACGCGATACACTTGCCCTACCCAGCGGGAAAAAGGACTTGTTCCAGGCTTTATCAGCGCATGTTTATCAGGGAAAGTTAAAGGCATCAGATTTAACTATCATAGCGCGTCAGACGGGGCAAATCTATGATCTAAAAATCACAAAGAAATTCGGGCGCCTTTTCGTCAACGGAGCAATGATCATAGTGTCAGATATTGTTGCAGGCCAACATACGCTACATATTATAGATCGGGTTCTTGCGCCGGTTCCCAAGGGTTAGTAAAACTCTTTACACAACGTTCGTTTGAGCATTAACAATGCTCGTGAACTAAGTCCACCAACGTTTGGATACCATTATATATTTATTGGAGCCTGTAGCGTGCCACTCCCTTCTCTAGTATCGCTATTTATCTTGCTGACAGCATTTTTGCTCAATGTATATGGCTTGCTTGGCGATTTAATCTTTTCGCGGTATGGCGGATTGATAGATATTGGCCCGACAGCTTTCATGACCAATATTATCAGTTTCGCAATCTATGGCGGCACCCTTGGTTTCGTTGTCATGCGTGGTGCGTGGCGTGACGATACCGTCGATATGAAACTGATAGCATCAATCGGTTTTATTGCTTTTTGCATCATGAATGGAGCTGTTCTCTATCGTCCCTTGTTTTTAAACGAGATGTCATTTCCTGTTAAACTAAGTGAATTCCTCAGCCTTTTATTTTGTTCAACACTGACTGGGTTTTCGATCATCGCCATAATCTTTGGTTGGTCGCGGGTAAAAATTAAAACAGCACTAAAGCTTCCATTTGAACCGAAGTACCGTGAGCTCACTTCTCGAATCATACTCGTTTTTGGCAGTATAGTTTTTTCTCTAATTATCCTAGAACTCTTTGCCCGTTGGCACTTCGCCGACCCCAATGCATGGAAACTGAAGAACTTTGCATTCAATCGTCCTGACTTAGTTATCCGCGGCGAAACCCAACTCGACCATCACCCTGTTTTGGGTTGGGTGCTTAAGCCCAATCTGGATCATCAACGCCTTCAAACAAATGCCCAGCGATACCGTACAAACGGTCCAAACAGTATGAAGCAGCTCGTTGGCCAGACGATTTTAGTGAGCGGAGATTCATTCGCCAATGGGTCTGGCGTAGACAACCACCAATCATGGTCAGCCGTCCTTGAAGGTTTAAGCGATGTCCCCGTCGCCAATGCTGGTAATGGGGGTTGGGGCATGGACCAAGCATATCTGCGTATCCTCGAAGACTACGACAATCTCAAACCGCCTCTGGTAATATTTGCGTTTATCGACGGCGATACAATTCGCAATGAGTTAAAAATCTATTCGGGCGCCGAGAAGCCTTATTTCGCTATCGAAAAAGGCGATCTTAAACTTAGTAACGTCCCCGTACCAAAATATAAACCATCTAATAAAAATACGCAGGCACGCGATCTCACACGTGAAATTTTTGGGTGGAGTTATCTAGTTTACCGAGCAGCCATTGCGTCTGGATATCAGAACGAATGGACGTTAGAAGACTGGGAATACGAATATACGGACATTGACGGCGTTGAGATCGGTTGTCTTTTGATGGACAAATTAAAAACATTCGAAGATCGCACCGGAAGCCGCGTTGTTGTGTTTGCGCAATACGCCCAAATAGATATTTTTCCAGGTGCAAAAAATGCACCGAAAATACTTGATTGCGCCCGCGACAAAGGCCTTTTTACTGTGGATACATATCCGTTTCTGCGTAATGAATATGACGCTGCCGACGACAAAGAAGACTTCTTCCGTAAATATTGGTTTTATCCATACGACCAGCATCACAACGTCGAAGGTAACCGTGTGTCAGGCGAAATATTGCACATGAAGATCAAAACCTTAGTTGACGAACTTTTTTCGAAACAATAAAGCAACTTAACCTAACAATGATTGCATGGAGAATGAATTGTTCTCCAAAGGGGCTGGACGTGTTGTGAAAATGCGTCCCAAAAAATTCATATCTCGGAGGCGTTCGGCGATCGCGGTATCGTGCAAGTATGCGGTGATCACTATTGCATCAAGATCTGCAAGTACCGCCTTGTTGGGTGGCATTATCAACAAATTCTTAGCGCGCCCCCGCAAAACAAAATCATAATTCATAGAGTTATCATCGAGAACGCATGTAAACTGATTGTCATTTTCGACCAAACCGAAGAACACACTGCCTTGCATCGTCGCCCCATATAGTGCGAGACGACCATGTTGTTTGGCAATTGCGTTGTGATAGGCCCTTTCTCGTTCTTGGAGCCGGCACTTAAGCGATCCCATATCGTAAGAGCATTTAGATACAAGCGGCGTATCACAATTCTTTCGTATAAAGAGTATACCCACATCATGTTGATCTTTAATAAATTGCGTGCGGACCATCTCCAAACCGTGACATGCGGCCAATGAGATCACGTTCTCTGGCATGAAATAATGTACGTGTTGAGCATGCAAATCCTGAACCGCCGCATAATCGGTGATATAGCCGCTGTTTGGTACTTCAAGATATACCAGTCCACCTGGTTTCGTGTCTGCCGCAATCATCGCCACGAATAAGTTTGGTTCTTCGATGTGTTCGAGCACTTGACGACAAAGGACTATATCCGCCGACGGACGGGCACCCAGACCGGTGTATTCATGAGAATGAAGCGTAATATTCGGCTCAGGGAATGCATCCGCCTTTAGACCTAGGCTTGGCTCAAACAACGTGACACACGCACCGACGTCAGCAAAAAGCCGCGCCAACTGACCGGAGCCCGCACCGATTTCCAAGATATGGCTCCCTCGAAGGTTACTTCCGTCCAGCCACGCAAACAAATTTTCGAGACGCGTATTCATGGATGGATGCACAGGTACGTTGGTAACAGGCGAGCGTGCATAGGCATGTGTAGCTAAGTCCGGATCAAATAGCCGATTAAATAAATGCCCACAATCGCTACAACCTACGATATCAATTTCGGGAAGTACGTTCAATTGATCTTCCGCTTCGGCAGGCACCAGATGCAACATCGGTGCCAGCGTACGAAAAACAGACGCAATATCCTGGCCACCACAAATTGAACATGACAACATTTTACCCATTTATCCGTGGTCCTTTGCCTATTAGAATAAAATTGGAAATTAAAATCGTGCAATTACAAATATGCCTTTGTACGCCATGAGTTAATTATTATGAGTTCTGGTATTTCGTTTGTAAAAATGGCATCTGCCTTGATCAATAGTTACACATAAAAGCATCAACAATCACGCAGGCAAGGATTTTCTATATGCTATCGGTCGAAACCTATAACGCAAATGAACGTAATGCCTTAAATGTCACAGCAAATCGCATTGTCGAGGCTTGCCAGACTGAGCTGTTTGAAAAAGTCGGCTATCCTAGTCGCATAGATAAACAAAGTGGATTACAGCATTACATCGATGTGATGCATGAGAACCGAGATATTGCCGATTATCAAAATTTACTCGGTGGATTCACGGATACAGAATTTGAACTCTACAAACAAATCGCAAGTCGCGTTGCTGAACTTAGCGATGAACATTTCGACAAGAAAATAGTCCCCAAAGGCGCATTGATACGTGCGATCTTTAGCTATCGCTTTTTAACTCAAGTCGTCTCGCCGAACAGCGTTGTTCTAGAAATTGGTCCAGGTTCGGGCTATCTAGGACTGCTATTGTGGATGGGCGGTTATACCTACGTCGGAACAGACGTTACTCAAGCGTTTTACTTGCATCAGAACTTCCTGTGGCAAGCGTTCGTCGGTGAGGATTTGATCGAGCTTGCGGACGATGATCGTCTTCTGACAAACATTGAATCGGCGCCGAAAGGGAAAATTATTCATGTACCGTGGTGGAAGTTTACGCTGCCAAAGTTCGACGATATCTCATTGACCGTCGACGCAGTTGTCGCCAACCACGTCCTCGCCGAGATGAATGCAACATCGATGATCTATAGTATAAAATTTGCTCATCATTTAATGCGCGAAGACCAAGACGCCAAAATATTTTATGTCGAAGGTGCGGGCGGCAATGCGTTAAGGGAAAAGGAAGAAGTCTTACACAGTTTTTTCGCAAATGGATACGCTTGCCAATTGGATGAGTATCTCCATGACACTTCCAACATGACGATATTTAAGCCAATCCCAATCTCGACACCCGCGCCCAAAGATGAGGCCGGGCCGGCCAAAACAAATAATGTTGCGGTGAACAACACACTAAAACTTTTTAAACCAAGCATCTTCGCCCATGCGGTCAAAAGATCAATCGGCGTACTAAGTCGCCCATCAGGGATCAAAGCATTCTTCAATCATTTAAGTGATTTCGTAAGTGGCCGCGGCACGCCAAGTTTCATTGCAACGCCGCCAATAAACGAATTAACAGCTGCGCTACAGAAAAAATTTCTGGCAATCACCTGCAATGGTAATAATGAAAACCGTGTATCACCAAAAGTCCTGCAAGCTTACCAACGCGAGTTAATTGGTGACGGTGATTTGCGGACAGATGACGAACTCTTTATGGCCTTAGTACACGGCCTTAATAAGCACTATTAATCACCGTCGGACTCGTAACAAGAACGACATTCGGTCGGAATACGTCCTTCAAGATGATCACGCCGGAATTGTTCCATCGCCTCGTTCGTCCAAACTTTATCAAACTCTTGAGCATCACCAAGATCACTAACTTCAGGATTGCCGATAATACAACATGGCACGACGCGCATATCCGATGAAATATAAGCACGCTCAAACGGCCACGGGCATACAGCGTTTGGTGTGCGCGAATTATACTTCGACGTCACGCTCCAAAATGCAACCGACACACCGAGCTGTTTTCCCAACTCTAGTAGGTCCAAAGCATCACTCCGGCTCAACGTACCTTCGACCGTGACAGAGTCATTTTTCTCGCGCCACGCCTCAACGCCAAAATCGACAAGATTCAGAGAAAATGCAAGACTAGTAAAACCAAGCTCAGCCGCAAGCCGTACTAAATCACTCAATTGATGGTAATTAGAACGTTGTACGACAACCCACATTTTAGTACGCTCAACACCCAGATGTTTACAATACGCGTTGATCAATGCGCAATTAGATTTCACTCGCTGAAAATCACCACCGACCCGGATATTGCTATAGGTTTCCGCATCCGCGCCGTCTATTGATATTTGCAACTCATTGACTCCGGAATCGATCACCTTCTTGTAATTATCCTTAAGATGCAGCAATGACGCGTTCGTCGTCGAACGCACCCAGATATGCCGTTCGCGAGCATATTTAATCATCTCGAAGTAATCGTTACCTTGCAGCAACGGCTCACCCAACCCCTGGACCTTGACTTCTAGAAGTCCGTATTCTTCATCGATAATCTTTTTGAAGTCTGCCAATGACAGATCGGCTCCACGTTGGCCTTTGTGCCACTCGCTAACAACGCACATCGAACACTTAAAATTACAACGACTAACGTTTTCGATGTCGAGCCTGATCGGCCTGTAATTTGGAGTAACCGAACGTCGATCCGATTTCATAAACGCTATATAATTTTTTAACGCCTTGGGATTTCGAGACAGCCGAATGCGACGTTCACGCAAATAAGCATTCAGGTCCGGTGTTGGCTGCGGCGTCGGCAATCCTTCAAGAGCGTCACCATCTTCCTGGTCAACGTATACGATGCCAGCAACAGCGCCAGTTCCAGTTCTTATCGACATGTAAAATTCAGATCAAACATCTTTAAACACATCCATACACTGTTCGATAGTCAAGCCCACATCCAAATAACGATAGCTGCCGTTTCGTCCAATAGAGAAAACATTTTCAGGCAACGAATCTATATATTTCTGATGAATAGTCTGCTGCGACTTTACTGGATATGGGTAGAGTTTATTCCGATTTGAGGGGATTTCTATGCCAAGCAGTGTGTGCGGAGAATCATTTTGATAGAACTTTTTGTACTCAACGATCCGCGTGAACGGTTCATTCCCCGCATAATAAAGAAAATAAACTTCTTTCGGAAAAACATTCTCGACCGGCAATACAATTTTAAAGAAATCACGCCCAGCCCACATAAGTTCACCGTATGCGAAATCCATGATGATTTCCGGGGAAATTGTTGAAACAATGATATCGAAGGCATGGTCTTCACCGGCAATTTTAACTCGCTTGTTGGCGATGTCGTAAGCATCAATCGAAGTGTTCAGATGGACTTTGCAGTCCTTTGTTGCAACTTCGAAGTAATCGTCATACCCATTGGCCGCCAGCGGGAAGCCTGAAATGGCATCATCCCAAGCTGCCAACGAGCCGGTCTTTAACGCGACGCCTTTCGGCGTGAAGCCAAAGTCCGTAATGTCGGTATTACTCTCGATATCCCACATTTTTTTGGAATAGCTGTTTACGAATTTTTCATAGAGCGTCTGCCCCACAGACAAGCACCAATATTCCTCTAGGTTCATCGCATCTTGAGCACCCGGCACTGTCTCTAATTCTTTTAGAATCTGCTCCTTGTCTGGCATTAAATCGATTTCGTCTTGGTGTATTGGAAAGTGATAAAAGTTCTGATCTTGTTCAACATAAGTCAGGAATTCATGCCCCGCGTCATACCGGCGCATAGGACAAGATGAATGCAAAAATTCGAACACGTCCTCTCGTCGAGTCAAAAAATGCCGCGGCCCCAAGGTGTAAGGATGCCCACCGTAATAAAATGTGCGACAACCGCCTCCCAGAAATGGGGCCTTTTCAACAAGCGTCACATCATGATTCTTAGCGTTCAACATTTGTGCTGCAATACAGCCACTGAAACCACCACCAATTACCAAAACTTTAGCCATAAAAAATTTCTCTCGTTATTGTATATGTTTCAAAACTAACGGGAACATCATTCCCCAACCTCATGCGAGTTCGAGCACACAAAATCAGATTCTAGACCTTCACAAACGAAATATACTGTTGCCCCCGTCCGAAAAGAGGCCCAAATGCTGATGCATTCGCTACATCGGATGCAGACAAATTCGGTTTTTGTAACAACTCGACAACTTCAGTAAACGCTTGTCCGATTTCCGGCGAGAACGATCGTACGTCAAGGATAATCTCCATCATTACGTGCGTAAAGCGCTCGATCCAAACTGTATCACGCGTCTCTTCATACCTTTTCACAAAGCTACGCGCTTCAGTAAAGCTGTCGTACAAATGTTGGTTTTGCACTTCTTCGCGCTCAGGAAAAACGAACCGGCAATCCAATAAAGAATGCATATTTTTCCAGTAAGACGTAATCGCATTTATGTTGAAATCGAATTCCTCACCGACGAGCGACTTGTACCAGCGCCAATCCTGAGTAAAACGCGGACTCGACGATAAGAACTGGAAATCTTGCGCGAGCACGGCAACCGCTTCGGGGAGATTAATCAGCGGAATGATCGAGCCTGGGTGCAACAAATTATCAATAATCCAATCATCATATCTACGATTCATGCCGCCCAATGACTCAAGATGCGGACGCATCGCAGGATCAATAATCTTCACGGCATCATCAATCGAATGTTCAGCATTAATCAGAATTTGAGCGAATAGGCGGCGGATGGTTTCCGGGAAGTGTGATGCGTGATCGACGCATGTGATCGTCAAAACACCTCCTGACGCCGTCAATTCGACAAGTTTGCTCAATATCTGCTCGGGATTCGGCACACCCGACAAAACCCCTTCACATATAGCAAAGTCAAAAGTTTCATCGCTCTCGAAACTTTCTAAAGGTTGCTCTAAAACTTTATAAGTGCACGTAACTTTATATTTAGCGAAATTTTCCTGTAGCTCAGCTGCTCCGGCAGGGTTCCCTTCGATCAACACGTACTCGCTTGGCGACAAGCTTGCGGTATATAATGCGTTATATCCACCGCCTGGGCCGACTTCGACAACCCGCCGCCCCCGGAGCATTGCAGGAGCAATCCCCAATTGCATGGAAAGTGCATGCCGACGCTCAACATGGCGTTGCCAATTGGTAATATCCTGACGCACCGGAGAAATCGCGTGCGTTGCGTAAAACTCAAGATGCGATGCAGTCACGTCATTAATGTCCTAATTTACCAACATTGAATAGGTTAAACGTGATCTCGAAGCGCAGATTGCGAGTCATGTTCTTGAAATTCAATCATCGTGCCGTCTGGGTCATGGACGAAGAACTGCAAAATACGGTCAAGACGTCCGCGTTTAACTTCGGGCGAATATCCCATTTTGAGAACTTTCTCGGCCATTTCTTCAATATCGTCAACCTCAAAGCAAACATGGCGAAACAGCCCTCCTGTTGCAACGGGTTCTTGCTGATTAAAGAATTCCAAGAATGTGCCGTTACTGACCTTTAAAAATACGCCATACAATTCATTCGAATCGTTAACAAATCGATGCACAACTTCAGCATCTAATAAATTGGAATAAAATGCGATTGTTGCTGCCAGATCTTGGCTTCCAAAACAGACATGAGATAAACGTACGCTAACCTGCATGATCAATACCCGTTTGACCGTCCTCAATCACCGAAACCACAGGCAACGGATTAATGAAAACCACTCCCGATGCCAACGCTTTTGCATTATTATGGATGATCGCATCAATATAGCGCCAAGCAAATACCACGACGGTGAAATCTGACCCTGTTTCAAGGATATCACGACCGACGACGGGGATATCAAAACCATCAGCATGCAGGTTTTCAGTTAACGGTTTATCATCAATCACCGCTTCAATATCAGCGGTGAGTTCAAAAAATTGAATCAATGTCATAGTGCCTACGGAAGCGCCATAGCCGACAATGCGCCGCCCATCCGCTTTGGCGTGTTCAATCTCAATTTTTAGTTTTATTCGAGCGTCCTCAATCGCTTTTTGAAAGGCAATGTAGGGAATTTCTTTGCCCAGCGTTGCGTCTACTTCGCGACTTAGATAATCATTAATTCGCGATGTTTCGGATCGATCACCGGCCGCGAGCCCAACGACGCATCTAAACGAGCCTCCCTTAACGCCAACCGGCATAGCATCGATGAGTTTCATCTTTCTGGATTTAAAAAACTGCGCCAATGGCGTTGCGCTAAAATATGATAAATGTTCATGATATATTGTATCAAGCAGACATTCGCTCAAAACATCGGGACCGTACTGCGTTTCGAAGACGAACAGTCCATCATCTTTGAGCAACCGCGCAACACCATCAACAAATCCAGCAATTTTATCGATATTCGCTAGCGTATTATTAGCGATAATAAGATCCGCTTTACCAACATCTAATAACAAGCGATCCGCTAAGCTCGGCGAGAAAAAATCTACAATGGTTTGTATGCCGGCAGCATTCGCAATGCGCGCTGGTTGCGCGGCTGGATCGATACCTAATACCGTACAGCCGAGTTTCGCAAACGCCTTCAAAAGGGTTCCATCATTACTCCCGATCTCGATCACTTTGGCGCCAGAAGACAGCTCATATTCTGTAAAAATATCTTCGGCAAGTCGCACAAAATGCTCACTCAGTCCCAAAGAAATACCTGTTTCATAGCGAAAATCTGAGTACAGCACGCTAGGGTTGATCACATGACTAAGCTGCAAGTTTCCACACACTCGACACAGACAGAGCCCAAGCGGAACCATTATTGTTTTAATATCAACATTAGTCGAGATGTGGGTGCCGTCACCCATATTCGGAGTTTTCAGCGGCGTACTATTGAGATCTAGCACCTCCGATAAATCTGAACTTTCGCAAAGTCGACATTCCTTTTTTTCAAAATAAAGCATATTCATAGGCGTCTTTTCAGGTCCCATTATAGAATCCTCACGATTACACAAAATGCCCAGGTCGGGCGGTAACGTTTCGCCAAATGTCCTCGACAACTTTTATATCATCCAAAGGATCATCAAAACCAGCTGCGAAATCTTTATCTGAAGCAACTAAATCAATAAATCCGCCCGCCTGCTTATGAAAAGCCCAGCCAGTTAAGGCATCGATCGGTATATCCAATGCATCCAGGCCCGGTGTAGATGAAACCTGCGCACAAGCATTACGGTCCATAGGCGCAGGCATATCTATAGTGATGGTGCTATGGTCGAAAAACAATTCGTAACGCTCACGCCAATCCCCCGAAATTTTATTTGAAAATACAAGTTTGACGGGAATTTTACCGCTGAACAATTCAATTCTTCCGGCAACGGGGCTCGAAAACCTACTCTGATGAATTTGCAAATCGGCCGGCGCAAATAATCGGATCATGTTAAGGGCATGGATAAACACATTTGCAAAGTCTGCGTATCCCGCCCTGAGGTTGGACTCGAGCCAAGTCGGGTGCGTATCCCACAACGCCAATCCCTTGGGCTTAGGCTCATCTGTCATTTCAAATTCTTTGCAGTGCCGCCAAAAATCGCCACCATGCGAAGATACCGATATTGATCGCAAACAACCAAGCTGATCAGTGACTTCATCTTTTTTGAGCATGTTTTGAACCGCCACGACACCCGGATCATAGCGCTTCATGTAGCCGACCCGAAGGTGGCGATTTTGAGCACGCGCGAGTGCTAAGACCTCTTCAGCCTGTACCGTATTATGTGCGAGAGGCTTTTCAGAAAACACATGTTTCCCCGCTCGAAGTGCATCGCAAACAATAGGCCCCAGTGCCGACCGCATGGTGATCACAACGACTGCTTCAATATCTGGATCGGCGAGCAATTCCACATGTGATGCATAGCCACGCGGAATGTCGTATTTCGCCTTAACACGATCACGCAAACCCTCACGCAGTTCAGCGATACCGACCACACGACAATATTCAAGATTGTTGAAGTTGGCGATGTGTGCAAGCTGCCCAACTATGCCCGCGCCAACTACCCCTATGCGTATAGGATCGGATCCATAGTCGCGCACCTAAATTGACCTTCCAACGCTTTAAGCGTAATGATGTTTCGTAGGGGGTGCTGTGCCGTAGTAGCTACATTATGGATTTTAAATAATACAATAATATACCATGCGTCGACGGTGAGCCGCCACAAATATTTCAGCATCGGGAAAACAGCTATCTTGAACAAACATCGGATTCAACGAGTTGAACTTACTCGCTTTTATATCCGCCGTCCGTAGCCGCATCGTTGGCTTCGTTTGGCTGTTTTCAGTATCCCTTTGGTGCGGCCTAAGGGGAAGTGGCATTCGTGTTCCACGCAAATTCTTTCCAATGCGTCGCCTCGAACGAAAAGCTACGAACCAGTTATTAGAATCTGAAAAAATATCAGCATTATTAGTGATGATCGATTTTAGCGGATTTTCACTGTCATTCGATGTCGCAGAGTTACTGGCATCCGCGAATGCTACTAGGGCAAATATGGGGCTAAAAAAAATGCACGTTGCCTTTATCTCTGACGACAACGATCCAATGATGGACGACCATCACGCTACCGTCAACTACACTGACCGCCGATACAGAAGTTATATTTTTGATGTCGCAATTGGTAGCGCGCAACTCTTTGACTTCGTTGGTGACGTTCATTTTTTTTCAAACCGCGCTGAAGCAGAACACCTTTGGAAACGCTACGTTGCTCTCGGACAGGTGTTTCCAACTGTTTATACCCCTTATCGACCAGACTATATGAGCAGGGAAGTGGAAGGAGCAATGTATGGAACTAAGCGACTTTTTGCAGATGGAAACCACGACCCCGCACGCTACGCCTTAAGGCCGCCGGCACTAGAAATCGATTTGGTGCAACAATGGCTGTCGCAAAACGTTCATACTGAACGAATTATAACAGTGACCCTACGCGAAGCGCCCTACGAAACCGAGCGGAATTCGTCGATTGCCGCGTGGCAAACGTTTATCAACACCTTCGATCAAAAAGATGTTACTTTTGTCGTCCTCAGAGATTTTTATAAAGTGTTCGAGCCGCCCATCCTAACGGGAGCAAACGTTGTCGCATGTCCATTTGCTGTTCTTGATGTCCCGTTTCGAGCTGCTTTATACCATCTTTCACACCTTAATTTGCTTACCGCATGCGGGCCTGCCTCGCTATGCTTTCTTAACAAGAACACCAGATATCTAATATTCTTACCTTCGCCGCCGGGTACTGCCAGCGAAATAAAGCGGGTCCGAGATTACCATGGAATCGCCGTTGGCGAGAACTTTATAGCCTCTTCACCTTTGCAGCGGATCGTGTGGGGCGACGAAGAACCTAAAGCAATAATCGACGCCACACGGTTAATGCTTGCCGATATTGAGACGTCGTAGCTTGCATCCCATGAGCATCCTCTCTTTAGTCCCGTTGCGTCTCGATCGAGACAGTCGCAGCCTGAAAATAGCGACTTCGTTCGTGCGTATGGGTTTTCATTCTCGAGTGATTGAACTCAAAAAATCAAATCCCGCTTCACATCCTAAAGATGTTGAAGTAGATACGCTTTGGCCAGGCAAACGCATGCATGAAATCAATAATACCGCAGCGAAAATGCCCAACCAAGTTTCCGAAGTCATACATTTTTGCCGGTTCATTGTCCTTTATTTTATAGTCATGCCGATACAGGCATTTTTTATCCCTGTTCAACGCGTGAAGCTATATTATTTGCATGAGTATCGATTGTTTCCGCTGGTAAAAGTTCTGCAGATTAGAAACCCAGCACCAATCATATATGATGCGCATGATTTCTACACCCGGATCCTTTCTGACGCAGAATGCAGCTGGTTTTGGCGCCACTTTTTCACGCCTGTCATTCGCTTGATGGACCAATGCTGCACGCGCTATTCTGATCACGTAGTCACAACCAGTGACGGTTACGCGCAATTATTCCAAGACGCTTATGGTGTGACGCCAACGATAACCTATAACGCACATGAGGAACGGCTAGATACAACAGTTACTAAGTCGATCAAATCGTTGATCGGGCTTGATCATACATCCCGCTTAATAGTCGTCACAGGACACTACAAAACAGGTGCCGCAATCAACGCACTGTTATATGCCATGATAGGACTTCCGTCGCACATTCACCTCGCCTTCGTTGGCCGTGGGTATGAAACCATCACCGATCAAATAATAACGCGCGGACTTCAAAACCGATGCCACTTGATGGGGCCTTGTCTTCCATACGAAATCGTTCCCTTTATTAGTGAAGCAGATCTTGCGGCGGTGATTTATTTTCCTATGACCGACAATTACAACCACAGCTTACCTAACGGTCTATTCCAATCCGTTGCAGCCAAGTTACCTATCGCCTTAAGCAACACATCCGCGATCATGAACTTCGGGTTATCAGGGCATGCGTACGAATATATGGACACACTTTCAAGCGACTCGATCAGAGAAGCACTTTTGAAATTATTATCTGCAATTGATAACAAAGATGAACTAAATGTCGACTTGGCACTTAATGCCAAAAACTTCTCGTGGCGGACCGAAGAAGATAAGCTCACGAGCCTTGTGCTATCATTAATTGAGAAATAGTTAAATAATGTCAGCCCCCTCAAACACATCTCATTCACTAAGTTTCCGCATCACACAAACCATGACCGCTGTTGCATTTGTCGCTTTAGTCACGTTAATTTTTTTGGAGTTCGGTGCACGGCTTGTTTATAGCTTTCGTGATGATTTGTGGCGGCTGCCGTTTACTTCGGCTATGATTGAAGCGTCTGTAGATCTTGATGCATTTGAAAAACTTGTGCCAAGCAAGGGGCGACATTGGACCTTAGTGCCAGGATACAACCAGAGCATTGACGAACAGCTACCCGGCACCTACTTGGTAATCAATAGAGATGGATACAAAGGGGCAGAAATCACGAAACCCAAGAATCGCCCAAGGGTACTGACGCTTGGTGATTCCGTGACATTCGGACGGATTAACATCGAATATCAAGATGCCATGCGGCGTAGGCTCGCCGCTGAACATATAGACGTTGAGGTCATCAACGGAGGCGTCGAGGGTTATCGCGCACACAATTTGATTGCTGAACTCGATCGCTATCGTGTTCTCAAACCAGATATCACAACACTGATGATCGGTTGGAACGATATATTTGGAACTAATCCTGACCCTGCAGCGCTAAGGATCACCTGGCTCATCGAGACTGGGTTAGCCGGATGGCAACGCTTGCTAGGACGTGGTGAAGCGCAAGCATTGGCGCTTTACAATAGAGAATGGAACGTTGATCCTGACGACCCACTCTTGATCAATCTAAACGCCTATGTTCCGACGTATATTGGCGATGTTGCGGCACTTGCCGCAGCGATTCGCAATATGGGTTCAAAGGTCGTGCTCATTACATTGCCAGGGTTATATCGCGCACCTAGCGATATAACCGCGGAAGCTTTAGCGAAGGGCCACTTGCCTCAATATACCACGAACGCCTTGGTGCTCGCCAAGCTCACAGAACGATATAACATTGCCATTCGTGACCTTGCCGTCCGTGAGAATTATAAACTTTTGGATGTTGCTGTATGGAGCGACACAGCACTATCACCTCGTCCCGAGTATTTTTCGGATTCCGTCCACCTCACCAATGCAGGTCTCGACAAGCTGGGTGATTTCATCGGCGATGCCATTGTAACGCTTCTCAACCCCAATGATTGATTAGATATTCACTAACCTTTCAAACGACATGCCTTTTAAATTTCGCTAATAAGACATAACATTTACCTAAACGTCTTATCTGATTAACTGGAAGATTCAAGAAACATGAAAAAGCGTTGTTTGGTGACGGGTGGTGCTGGCTTTATCGGTTCACATGTCGTCGATTTATTGCTAACTGAGGGTTATGAGGTCCGCGTATTAGATAATTACTCAACCGGGCGCGTCGAGAATCTTGGACAAGCCATAGATCACAAATCCCTCTCCGTGATAGAAGGTACAATTCTTGATCCCGAAATCGTCATGCGCGCGATGGATGGCGTGGATTGGGTATTTCATTTAGCGGCTCTTGCAGACATCGTTCCGTCCATCCAGATCCCCCGCACATATTTCGAGGCAAACGTCAGCGGCACGCTGAACGTCGTTGAAGCAGCGCGCCACGCCCGCATAGAACGGTTTGTATATGCGGCATCTTCATCTTGCTATGGCATTCCCGATGCATATCCGACTGCTGAAGAAGCAGAAACGCGGCCGGAGTATCCTTATGCGTTGTCAAAATACTTAGGCGAACAAACTGTTATGCACTGGTCAAAAGTATATGACATTCCCGCCGTCGCACTCAGACTTTTCAACGTGTACGGACCCCGATCACGGACATCCGGCACATATGGGGCGGTGTTCGGTGTTTTTTTAGCGCAGAAGTTAGCGAACAAACCATACACGATCGTTGGCGATGGAAAGCAAACGCGGGATTTCACATACGTTACAGATATTGCCAAAGCCTTCCTCGCCGCAGCGGCTTCTCAGGTCTTCGGAGAAGTCATGAATGTTGGCTCAGGCGGCACATACAGCGTAAATCGCGTCGTCGAACTTCTTGGCGGTGACGTCACTTATATTCCGAAACGGCCGGGCGAGCCTGATTCTACTTATGCAGATACCAACAAAATCAAAAATCTTCTCGGATGGGAAGCAGAAACATCGCTCGAAGAAGGTGTTCGTAGCTTACTGAAAAATATAGATTATTGGCGAACTGCACCAGTTTGGACGCCCGAAACCATCGCCGAAGCGACGACAGATTGGTTTAAATTCCTTGGCAAAACAGAAACTATAGATCGTGTTTAATGAAGGAAAGAATGCGTAATGAGCCCCCCCGCCCCCCGCGAGAATAAAGATAAATTTGTGGTTTTCGACGATCTGCCCAGACTCGCAGAGGAACATCGTGACCAAGGCAAAACCATCGTACTTGCACATGGTGTTTTTGATTTGATGCACTTAGGCCACGTCCGTCATTTTGAAAGAGCTCGTAAAGAAGGGGGTATTCTGGTCGTCAGCCTGACTGCCGATAAATTTGTTAACAAAGGTCCGGACCGACCCGTCTTTGAAGAGACGATACGTGCAGAAATGGTCAGTGCCATCGAATACGTTGATTATGTGACGATCAACAGAGATCCGTCAGCGATGACGGTGCTCAATCAATTGCGACCTGATATCTACGTCAAGGGTTCTGACTATGAAAATCCTGAAGATGATATCACTGGCAATATCACCCGGGAACGCGAAACCGTCGAAAGGCACGGCGGACGGATGGTGTTAACTCATGACATCACGTTTAGCTCATCTAACATTATCAATCGTTATCTCAATGTCTATGATCCACCCATGCGGGAATTTCTGGACACACTACACAAAAATGGCGGCATTTCGACGCTTATGCCCTATCTCGATCGTGCACTCCACCGAAAAATCGTGCTTATAGGTGAGACTATCATTGATGAATATCGCTTTGTCCGTCCGCTCGGGAAGCCGTCCAAAGAGAATATCATAGCGACGCAACTAATGTCGTCCGAGATTTTTGCCGGTGGTATTATTGCAACAGCACGCCACATGTCATCTTTCGTCCAACATGTCGAGATCATAACATGGCTCGGATATCACAATCTCGAATCTGACCGCGCTTTTATTGAAGCGTTTCTCCCCGAGAACGTCACGCTCCATGTAGTGGTTCGAAAAGAAGTGCCAACCACCCGTAAAATCCGTTACATCGATCCAAGCTACACTCGTAAACTTTTCGAGGTGTACGACTTTATCAATAAGAAAATGACCGACGATGAGATTGACGAGACAGTCCGTATCTACGATAAATTGCGACCCGATACCGACGCTGTTGTCGCAAATGATTTTGGGCACGGCATGTTTGCCGAAAAAACCATTGCGCACATCATCGCAAATGCACCTTTTTTGGCAGTGAACGCACAGACGAATGCAGGCAATCAAGGCTTTAACTACATTACCCGTTGGCCACAAGCCAACTATGTATGCATCGACGAGCCCGAGGCTAGATTGGCGGTTTCCGACAACCATTCATCATCTATAGAGATCGTAAAGAAACTGGCTGATCAAATTAAAGCAGACCAAATCATCGTCACCCATGGCCAGTACGGATCTTATTCGTATTCGAAGGACGGTCATATTCCTATGCGATATCCGGCTTTCACCAATCGCGTAGTGGATACGGTGGGTGCTGGGGATGCCTTCTTCGCCGTGTCGGCCGCGCTTGCGTCAGATACTACAAATACATGCCCTCCCGAGCTTTTGAGCTTGGTCGGCAATGCAGCAGGTGCTATTAAAGTTGGTATAATCGGACATCGTGATAGTGTGCATCGCTCACAGCTGATTCGCTTCCTAACGACACTGATGAAATAATCTCCAGCGGATTAATGAGGATTCGATGACATCACCTAAGAAATGGAAAATCCTTTTGACTGGCGGTGCCGGGTATGTAGGTAGCTCGCTCGTCCCCAAGCTGATTACAGCGGACCACGAGGTCACGGTGCTTGACCTTTACCTATACGGCGACGATGTGCTGGAGTCTTCGCGAGAGAGTGGTATGCTCCGCGAGATTAAAGGTGATATGCGCGATCCAGTTGTCGTCGCGGATGCAATAAAAGACTGCAACGCCGTCATTCATCTTGCCTGCATCTCGAACGACCCGTCCTATGACCTTGATCCGGATCTCGGTAAATCTATTAACTTTGATTGTTTCCTGCCATTGGTTCGCGCGGCTAAGGACGCCGGCGTTGAGAGGTTTATCTATGCTTCATCGTCGTCAGTCTACGGAATCAAAGATGATGCCGAAGTAACCGAAGAATTGACCTTGGAACCGCTTACTGATTATTCGAAATATAAAGCGCTCTGCGAAGATATTTTACTCAAGGAAGCCACACCTGACTTTACAACTTGCATTATCCGCCCATCAACAGTTTGCGGATACGCACGCCGTCAGCGCATGGATGTAGTCGTCAATATATTGACCAATCACGCTGTCCACAATGGGGTAGTGCGGGTCCTAGGTGGGTCGCAGAAACGCCCAAATATTCATATCGACGACATGACAAACCTATACTTATTTTTACTGAACCAACAGAGCAGCAAGATCAATGGTAAGATATACAATGCCGGATATGAAAACCATACGGTAATGCAACTTGCCGAAATGGTTCAAGCAGCGGTTAGTTCAGAAATGCAGCGCGACGTTTCGATCCGAACGGAAGAAACCGATGATCTTCGATCGTATCATGTGTCATCGGCTAAAATTGAACGGGAACTGGGCTTCGCCGCCAAACACACGATCGAAGACGCAGCACGTGATCTCGTCACCGCAATTAATGATGGGCGGTTGACGGACAGTATGAATAACCCGCTTTATTTTAATATTAAGACGATGCAAAGCGTCGGCTTAAAGTAACACACGAAGGTACCGGTACTTGGAAGATAACTCATGCGGATCGGGATCGACTTAGACAACACTATCATTTGTTATGAGGCCCTTTTCCGCGATACCGCTGTGTCGAAAGGTCTGTTGTCGCCAACATTCCAAGGTACTAAACAAGCTGTTCGAGATGCAATCCGCGCCCAATCTGGCGGCGAAGCAGATTGGACGGCCTTGCAGGCAGACGTCTACGGCCCCTTAATCGGGACTGCCCCACCCTTTCCTGGCGTCATAGATTTCATCAAATCAGCTGCAAACAGTGGACATCATATTTTTATCGTCAGTCACAAGACGACTTTCGCCGCCGCCAAGCCGAACGGCACAAATCTGCGCGACGCAGCTAAGGATTGGCTCGCGGCACAAGGATTTTTTACCATGCCTATATCCATGGCCGCGTGTGACGTATACTTTTGCAACACACGCGCTGAAAAATGCCAAAAAATTTCCGCATGTGACGTTGACGTATTCATAGATGACTTGATTGAAGTGTTCGATGAGCCAGACTTCCCAGGTCAAGTTGATAAAATTTTGTTCCATGAGCAATTGGTTCCAACTCTTCCTGGTGTACGCACGTTCAACACATGGGATGCCATTGGTCGCGCGGTATTGAGCTGAGTATGAATAATGATTCACTCAGTGAACAACTTAACGTGCTCGTCGGCGCGCCGTTGCATGACTTGAACGTGGTTCCTCGTCGGAATGCGAATAATGCATTATATCGCTTGAAATCCACATCAGGGATTTTTGCCGCTAAAGTCTTTCATGGCATTAAACCTAAAGACGTCGCAAGGTTTGAGCGTGAATGCGCCGCCCTTCGATTTTTTAACACACACAAAATCGAACATGTCGTTCAGGCGCACGCCATTGACACTCAAAACAAAATCATCATTTACCCATGGATCGACGGCCCTAGGCCAAATGCCGATGCTACGTTCGTTGATGCCGCATGGAAGCTCGCAGAAACGCTTTACAGCAAGGGCAAACATTCTGAACCAACAGCATTGTCGGACGCTACCGAGGCCTGTTTGTGTCTGGACGAACTTTGCCATCAAATCAAAACGCGGTTACAGCGCTTACGCCAGAGGGATATTCCAGCCTCAGCTGAACTCTCAGGTCTTTTAAATATGATCGACGAGAAACTTTCTGTCGCCGAAACCAAAGCCGCAAGATGGTTCGTAGATACATCAGTTCCTCTACCTCAGCAACACAGGATGCCCAGCCCATCCGATTTTGGAGCACATAATGCACTTGTTAGTCCATCAGGCCCTGTGTTTATTGATTTCGAATACTTCGGTTGGGATGATCCAGTCAAATTGACAGCTGATTTTATGTGGCACCCCGGCATGAGCCTAGATCAAACTTTGCGTGCGCGAAGCCATGCCCATGCCGTCCGAATCTTCGCCGAAGATGGCTCTTTTACAGAGCGATTGCGAATGCTATATCCTTTGTATGGTCTGCGCTGGGCGGTCATTATCCTTAACCCGTTTGTGCCTGATCGCTGGCAACGAATGATTGATGCAGGCGAATCACGCTATCACGACGATGTCTTGGGGAAACAGCTGGAGCACGCTGCTGCATATGTCGCCACTGCAACGCCGTAAGCCCGACGGAGGATAAATTGAACGATTCACTGCAACAGCATACCATTAAGGCCGCGTCAAAAATCGCGCTGGATAATCGTTCGAAAGCGCTCAGGCGTTTGGTCGTTCAAGCCTTGGATGGCGGTGGCCGCGGTCACATTGGTTCTAGCATGTCATTGATCGAAATTTTGCGCATCCTCTATGATGACGTTCTCACGTATCGGGCACATGAACCCAATTGGGATGGGCGAGATCGATTTATTCTCAGTAAGGGTCATGGTTGTCTCGCACAATACGTGCTTTTGGCTGATAAAGGTTTTTTTGACGTCGCTGAATTAGAAAAATTCTGTCGCGCTGGCAGTTTCCTCGGCGGTCACCCCGAAGCCGCAAAGGTGCCGGGCGTTGAAGCATCGACGGGAGCACTTGGCCACGGATTACCAATTGCCGTTGGCATGGCACTTGCCGCCAGAATAAAAGGCGTAAAAAATCGAGTTTTCGTAGTCACCGGTGACGGTGAAATGGATGAAGGATCAAATTGGGAAGCCATGATGTCTGCGGTTAAACACAAGCTCGATAATTTGGTACTGGCCATCGACTACAACAAAATTCAATCCTATGGACCAACATCTGAAGTGCTCGACCTGGAACCTTTAATGGATAAGCTGACTGCGTTTGGCTTTTCCACACTTCAAATTAATGGCCATGATAAAATCGCCATCCGATCAGCGTTCAACAATCTTCCAAAGGCCCCCGGAAAACCGACAGCGGTGCTCTGCCATACGATTAAAGGTAAAGGGATTTCGTTCGCCGAAGGTGATCCAACATGGCATCATAAATCGCGCGTCGCCCCTAACGTCATTGCAGCAATGTATGAAGAACTGAGCCATGCGTAAGACCTGCATCAACCACGTGTATAAATTAGCGAAACGTGATCCCCGAGTTGTCTTTATTGGCTCTGATCTTGGCCCAGGTCTGTTAGACGAGATGAAGCAAGAAATGCCTTCACGTTGGTTTATGGAGGGTGTTTCCGAGCAACATTGCGTTGGTATGGCAGCGGGCCTCGCCCTCGAAGGTTTCGTGCCATACTTCAACACTATTGCGACCTTCATCACGCGCCGTTGTTTTGAGCAAGTTGCCGTCGACTTATGCCTGCACGATCTCCCTGTCCGCTTAATTGCTAACGGTGGCGGTCTTGTATACGCACCGCTTGGGCCCACGCATTTGGCAATTGAAGACATCGCCATCATGCGAGCCCTTCCTAACATGACGATATTCTGCGCCGCCGACGCCGACGAGATGACCCGTTTTATGGACGCTTCACTCGACTGGCCGCACCCTATTTATATTCGTCTTGCCAAGGGCGGCGACCCAGTCATCTCGACGGATGCGCATGGCTTTAAAATAGGCAAAGCGATCACGCATCGCGAACCCTCGGAAATCACCTTTATCACCAACGGTATCATGGTTGGACGCTGCTTAGCCGCGGCCAACTACCTTAAGGTAGAAGGAATCGAAGCCGGTGTGATCAACATGCATACCGTGAAACCGTTAGATGAAGTCTCTGTTCTTAATGCCGCTGATGCTTCATCGCTGATCGTCACTGTCGAAGAGCACATTCGTAGCGGTGGTCTCGGCACCGCAGTTGCTGAATGCATCGCTGATAATGACTGCGAGACCCCAGTATGTCGGCTCGGCCTTCCTGACAAGTTCCCAGAAGACTATGGATCGCAAGATCATCTTTTGTCGCAGGCCGGCTTGACGCCAGAAAACATTGCTGAGCAAGCACGAACACGTCTCGGCAACACTATCAAAAGGATCGTCTGACCCGTCATGGCACATCCCACGTCATTTGCTGATCTTGAGAATAACACGTTCGGCGCTGCGTTTCTGAAAGACGGTTACGTCATCACCTCAGTCGAAGACCCTGCCTCTCTTGATGCGATCCGCAATCTCATCGTTAGAACGGCAGCAGAATTTCTATACCTTGACACGCCGAACGATCCGGATATTTTTTTGAATAACGTGCACAAGCATGTCCACGTTGAGAAGCTCAATGGCTTAAGACTGGCCTGCATTCAAGCAATACGTACCGCTGATTGGTTCCGCCCATCTTATGCGTCGCTTGCCTATGTCGCGTTGACTGCGCTTACCGGCAACGAACTTGCAATGCAGCGCGGCATTGGGCTTAGCGTACAATTACCGAACGATAAAAGCTCGTTACTGGCGATCCATGCTGACACGTGGGACGGCGATTCACCATACGAAGTCGTGCAATGGGTCCCGATTGTCAACTGCTTTAAAACCAAAAGCATGTACATCGTGCCGCGTGATGTCGATAGGGCACTACAAAAAGACTTGAGCAAAGGTCGATTCCATACAGCCGAAGATATTTTCCTAGCTGTGAAAGATGATGTGATTTTCTTGGATGTACCTTATGGCAGCGTCTTGCTATTTAGTCAGACGATTGCTCACGGTAATCGCATCAATGTAGAACCAACCACCCGGTGGTCCATGAACTGCCGCTTTAAAAGCATCCTTTCGCCTTACATCGACAAAAAGCTCGGCGAGTTCTTTGAGCCAATCTCCATCCGCCCGGCTACACGGCTCGGTTTAGATTACAAGCTGCCGGGGCGATTCGATGGCTGAGCTCCAAGGACATCGGGGCTATATTGGTAGTCGCTCATATTTTGGTGATCGTACGCCGCAGCATGTGCAGAACCTTGTTGTTCGTGATTTTTGCCAACGCAACGGCCTTCTATTTCTGATCAGCGCAACTGAGTATATTATGGACGGCTGTTATGTAATGCTCGAAGAGGTCATGACCGAGTTGCCGAAAATCGATGGCATTGTACTTTACAGTATTTTCATGCTTCCAACTGACGCAGGCCATCGCCAAGATATTTACCGTCGCGTCCTCAGTGCCGAAGTGGACATTTCCGGTGCGGTTGAAAATTTGCGCATCCAAAGTGAAGCCGACATCCAAACGGTCGAAGACATCTGGGCAATTAAGAATATCACCGAATCAGATATTTCCGAGATCAAAAACTTAGCGCGCATAATTGACACGGAATAACGATGGCCATTTTCAATTTTTTAGAAAGGTACCAAAAAGCAACGCAACGTGATTATGTGCAGCGCGTCGTTGAGCACGACAAAGCAGATTGCGCAGTCGTTGCGAAACAATGGGGTGCTGATTATTGGGACGGCGATCGCCGCTTTGGCTACGGTGGCTATTCTTACGACGGTCGCTGGCTACCAATTGCCCATGATATCGCCAAGCACTATGGACTAAAAAGTGGCGATAAAGTCTTAGACATCGGTTGTGGCAAGGGCTTCTTATTATATGAGTTAACGCAAGCAGTGCCCGGCATCGAAGTCCATGGTTTGGATATTTCCGCCTACGGGATCGAACATGCAAAAGAAGAGATACGCGGCCAATTACTTGAAGGGAACTGTACATCACTCCCTTGGCCTGATGATTACTTTGATTTCGTTATTTCCATAAACACTTTCCACAATCTCAAAGTTTTCGAGCTTCACGTAGCGCTAGGCGAAATGGAGCGTGTCGGCAAAAGATCTAAATGGTTTTGTGTGGAAAGCTATAGAAACGAATCCGAGAAGGTAAATATGTTATACTGGCAGCTAACCTGCATGAGCTTTTATGCCCCTAACGAATGGGAATGGCTTGCAAGTAGCACTGGGTACCGAGGTGACATGGGTTTTATTTTTTTCGAATAAAATGCGCTCATACACTCTTAAAGAGAATTCTATTTTCAACAAATCTTCGCACCCAAAGATGTACAACGACTATTTCCTGACTGACCCTTGGAGTGCGATGCCAAGTCAATCCATTCCAGACAAGGGCAATTGCACATACCGCTTTAGTTCTTTTCGAGGCCCCAAGCATAAGGTATTGCTCACGCAATATAATTTTCAGGAGATCGACCTTTTCCATGTGTGGTATCGCAGGCATTTTATCTTTTTCATCATCCGCCACCGTGACAAAGAAGGAACTGTTTCGCCTTAACGACGCCATGCCACACCGGGGGCCGGATGGTGTCGGCACGTGGTTATCTGACGATCATAAAGTCGGGCTTTCTCATCGCCGCCTAGCCATCGTCAATCTTACAAACGATGCCACGCAGCCAATGACCGATGCAGACGGCAGTGTTCAACTTACTTACAACGGTGAAATTTATAATCACCTTGAGCTTCGTGCCAAGCTAGAAGCTGCGGGGCATCGCTTTCTCACCGACCATTCGGATAGCGAAGTGTTGGTGCACGGTTATAAGGAATGGGGCATTGACGGCTTGGTTAAACGCTTGGTCGGAATGTTTGCCTTCGCGATTTGGGATGTGCGTAAAAAGCGCCTGACCATCGTACGCGATCGTGTCGGTATTAAGCCTGTCTACTTTACCCGTGCCGGCGGACGGTTCCTGTTTGGCTCTGAAATCAAGGCCATCTTGACTGATCCGGCTGTGCCGCGCGCCGTCAACGGCACAGCGATTGCCCACTATCTGAGCTTCATGGTTTCGCCAGCTCCATTGACGATGTTTCGCAGTATTTTTAAACTACCCGCCGGGCACATTATGGAGATCGAGATTAATGGTAACGCCCGTGCACGCCGCTATTGGGATGTGGTGCCTGGGCGTTCCGGTATCGGCGCTAAAATCGCCGGCCTTTCCGACGCAGTAGCGCAGGATTTTTTAGCCACAGAAACTTTGAAACGTCTCGAAACTGCTATTAATCGCCGCATGATGTCAGATGTCCCGATTGGGGTTTTCTTGTCGGGTGGTATCGACTCATCGGCAAACGTCGCATTAATGAGCAAGATCGTCAGCCAACCAGTGAAGACCTTCACTATCGGTTATTCTGATTATACTCATTTAAATGAATTAGATTACGCCGATAAGGTCGCCAAGCACTTCAATACCGATCACCACGTCATATGCATCAGCGGTAATGACATGCGGGGCTATTTGGGCGACCTGATCGTCAGCCAAGACGAACCCATATCTGATTGGGCATGTGTGCCGCTTTACTTTGTCTCAAAGCTCGCTAAAGAATCTGGTGTCTCTGTAGTCCAAGTCGGTGAAGGTTCGGATGAACAATTCGCCGGCTACAGCGTCTATATGAAATATCTCAAGCTGCAAAATTGCCTAGGCGAAAGCGGTTCCCTAAAGAATATGATCGGCATGGCATCGCCTTTACTGAGCGTCATGGCGCACGCAATGCCAGGACGGGGTTCAGTTTTTGAGCAAGCTTATGAGATAAGTCGTCGCATTAATCAAGGCCACGAATTGTTCTACGGTAGTTCGAACGCCTTTTGGGCAATCCATGTCGAAAAATTTATGAATAGCCAATGGAACGGTGCAGAATCCGCTGATATTGATACTGGCGTAGTCGGTTTATCCTTAGATGGTGCCGACAGCAAAGACCCAGGCGACATCATGGATGCGTATGCACGTGCGATCGTTGATGCCGACGGCAATGCAGATCAATTAGCCAAGATGATCCATGCAGAGTTTCGACTGCGGCTGGCAGAACTCTTATTAATGCGGGTCGATAAAATCACAATGTCGACTTCAATCGAAGCGCGAGTACCATTTCTGGATCATGAACTTGTCGAATTGACGATGGATATCCCTCAGCATCTCAAGGTCGCCAACTACCAAACCAAATATCTACTTAAAAAAGCCCTTCGCGGTGTGATCCCCAACGAAATCATTGATCGCAAAAAAATGGGATTTGCAGCACCAGTATCCGAATGGCTGCGTGGCGATTTCGGATACGAAGCTGAGGGGATCGTGATGAGCTCGCCGCTCACCAACGGTGGCCCGCTTAACGCGCGCGCAATTAAACAAGCGTTTGAAGATCACCGCGAAGGCCGCCAGGACAACGCATTACATCTGTGGGTACTGATGAACTTAACTGCTTGGCACGACCAATGGATCGGTGGAAATACCGCATAGGGCGATTTTAATTCATTCCATTTCATTGTCAACGACTTTGTAATGATTTCTAAAACCTTGCTGTAAAAGATGTCGAGTGCTTTTGTCATGGATAACCATAAGTTTTCTAAAAAGCGCCGCAACTTTTCTGATTTACGTCTTAAGTTTTTAGACGGCCACTTCAATCGGATTGAAATCTGATGAATACTGAAGCAAACAAAGTAACTCTGCTCTGGCCCGCTCAATTACCATCCGACAGGTAATCTATTGAATGTTGAATTGGAATAGGTAGAATGAGTATACTTTGGGCTCATCAACGTCAGCGCCTTTTTTTATCAATGTCGACGCCTCACAATGATTGCTGAAAACAGTATGTGCCAAAGCCTGATCAGACGATTTCGAACAATTTTTGCATTGTATCGTGCGCGTGCTCAAAGCCAAAAGTTCAGAAATGCTTACGAAGACTTCGTCACCTACCAATCGCAAACAGGGTGCAAGGGTGCGTTTATTCTGTGTGGGTATCCTAAATCGGGAAACACGTGGTTCCGATTTGTTTATCATAATCTTGTCAATACTCTACAAAATGACTCTGATAGAACTCTTACGTATTCAGCATTAAATGAGTTTCAGGCAAATATGTTTTTCCCTGATCCATTTTTTGAAGGTACGTTTCTCCCGCCCAGCGGCGTTCAATATGGCGATAATCCAATAATGTTCCATAGTCACAATCGCTGGACACCACTATGGCAAGCATTCGGGCCCGTCGTATTTATCTATCGCCACCCCCTCGATACTATGGTCTCAATGTGGTATGCGACAGTTTATTTTCGACAAGATAACAGGGGTAAAATCAGCTTGGACGATTTCACTAAAAGTAATTTTCCGGCATGGATTGATACATTTAAAACGAATTTTCAGGGCGCTAACGTTGCAATTTCCTATGAAGAAATGCGTAAAAAACCGATAGAAACCTTTGACCTATGTTTTAAAAATCTGGGCATCAAATTTACCAGTCAAGCACTTGTCCGTGCTGTTGAGGTGTCCAATTTTAAAAGTATTCGCAAGATGGAAGACACATCGGGTGAGCACCATGGCCATCAACGGACCGGCGCGTGGTTTAATGATAAAGGTATTCGATTTACGCGTTCAGGCGAGTCGGGACAATGGGTTTCTGAATTGCAAGCTGATACCGTAAAGTATTGTGTAGATCTCCTATGTAGCGCGGGCGTAGATATCGATCTTTTTGACGGATTGCATCAATCTGACTAGTGATTATATTTTCTAGGCCCAAAAGGCAAAGCAAATGGATCGGATGTAGTAACCCAAACATGCCTCAATTTCGCGCAAGATTAAATTACCTCTTTGCAACGTGTGGTCTATACTTCGGGATCGCTGAGTTAGCGCTTGGTTTTTTTGACGCGCCGTTGCGTCTTCTCCAGCGTTCGAATGAGCTCGGTCAAGCCGTGCGCAGATTGCCTACATTCGTGTGTCAGTCGATTGAACGTCATGCAAGAACACAGAGAAAATCTCTCAACCACACACAAAGGCGTGGCACCGCGCTCGCATTTCTTTTGACTATATTAAATCGCGGCGACGCTGCAACCGAGTTGGCGAGAATGCTTAAAGTCATGCGATTACTTGGCGGCATTGATCCCAAGGAGATAAGTAGCATCCAAGATTGGCACGATTTCTGGGGTGCGTTTCTTAAATCTGAGTCTAGCGAAGAAAAATACACCGCTCTGCCAGAGATTATAAAGCTTACACCTAAGACAACAGCCGACACGCATTTCCAGATTGACTTTGTCCTTGAGCAGAGGTGTTACGAAGAGGCATTGGTGTGTTTAGAAAAAGCAGTAACGATTGACCCTGCGTCGATGTGGCTTTGGCAGCGCCTGGCGATCACACGGCTGCGGTTGAAAGATTTTGTCGGGGCTGAAGCTGCCATAGAGAAAGCGAAAGAATTGGATTCGACTGGATATAATTTCGCCGGTGTTAACGGCTCTATTTACATGGAGAAAGGACATTTTTCTGCTGCTGAACATGAGTTTCGAGCGGTTTTAAACGTCCAACCCGATAACACCGACGCGCACTTTAATCTTGCGGTGTCTCTCATTAAGCAAAAGCGATTCGATGAGGCGGTCGAGGCACACGGTGAGTGGTACCGGTCGGCACACGCACTTTTCGCAGAGATGTTTGCGAGACAAGATCAAGGCCGTTCACGTGGGATACCGGCAGTGATTTTTGCAGCCGTTCCCAAGAGCGGCAGCGAGTATATATTAGAAGTCGTTGCGGATGCCTTAGACGTTCCCGTCATGTTTCCAACATTGAATACGTTCCCAGTTGACCGCTTCGTTGTGCCGATCCTTGATGACGTCAAAAAAGGCGGCGCCATTGTTCGTTTGCACGCAGATGCCAGTGCAATCAACTTAGGCGCACTGAGTGACGCCGGATTTCAACGTATCATTGTACATGTCCGTGATCCGCGTCAGATAATGCTGTCGTGGGTTCATCAGCAAATCCGGATGGAAGGCGTTGAATATGATAATTCCCGGCATTATTTCGATCCGCCTATTCCTGAGAATTTTCGTGCACTCTCGTTTGAACAGCAGATCGATTGGGCGACCCAAAATTACCTACCATCGATTATCAATTGGATTATTGGTTGGCTTGATGCTGCCCGCGACCCAGCTACGGGCATCCAAATCGAATTCACCGAATTTCGTGAGATGAGTGAAGACCCTCATCACTACTTTGAACGTTTTCTATTATTCTATGGTTTCGACCCGGGTGCTTTGATTGACCGCATCTTAGGCTATGAGCGTGAGAGTAATCGAAATTTTCGGCTCGGTTTAAAAAATGAATGGCGAGATGTATTATCGACATCTCAATATGCGGAGGTACAGAATAGAATGGACGACAGGTTGTTCGAGAAATTCGGCTGGAACCCTGATTGACGAGTGTCATCGTTGAACGCAGAAATAGGGTGATTGATTATGATTAAGTTGCGACGTGAACAACGAGCAAAGGCATAAAACGATTGTGATGTTACAGTGCCCGATTCCTGTCGATGAACGTGAAAGTCTGCATATCTGTATCGGTGGGGTTCTGATCGAGTTTCATCTGCTATAACATCAATCACTAGTGAAAACTCATTACCCATTTCCGTTGATCAATTAACATTTTGTTCCACAGTCAATTGATGAACTTGTTCTAAGTTTAGCAACAAATGGAGACAGTTTCGGTGTGCGATTTAATTATCTGATTGGACAGCCCAAATGTCGCGAATGAATTGCCATATGTGTTGGGTGGACCATTTACCTTTACCCAACATTATTCAGCAGCCGATCAGATTGAGGCACCCCCATAAAGTGTCGCATCAGTTCTTGCTGAAGACTTACAGAAAGCCTACTTTTACATCTATTGATAACCACATGACATTCATAAGAAAAAATTTCATTTATTACAGTCTCAGATAGAAAACACCTCTATGATTCGGCACTTTTATTACTATTCTGTCTTATTAGACTAGGCACGTTGGTTCTGAATACCGCGACAACAAAAGATTGATGACGATTTGGCGCTTCTAACAAAAAATCGTGCGGTTTTGATATGCAAGCTGGTGATTCTTGCCTCATTGAGCTTCAATTTTTTCTCCCTCGTTCGCGACCTCTTGATCCCCCCCTATGGCACAATGATACATATTGGCCCTCGGGCGCTTAATGTCGCCTTGTGGTCTTCAATCATCTATTTATCGGCCTTCGGTGTCATGATTTTCATCGAAGCAAAGCGTGCGGCATTACGTCGTGCACCAGCGACCGTAGCAGTGCTCTCATTTCTCGCACTAAATATTACAATTCTGCTACCGGCGAAACTTTCAGCGACAGGCGCTTATTCCGTTTCGGGGCTACATCTCAGTATTTTATGTGCGTTCATAATATTTACCGTCTACGCGTCTTTAGTTTGCGCATTGGCACCATCTTCATGGGTAAGATCAGCAAAGCTAATAGCGTTCTTATTTTCACCCCTCAACATACTACTGAATACGGCTAAAAGGACGACTCGCGAACAAGTCGTCGTCGTCACATTAAATTCCGCAGCCGTTGTTATAGGCTACATTGGTGCGGAAGTTACAATTCGCCTGACACAAGACGAGGTCGGTCTTCTGGAATTTCGAAACTTCGCCACTACGAGAGTGGAAATGATGCAGTTCCATAAAGGAAAGCGAAAATACGACCCTATCTTAGGTTGGATAATGAAGCCCAATGTGACGTCAGATGACTTAAATACCGACGCGCGCGGATTGAGATTAAACGGCCAAAAAACGCTGCAACGCAAACCAGGCGAAATGATCCTAGTGACTGGGGATTCATTCAGCCAAGGATCCAATGTACGCGACGAAGAAACTTGGCCCGCCGTACTTGAACAGCTATCAGGATTCTCTGTTGCTAATGCAGCCATCGGCGGATGGGGCATGGATCAAGCGTTTTTACGCCTTGAACAACTGATCCCTATTCTAAGGCCAAAACTCGTCATATACGGCTTCATAGATGGTGATATCATTCGCAACGCGCTTTCGGTATACGCCGGGGCAGGCAAGCCGTACTACGCAGTTCTTGACGGCAAACTTCATCTACAAAATGTTCCCGTTCCAAGCTATGTGCCATCAGTTGAACATGCAGGGTTGTTTAAGCGGATTTTCGGATATAGCTATCTGATAGATCGTCTGGCACGTATCTTCGATCTAGAAGCATATTGGTATGTCGGTAATTGGGAATTTCGATCAACGGCATACGACGGCGTTCAAATCGGCTGTCTTTTAATGAAGAAATTACGCAAATTAAGTGACCAATATCAAACAAAGATCATCTTGTACCCTCAATATGCGCAGATCGACGTGAAGGAAAAACCAAAACGCCTTATCCAAGTGCTAAATTGTGCCCAAGATGTTGGGCTCAAGATTGTCGATCCATATGACACTTTGTATATGATGTATCTAAAAGCACCGATAAAGGCAGAGTATTATAGGCGTTACTGGCTATATCCACACAACCAACATCACAATCCTAACGGCGAGCACTGGTCCGGTACGTTTTTGTATCAAAACATTCGTCGACAATTATCTGAAACGTTTGCCGACACCGGTAACTTTAGTTTGAATAAATGAAGCTCAAAGCTTTCTTGGCGTTGGCTAAATATGAAAAATTAGCACCCTCAATCTAGCCCCCCCCAAAAAACATCCTGATACCATAACGCTCGAAATAGAAAATCGTCAAAACATACCAAAGTTTCATCCGCCAAAACCTTTATGTACCTTTTATGAGTATCATGTTGTCGGTATATAAGTGCTAAGGACCGAATAATGCACATTCTAACTAAGTTGCGTTTCAAGGTTACCTCCCTTAGACAAGCTAGTATTAACGTGCACAAAGCGTTTTGCTGATGGGTGTTTCGAAAGGCTAATCTTCTTTTATGTGCGGCATTGCAGGTATTTTTGCATTTTCATCTTCCACTCATGTGAGCGAAGAAGAACTCGTGCGTCTTAACGACGCTATGGAGCATCGTGGTCCTGATGGTGTTGGCACGTGGTTGTCGAAGGATAAGCGCGTAGGCTTATCCCATCGCAGACTTGCTATTGTCGACTTAACTGACGATGCCAAACAGCCGATGACAGATGCTGACGAGAGTATACAGCTAACTTATAACGGCGAAATCTATAATCACCTTGAGCTCCGCAAAGAGCTTGAAGCCAAAGGCCACAAATTCCGCACAAATCATTCTGATACCGAAGTCCTAGTGCACGGTTATAAAGAATGGGGCGTTGATGGTCTTGTTGAGCGCCTGATCGGCATGTTTGCCTTTGCGATCTGGGATGTGCGCGCTGAGCGCCTGACCATTGTTCGTGACCGCGTTGGCATCAAGCCCGTGTATTTCACCCGTGCAGGCGGTCGCTTTATCTTTGGTTCTGAAATCAAGGCAATCTTAACCGATAAAGCCGTACCACGTGCAGTTAATGGCACAGCCATCGCTCACTATTTGAGCTTTATGATATCGCCAGCACCCCTCACCATGTTTAGAGGCATCTTCAAACTCCCCGCTGGCCATATTATGGAAATCGAAGCCAACGGCCATGCGCGCGCACGACGGTATTGGGATGCCCTGCCTGGGAAATCCGGGGTTAGCGAAGAGATCGCTGGTTTATCTGAACCTGCAAAGAGGGACTTTTTCTCAAAAGAAATCCTTCGCCGCCTTGAGGTCGCGATTGATCGCCGCATGATGTCAGACGTACCGTTTGGTGTGTTTCTGTCGGGCGGTATTGATTCGTCAGCTAACGTCGCCCTGATGAGTAAAATATCTAGCCAACCCGTAAAAACTTTCACCATCGGCTTTTCTGATCACACCCATCTCAATGAATTAGATTACGCGGACAAAGTCGCCAAACACTTTAATACCGATCATCACGAGATCCGCGTCAACGGTGCCGATATGCGGGGGTATCTCGATGATCTGATTGTCAGTCAGGACGAGCCTATTTCAGACTGGGTCTGTGTCCCGCTTTATTTCGTCTCGAAACTCGCCAAGGATTCAGGCGTGACCGTCGTTCAGGTCGGCGAAGGATCAGACGAACAATTCGCCGGATACGACAGTTATATGAAGTATCTCAAACTTCATGACAATATGGGTTCAGGTGCGCTTCGGAGCATGCTTGGCGCTGCATCTCCATTGCTGGGCGCGATGGCGCACGCCATGCCAGGTCGGCGCTCAGTCTTCGAGCAAGCCTATGAGATTAGCCGACGCGTGAACCTGGGCCATGAATTATTTTATGGGGGCTCGAACGCTTTTTGGGCAATCCATGTTGAGAAATATCTCAATAGCTCGAACATCGCGCCCGATCCTGCTGACATCGACACTGGCGTTGAAGGCCTCGACATTACCGATGCGGGGTCATCCGATAGTGGCGATATCATCGATTCTTTTGCACGCACCGTAACGAATGCAGATGGCAATGCTGATGTGCTCACAAAGATGATCCACGCTGAATTCCGGTTACGCCTGCCAGAACTGCTTTTAATGCGGGTCGACAAAATCACCATGTCCACATCCATTGAGGCGCGGGTGCCATTCCTTGATCATGAACTGGTTGATCTATCGATGGATATCCCACGCGCCCTCAAAGTCGACGGTTACAAGACCAAGGATATACTTAAGACAGCGCTACGCGGTGTCATCCCTGACGAAATTATCGATCGCAAAAAGATGGGCTTTGCAGCACCTGCAGCAGAATGGCTCCGCGAAGACTTCGGACGCGAAGCTGAAGGCATGGTATTAGGTTCCGCACTCACCAGAAACGGCGGCCCGTTAAATGCAGATGCGATAAAGCGTGCTTTTGACGACCATCGCTCAGGGCGCAAGGACAATGCACTTCATCTCTGGGTCATTCTTAATTTAACGGCATGGCACGATCAGTGGATCGACCAAAGCCACGCGGCATAGACGACAATGGCCCACTTTATCGATCTTGTTCGGATTGGATGGAATAAACCACCCCACGTCATTGCAAAATGGTTACTGCGAAAGCTCAAAGCGCGTCGCGCCGCCAAGGTATTACCTGGTTGGCAACGCTGGCTGGGTGCATCCTCGATGGCTGCAGCACTTGATCATGAGAGTTTTGATGAACTCGTTGCTACGCTTAAAAAGGCCAATCCTTTCCCTGCCCTGACACAACCTGCGCAAATACGAAATGCCATTTCTGATGCAGCCCAAACAGAAATCTTTGCGCGTGCTGAAAAAGCAATGCGACTCGACATTGAGATGCTCGGTTCTGGTCCCGTTCAACTGTCACGACCTATAGATTGGACGCTTGATTTTAAATCCAACATTAATTGGTCAATGCAGCCGTCACTAAGACTCCCAGTGAATGATCTAAAGAGGCCTTCTGATATTAAGGTGCCTTGGGAACTGTCCCGTCTTCAATGGCTGCTGCCTGTTGGTCAGGCATACGTCCTGAATGAGGATGAGAAATACGCTACCTTTGCCAAAGAAATTATTCAGGAATGGATGATCGCCAATCCTGTTTGCCGGGGCCCAAACTGGGTTTGCGCCATGGATGTGGCGCTTCGCGGCATTTCGCTCGTATGGCTATTTCAAGCCTGTAAAAGCAGTGATGTCTGGGCACAGCCAGAGTTTCTTGAGAACCTCATTAAACAACTAATATTGCATGCAAAATTCATCGACTCCAACCTTGAATATGCAGATGTTAACGGCAATCACCTTACCGCTGACCTTGCAGGATTGACCGTCCTTGGTATTGCCATGGGTGGCGCGGGCATTTCAAAGCGATGGGTTGAGCGGTCATGGGGGTTGATTAAAGACGAGTTACCGAAACAAGTTCTCTCCGACGGCGTTTGTTTTGAAGCGTCTCTCCCCTATCACCGTTTGGTTGCTGAATTATTCCTGCTGCCTGTATTGGCGCGTCAAAATGTCGGACTGAATGTGGATGATGCATACCTGAAAAGATTGAAATTAATGGGGGTGTTTACAGCCGCGGCGACGCGACCTGACGGCACTGTTCCTGTTTGGGGCGACGCAGATGATGGCCGGGCATTACCACTCGGCACACAGTCCATAAATGATCACCAGTATCTCGCTGAAACACTAAAAACGATGAACAGTCCGCTCAAAGCCCCTTGCTATGATGAAACCTTATGGTGGGTAGGCGTTGGCAATAGCACCGAACCTGTAGGCGAAGAATCCATCTCCTCATCATTCAATGACGCAGGTGTTTTTGTGATGCGGGATGAGAACAATCATATTTTTGCTGATGTCGGGCCCGTAGGTATGGATGGTCGAGGCGGGCATGGGCACAACGATTGCTTGTCGTTCTGTGCCACATTAAAGAGTGTGCATCTCATCATTGACCCTGGCGCATATGTCTATACTGCAGATTGGCAGGCTCGGAATCGGTTTCGCGGGACAGCTGTGCACAATACGCCTCAGATTGACGGCGAAGAGATAAACCGCTTCATCAGACCTGAATACCTTTGGGTGTTCAGAAACGATGCGATCCCTGAAGTCCGCCATTGGTCTTGCACTGAGGAGACAGATCTTCTTGTTGGTGCGCATTCAGGATATCAACGCCTGAAATCACCTGTTACGCCTGTACGCGCTATTATGCTTGAAAAGACGACGCATCGCCTATTCATCGCGGACAGCTTCGAGGGCGAGGGCGAGCATACCGTGCGTATTCCTTATACCTTTGCACCCGGCATAAAAGTTGAACCTATTTCAGCTGGTGTTTGGCGTATTTCGAGCCAAACCAGATCTTTCCTGGCGATCTCCTCGGCACCAGGCACATGGACAGCAACTATTGAGCCTGCATCATATTCACCGTCTTACGGTGTTGTTGAGGAAGTTGTTTCACTTGTCTTTGAACGCACGGGTGTACCTAGCCCTATTGCCTTTTCCCTCATCCCAGAAAAAAATGCACCCGCAGACCCGGAAAATTGGCTTTCCACTATTGTAGCCGACAGATTGCTTGCTCCTGAATTCAGTGCCTAAAAATGCTGGCAACATTGCAGGCTTTGCGCTACCCATCATCACGGATTGAGCATTAGGATTGCTAAATGCACGAGAGTTTAGATCGCGAAGACGATATTAAAGTTGGCACCGAACGTGGGTTCGGGATCGTGTTCGCCTGTGTATTCGTCGTGGTTGGACTTTGGCCATTGCTCGACGGTGCGCCGATCCGCTGGTGGGCCTTCGTTGTTGCTGCCGTATTTATTGTTTGTGCATTTTTGATCCCTATTGCGTTAAGGCCACTTAACATCTTGTGGTTCAAAATTGGCATGCTGATGTATAAAGTTGTGAACCCACTCACGATGGCAATGCTATATTATTTCACAGTCGTGCCGATGGGATTGGTGATGAAGATGTTCGGTAAGGACCCATTAAACCGTTCATTTGATAAAACTGTATCCACATACTGGATTGATCGTGAACCTCCCGGTCCCGAGCCTGAATCGATGAAGTACCAATTCTAGGAATTTAACATGGCGTTTATTATAGAGCTTTGGCAGTTTTTACGCGCACGGAAGAAATTCTGGCTATTGCCTATTTTGATCATGATGGCTGTATTTGGTGGTCTCGTCGTTCTATCCCAAGGCTCAGCCGTCGCGCCGTTCATCTATACCATTTTCTAAGGCATATCGATTTTGCGCATTCTTGGCATCTCAGCTTTTTACCACGATAGTGCGGCAGCCCTGATCGAAGACGGCTTGGTGATCGCTGCTGCCCAAGAAGAGCGTTTTACGCGCAAAAAGCACGACGCTGCATTCCCTGACAATGCCATCACGTATTGCCTTGAAGAAGCAGGTATAAGTTTAAGTGACGTCGATTATGTTGCCTTTTATGACAAGCCATTCTTAAAGTTTGAACGTCTGCTTGAGACGTATCTTTCTTTTGCACCGCGCGGATTTCGATCATTCAAAATCGCGATCCCCGTTTGGTTGAAAGAAAAGCTTTTCCAAAAGGATTTGCTCCGCAAAAAATTTAAAGCCTTTGATGCGGATTTCGATTGGCAGAACAAATTACTGTTTTCTGAACATCATCAAAGCCATGCAGCTTCGGCATTTTTCCCCTCACCTTTTGAAGAGGCCATCGTCCTGACGATGGACGGTGTTGGCGAATGGGCTACGACATCCGTTGCCATCGGCAAGGGCCGCGATCTCAAGATGACGAAGGAAATTCATTTCCCCCATTCATTGGGTTTATTGTATTCCGCATTCACCTATTACACCGGGTTCAAAGTAAACTCTGGTGAGTATAAGGTTATGGGCTTGGCACCTTATGGTGAGCCCACGTTCAAAGACCTGATTCTTGAGCATATCATCGATGTTAAAGAAGACGGCTCGTTCCGGCTTGATCAGCAGTACTTCAACTATTGTACCGGCCTGACCATGACCAACGATAAGTTTGCCGATCTGTTCGGTGGTCCTGCTCGCCATGAGGATGAGCCACTAACCCAACGCCATATGGATTTGGCCGCATCCGTTCAGGCCGTAACCGAAGAAGTGGTCTTGCGTCTCACGCAGTCGTTGGCAAAAGAGCATGACATTCAGAACTTGTGCCTCGCAGGTGGTGTGGCTTTGAACTGTGTCGCCAACGGAAAAATTCTCAAAGACGGTGCGTTTAAGAATATTTGGGTGCAACCCGCTGCCGGCGATGCTGGTGGCGCGCTGGGTGCTGCATTGAATGCCTATCACTTGAACCAGGAACAGCCTCGGGTCGTGACAGGTGCCATGGACGCCATGAAGGGGGCTTACTTGGGACCGCATTATGAGCAGTCAGATATTGAAGAACGCCTTACAGCTGCCGGTGCGAAATTCACTGTTCTTGATGATGCTGGCGTGATCAGTGATACCGCTGATGCATTGGCTGATGGCAAAGCGATTGGATGGTTCCAGGGCCGCATGGAATTTGGTCCGCGCGCGCTGGGTGGACGCTCAATCATTGCTGATCCTCGCTCGCCTGAAATGCAGAAAACGCTTAATCTACAAGTTAAGTACCGCGAGAGCTTCCGTCCGTTCGCGCCAACTGTTTTACGTGAAGACGTCACGGATTGGTTCGATATTGATAGTGACAGCCCATATATGTTGATGGTGGCACCCGTTGTCGAAAAACGCCGCGTCGCGATGACTGAAGAACAAAATGCCTTGTTTGGTATCGAAAAGTTAAACGTCCCTCGTTCAGACATTCCTGCTGTGACGCATGTCGATTATTCTGCCCGTATTCAGACGGTGCATGCAGAAACGAATCCCCGCTACCATGCGCTGATAGCTGCTTTCAAAGTCCGCACAGGCTGCCCTATCGTCGTTAATACGAGCTTTAACGTACGTGGCGAACCGATCGTCTGTACACCTGAAGATGCGTTCCGCTGTTTCATGGGATCAGAAATTGATGTGTTAAGCGTCGGCAACTGCTACTTGGTCAAAGATGATCAGAACCCTGCGCTCAAGTTGGATTACAAGAACGCTTTCACACTCGATTAACGGCCGTTAAGTATCTTTCAATTGCTTTAATGTTGAACACGCGAGCACTTCTGTCGCCAAACGCAAATCATCAAGCTTCAGGCTTTCATCCTTGCCATGCATACCCGCCTTCACAAGGTCCATAGGCCCCGCCCCATACATAATCGTTAGAATGCCGTGGGCTGCGTAATGTCGGCCCTCATGATCAAAGGCAACGCCAGTGATCGGCATGTCTTCGCCTAGTCGCTGCTGCAATTGATCGGCGACGACATCGCGAAGTGAATTTGACGCTTCGCCGCCTGCCATTACTGGAATGAATACGGACCGACGAATGCGGCAACGGGTTCCAGGCATCTTTGTAAGCTGTTTCTCTACCTGCGCCGCGTCTTCAGCTGGCAGAATGCGACGGTCTATGCGAAGTGTCGCATGATCTGGGACACCGCCGCCTTTACGGCCAGCCAATACGTGTTCAATCGTTAATGAAGGCGCACCCAGTCCAGTAATATCTGACGTCTTTGATTTCAATGCACTCCAGAATTGATACAACCGGGTCAGTGCCTGATTGGCAGCTTCCATTGCATCGTGCCCACCACTTGGCGCATATGCAGGTGCGGCTGCTCCTCGAACATCAACTTTTAAATTAATGTCCCCGTAGATTGCGTTGCGACAGCTCGTGCAGAGCCCCCTGCGATGACCATATCCAGTTTAACAATTTTCTCACTCAGAAGCCACTTGGCACCATGGCCACCGCCACTGTCCCCGTCAAAGCTGACATGAAGTTCAATCGTGCCCTTAGGTCGTGCGCCGATATCAGCCAGAGCTAGAATTGCAAAAGCCTGTGCAGCCAAGTGACCCTTACCAGAAACTGCGCCACTCCCGATCATCGTGCCATCTTTGATATGGCCCTGGATCGGATCGACAGACCAATCGTCACTTGGATCGAGGGTATCCAAGTGTGAGACGAACGCCAAAGTCGGCCCATCGCCAAACCGTGCCGCACAACGAGATTCTGTAACGGCGGCTGTCCTGATACATCAAGACGATCAGCGGCACGCCCATGACGTTCCACCTCAAAGCCAGGATACTCATGCATCTGCGCAATTTTCCCAGATACTTTGATCGAACCATTAGGCGACGGCGTTGTCCGCGTTCTGACCAGATCTTTTAAAAATGCGAACTGCCCCGCCCGACGCTTAACCATGGCTGCAGCAATTTTATCATTTGGTGTCATCGGTATTATCCAACCTTCTGTTGACGAAACCCTTGCAAACTCGTCGCAAAACGTCAATTTGGTTTATAGTATATTTATTGCCTAGCAACAGGAGACTAAGCATGCCATCGACTGAAAGTCTGGAGATGATTACAAAGTTGATCTCTTATGACACCACCAGCCGTTACTCAAATATGGAGTTAATCACATACATTCAAGATTATCTCACATCACTAGATATTGATAGCACACTGGTCCCTAACGACGATGGCAACAAGGCAAGTTTATACGCGACTGTTGGGCCTAAGGATAAGCCGGGCGTCATGCTTTCCGGGCATACTGATGTTGTACCTGTCGATGGTCAGGACTGGGACAGCGACCCGTTCAACATAATTGAAAAAGACGGTAAGTTGTTCGGTCGCGGCACATCAGACATGAAAAGCTTTATTGCTCTGGTTCTGGTGGCACTCCCTAAATTCATCGAACGCGGGCTCGACACACCGCTTCACCTCGCCTTTTCTTATGATGAAGAAATTGGCTGCGTCGGTGTGAGACCGATGATCGAAATGATCAATGGACTTCCAGTAAAGCCACGTATGGCAATCATCGGCGAGCCAACGAGCATGCAGGTCATTACAGGGCACAAGGGCAAGCGTAGCTATAATGCCCATATTCGCGGCTTCGAAGCCCATTCCAGCTTGGCGCCAACGGGTGTGAATTCAATCGAATATGCGGCTCGCTTGATTACGCATCTGCAATCCATGGCACGGCGCCTTCAAAACGAAGGCCCATATGACGAGCTCTACGATGTTGCGCACACAACCGTGCACACAGGAACGATCCAGGGCGGCACAGCTCTGAACATTGTACCAAAGGACTGCCATATCCAGTTTGAATTCCGCTATATCGGCAGCGACGATCCAAATCCAATCGAAGCCGAAATCATGCGTGAAGCAAAAGAAGTTCTTGAGCCCGAAATGCAGGCCATAAACCCTGCTGCAGGCATTGATATCACATGCGTAAATGACATGCCGGGTCTCGATATGAACGTTGATGATGAAGTCGTTACTTTCGTCAAACAATTGGCGGGCCGCAATGATCACGCCAAGGTCGCGTTTGGCACCGAAGCGGGCCTTTTTCAGAACCGCGGCGGCATTCCATGTGTTGTTTGTGGTCCCGGCAGCATTGATCAAGCGCATAAACCAAATGAATTCATTAGATTAGAGCAACTCGATAAAGGTGAGGAATTCTTAGAACGCCTCATGGACAGGGTATGTAAGTCGTGAGATTATATTCATATGTTTGGTTTCAATAAAAAGAAGAGCGGCGACAATCAGCGTGAGTATGAACGTGTCGCCACAAAGCATGAACAGGTTCGCATCTACGGCGAAACCTATGATCTTGGCGGTTTGTCTGAGGGCGGCATGCGCGTTACCAGCTAGCACAACGAGCCACAAGCCAATCAGTACTTTGAATTCCATGTGATTCTAAAATCTGATAGCGGTGACTTCGAACTCCGGGGTCACGCTCAGGTTGTCGTCAATGGGACGACCAACTTGCGGTTCAAGTCACAAAACCACAGCCAGTCCTAGTCTTTGAGGACCGTAATTATTTGGAAAAGAACTCTTAGACGGCCTTAGTTTAAGAGAATACGCGGCACGTACCGCCCGTCTTCCATACCTTCAAAATGCTCAAACATTTCAGGATGGCTGATCGGATCATCGTCCTCATCTGGGACAAGGTTTTGCTCGGAGACATAAGCCACGTAAGGTGACTGTTCTGTGCTTTCCGCGAACAGATGATAAAACGGCTGGTCTTTACGTGGACGCGAGTCGACAGGAATTGAATGGTACCATTCGTCCGTATTCGAAAATTCGGGATCAACGTCAAACACGACACCGCGAAAACCATAGATGCGGTGGCGGACTTGTTCGCCGATTGTGAACTTTGCTGTATTGCGTTGCCGTTTCACGTTGAAATCTCATTTGTCTGTAATTTGCCGAGCTGTTCGGCGGGTAACATTTAAAATAGCGACCAAACTTACACTTGCAACCCTGATCGGGCTGGAAAAGTCGCCCAAGACGGCTTATGTAGCTATGACAGTGACTTATACAATCGTTCGACGATCAATGATGAGGACTAAAAATGCCTGATAGCCTGGAAAACCAGCAGCAAAGCATCGAAGAGGTGCAGCAAGAGCTGATCGAGGAATTCCAATTCCTGGACGATTGGATGGAGCGCTATCGCTATATCATTGATCTGGGACGCCAATTAGAAGCGTTTCCCGAAGAGTGGATGAATGACGTCTACAAGGTAAAAGGCTGCCAGTCACAAGTGTGGCTAAAACCTGAAACTGTCGATGGACGCCTGAAATTCTATGCCGCGTCCGATGCCGCCATTGTGTCGGGGCTCATTGCTATCTTGTTACGGATTTACTCAAATCGCACTGCAGAGGAAATTCTGGCAACACCGCCCACGTTTATTGAAAGTATTGGCTTGGACGAACACTTGAGCCCCAGTCGTTCAAACGGTTTGCATTCAATGGTTCAAACGATGTTTACCCATGCCAAGATTGCAGTCGCTTAAATCTATTTTCTGAACCGTGCTGGATCGAGCGCGTTTATAATATCGTCATCAAGCGGCAACGGACCGCCGGTCATTTGACCCGCAATCAACTCAGCCAGAATGGGGGCTGTCAGAAAACCTCGCGACCCAAGACCGCCCAGAACATATAAATTATCTGCGACTTTACCTGCCAACGGGATGTAATCACGGATCGTGGCCCGGAGCGACGTCCGTCCACCCATTGGCACATCAGGCGATAGCACAGGCAAATGGGCCTGAAGATTTTCAATCATATCCGTATTATCCGCCGCGCGGATGGCCGCCCATTCCGCATCAGGCATCTCATCCCGGCGCGCATATGTCGCCCCCAATACGTGGCCCTGTTGTCCATCACCTAAATCGACCAAGGGCGAAATGTATCCTCCATAGGTCACTGGCACGCGCGGTGACGGATTGAGTGTAGGCAGATAAGCCAGCTGACCTCGATTCGCACGCAATGGCCATACTTGATCTGGCATCAAGTCCATAATGCCCACGCCAGCTGCAACGACAACACCATCAAAATCTCCCAGCGATGCACCATCGCCATCGATGATATTTATGCCATCTTTGACCTCTTGGAATTTAGCAGCATTCCCCTGAGAATACGTGACATCTGACGTCAGTGCTGCCGTGATCGCGGGCGGACAAAGTGCCCCTGCGCGCTCAAACCAAAGCCCACCTTTTGGTACCTCAACGCCTGATAACGCGGTCGCTTCTGCTTGATCAACAAGGCGTATCACATCCTTTGGTAAGTTGAATGCCGCCGATGCCCGCTGCTGACGTTCACTCTCATCTGGATTCCGCGCCATTGCGAAGGCGCCACGCGGACCAGACCAAACACACGCTCCTTCGCCCTCAAGCGCGTCATAGAACTGAACAGCATGCAGATATGCAGACGTCATCAATCGACCAATAGGGCTCTGTGTTCGGGGCAACTTGGGCGCTAACAAAGCCACAGGGTTACCAGATGCACCACTGCCCGGTGCTTGCGCAGAATCGATCAACGTCACGTTGATACTGCGCCGCATTAGCGCACGCACGAGGCATCCACCAGCGATGCCGGCACCGATCACTGCAATATGCGCATCTTTCTCAAAAATCTTTGGTTTTTGATTGAGTGAAACCTGATTATCCATACATAAAGATTACCTGACGGCGACGCCCCTTGAAACCCACGCCCCAATGGTTTCATGTATACGCGAAATGGAGAATACAGTGGATTTTGATCTCGCAGGAAAACGCGTCTTTGTCGCAGGCCATCGCGGCCTCGTTGGCTCGACGATGGTAAAGCGTTTACGCGCTGAAAACGCCGACGTTCTAACGGTCGACCATCAATCGCTGGATCTTACCAGGCAGACCGAGACCGAGAACTGGATTGCTGCGAAATGCCCGGAAGTCATTGTTGTTGCGGCGGCGCACGTCGGCGGCATCAAGGCTAACAGCACGTATCCTGCAAAGTTCCTATATGATAATGCTGCCATCGCACTCAATGTGATTGAAGCGGCACGAAGAAGCAGCGTCTCAAAGCTTTTATATCTTAGCGCCGCCTGCACATATCCCAAACTTGCCGATCAACCCATTTCTGAAGACGCCCTGATGATGGGCCCGCTTGAGCCGACCAACGAATGGTACGCAATTGCCAAGATTACCGGCATGAAGATGTGCGCTGCGTATCGCCAGGAGCACGGCTGTAACTTCATTTCAGCCCAACCGTCCAGTGTTTATGGCCCCGGTGACAATTTTGATCCCGAAGAAGGCCATGTCGTCGCAGGCATGATGACCAAGTTCCACAATGCCAAAATATCTAGCGCACCTTCGGTCGAGTTATGGGGAAGTGGCACACCAATTCGTGAGTTCATGTATATCGACGATTTGGCGGATAGCCTGATCTATCTGCTGAACCACTACGCCGATCCGACGCCAATAAATGTTGGCATGGGACAAGGCACAACTATTAAGGACTTAGCCGAAATCATCTCAAAAGTTGTCGGGTATCAAGGTTCTCTTGAGTGGGATACGACCCGCCCCGACGGCATGCCAAAGCGCATGCTCGACTCGTCAAGGCTCACGTCCCTTGGCTGGCAACCGTCGATCTCGCTAGAGGACGGCCTCGCAAAGACGTACGAATGGTATAAAGAGAATTTAGGTTAAAACTGAAACTACGGCCTCACCTCGTCATTCCCGCGAAAGCGGGAACCTAGCCTTAAACGCCCTTAGAACTAGGTTCCCACTTTCGCGGGAATGACGAGCATTAAAAAACTATCTCATTCATAATGATGAAGCTTGATATAGCGCTAGTTTAGCTCAACCCAACAACTTTTTACGCAGCAATCCGTTGACCTGGCCCGGGTTAGCTTTGCCTTGTGACGCCTTCATTACCTGACCGACGAACCAGCCAATACCTTTTTCATTACCACCCTGCACATCAGCAATCTGATCAGGGCTATCAGCAATAACCTGATCAACAATCGCTTCAATCGCGCGGGTATCCGTAATCTGCTTTAAGCCCTTATCTTCAACGATAGCTTCGGGTGACTTAGATGTCGCCAGCATTTCTTCGAACA
>Ga0209309_10000416_pt1 | contig 51692 bp, 67 predicted proteins | sample COGITO_mtgs_1204_2_FD_184807 | JGI IMG/M metagenome (GOLD analysis project Ga0209309, IMG submission 184807) | Pelagic marine microbial communities from North Sea - COGITO_mtgs_120412 (SPAdes) (version 2) | ecosystem: Environmental > Aquatic > Marine > Epipelagic ... | reverse complement strand
CGTAAACTAGAAGAGTTAAAACTACAGCACGATTTGGATATGGAAGCCATGCAACAAAAACATACTTTAGATATGGAAGCGTTTCAAATTACTAAAGGCGGCAAAAAGTAAATAATCATAAAACACTAGGATAACCTAGTGTTATGACACTCAATGAAGTATGCCTTATACTTGTATTCATCGTTATTGCTGCTATGGCTCTTGATACGGAAAAGTGGGGCTAATGGATAAAGACGAAGTTATAGAGAAGTTTATTGCTATATGTATGATGTCTGTTTTTCTTGTGCCTTTTGCTACACCTGCGTTTGAAAAAAGCCCTTTTTATGACCCCAATATGATTTCTTGTAGTAGTATTACCGGAGAAATAGTGGAGAAAGAACCATTCTATATTATTGTAAGAGTAGAAGATAACTACACTTATGTTAGTGAGGACTTTAAGGTATATGTAAGCCCTAAATCATACGTTAATTATAGTATAGGTGATACACATATAGAACCAATATGTACTTTATCTGATTACTCAATCTATAAAGATTTGATAGAAAGCCTAAAACAATCCGGCATACTAGAATAGATTAATAAGACAAACCCTAAATTGAAAAACCATGTCGTGTGGATGCGGTTGTAGTGGCGAAGTAGTAGCATACGAAGAATGGGATGAAGAAGATGTTTCAGCAGCCGAGTATCAAGGTCGTACTGTAAGTCTCAATAAACCCTTTAGAACAAAGGGTGGACCTAAAAAGTTTGCGGTATATACTAAAAATGGTAGCGGCACAGTAGTTATTGTACGATTTGGCGACCCTAACATGGAAATCAAAAGAGATGACCCCGCTAGAAGAAAATCATTTCGTGCTAGACATAACTGTAAAACACCCGGCCCAAAATGGAAGGCTAGGTATTGGTCTTGTAGACAATGGCGAGGCGGAACAAAAGTAGAAGCAGAAGATGGAACACCATGTGGATGTGGATGTAATGATGAAGAGGTTGAGGCTAAAGATGCTGATGACCCTTGTACTGCGGGATATGAACAATACGGTATGAAAATGAAAAATGGTAGAAAAGTACCTAACTGTATTCCTATTAAGAAAAAGGCAGAAGCAGCATATGATGTTTGTTCTTCTTGTATGACACAAGAAAAATGTGCTAATCACGGAGACTGTATGAGTGTTGCCTATGTAGAGGACCCCGAACCTTCAATGGAAAAGGCTTTAAAACAAGCGGCAGAACCCACACCAAAAGATTCTGAAACACACGGAGAATATATGTCTAGGTGTCAAGAGGCAGGATATTCTAAAGAAGAATGTATGGCTGCACACGAAGGACATGAGTTTAAGACAGAAGCAGATTACGATGATAAGAAAAAGAAAGGGTACGCATCTGAATGTGGGGTAGGAGAAGAAATGATAGATGGTGAATGCAGAAAAGTTTCTGTTACACTAGATTTAGATTTCGATGAGGTAGAAGCAATAGTAGAAGCATCTACCGGAGAAACTGTTATAGAAATAAGAGGCGTAGCATTCCACGAAGGCATGAATAAAAACAAATGGGCCTTAACAGAAGAAGGTGCAAAGTTAGTAGCAGAACAAATGAAAGGTGCAGACTTAACATTAAATCATCCGGCAGCAAGTGAACATGGTAGCGGCTTTACAAGAAATATGAATGGCGGCGTAGAAGAAGCAGTAGTTGGATATATTAAAGGCGCATCATTTCATAAAACCGTAGCAGGTGGTTATGAAGTTAGATATGTAGCGCACGTTGTAAGGACAGAATTATTCGATGCTTTAGAGTCCGGCTTATGGTCTAGGGATAACTACGGAGTGTCAATTGGGGGTAGCGGCGTACCTGTCGAGGCTTCCGAAGATGGTATGTTGTTTGGAGAAGATTTTAAGTTTGACCACCTTGCTATTGTACATAAACCTGCATATCAAAGGGCTACAATAGATTCTATACGAAAAATAGAAGCAACGGCAGCAGAAGCAACCTTTATAGGACATTCACAAACTGACACAGACCAACAAACAGGTGAGATAATGACCGAAGAAGAAAATACAGTAGACTACGCAGCAGAAATTGAAGCACTTAAGGCTTCCCTCGTTTTAGCCAATTCAAGAGTTGGCGAGTTTGAGGCACTAGAAGAAGCAAGAGTAGAGGCAACACGCCAAACTCTTGTTGATGAGGCATCAGAATTAGGAATGTCGGGACACGAAGATTTGTCATCCGATACACTAACTTCTCTAATTGCTTCATGGAATGAGGCACACCCGACACCAACAGAAGTAGAAATGTCTCCTGTTGAATCAGTCGAAAAACCTATCGAAGAAGCAATCGCTTCTGAATCAACCCACAAAGTTTCTAACTATCTAAATGGTAGAGTAGTAGAAAACGATGAAGCACTATACGCTAAAGCATGGAACGCTTGGGCCGGTGCATGGAACAAAACACTCGCAGTTGGAGAAGGTACACAAATGGTTGCCCCAACATACGACACAATAAAGGAGATGAGATAAAATGGTAGCATACAGTGGAAACGACCCGGTAACAGTAGTAGATATAGCAGAAACATTCGCAAGCAAAGGACTTTTAGTTAAGTACGGTGCAGGTGGAATACTAATGACAGCAAGTGTAACAGATACACCAATCGGTTACACAATGGCTGAATCAAGCCGAGATGCAGACCTAGCATTAGAAGCAGCAGGTACAGGAACAGTTTCAGTAGTTGCTCTTGACGGTATTTGCTATCTTAAAGCAGGTGCGGCAACAGCAGCACCTAAGTTTGGAATGTCCGTATATGTTTCACAGACTGCTTCCGATAACGGAACAGTCACAGTAGATGACTCAACCAATTCAGCAGTATTCGTAGGGTACTACTTTGGTGGAGAAGGTGCAATCGCATCGGGAGACTTTATTCCTGTATCTTGTTAGATATAGCAAATAAATTGAGGTGAATTAAAATGGTAAATAACACACTAGAAGAAATATTAAATGTAGAAGCAGCAACAGGCCCGTTCTCAGTAGGAGATGCGGTTTTAGAACAGACTCTAAGAGATTTCATTCAATTACAGTCTAACACAATCGCAATAGCGACTGATTTGGTTGGTGTAAGAACCGTTCCTTGGTTAGAGTTTAAGTGGTACACCGGAGTAACAGGTACATTCGCTTATCCAATTGATGACGTTGCTCTAACAGACCCAACAAACATCGGAACAGCAAACTACACAGTTAAACTTGAGAAAGGACAGGGTAGAGTTACTTTCCTAGATGCAGTAAGACTACGTGGCGAATCCTTTGAGAACATTGACAGGCAACAAATGGCTGTTGTAAGAGGTCGTGCAGACTTAATAGACAACCACATCCTAACAAAATTGATGGCAGGTAATGGACAATCACAAGCAGCAACATCAACATTCGGTAGTGCATCAGCAGACGAGGAAAAAGACTTGCTAGACGCTATGGACTTAATCTTTGCTAACGCAAAGGTTAGCGGTAATGAGCCAATGGCTCTAGTATTACCTGCTGACAAGAGAAGTGCTATGCTTAACACAACTCTATACGGAAACGTAGTCGAGTCTCTACAACAACACTTGGGTAGAATAGCAAACCTAACAATTTACTACACAAGAGACTTCGGTGCAGGTAGCGCATTGGTAAACGATGGTCTACTACTTATACCGGGTGCAGAAACAGCAGAGTTCTTTACATACAACGGACCGGGATTCCAAGAGACAGAATTAACACGTCTACCGGGAGTCGGTTTTGATTGGCTATTAACATCTTACATGGGTAGCGTTATCCACGAAATGCAAGATGGTGCAGCAGCAGGTAAGAACAACCGAATCTGTAAGATTACAGGCGTAAGGGCTTAAGGGGGCTAAAATAAATGCCTATCAACCGTAAACTCCAAAACTTACTTTCGGGTAAGAATGCTAGTGTATCAGCAGATGCAACCGATGGGGCTTTACCTTTAATCTATGCAATACAGATTGATGGTGGCGCAACTGAATCAGTTACTCTTACTGTTAATAAAAAAATCAGAGTAGCGGATGTTTGGATTCAATTGAATGCAGACGGTGGCGAAAATGGAAATAACATCCAAATCTTTGATGCAGATGATACTTCTCTTTGTGGTTCTATTGTAACAGGAACAGCAGTAGACACAGGAATTGTTAGAGCAACAGCATTAGCAGATAACGTAGCAACTATTAGTGCTAGTGGCACTTTAAAGTTTACATCTACATCATCTGATGATACAGCACCGGCAGTTACAGTATATGTTTTGTGCTATCCGGTTGCTTAGAATAAGTGATTAATATGACACAAAAAACAAACAAGGCGAAGCCAAAGAAACCTTCTAAGGCTAAACTTGCATCTGCATTAAAAGAAGCAGGTATTCCTTTGCCCGAAAGTGGTAATATAGAGGATATGCAATTTAGATTAGATAATTATTTGCCCGGACCGGGATGGTTAATAAGGGCGCATAAGAACGGTGGTAGAAGATATGCTAATCATCCTATGTCTTTGTTAAGTAGAAATGCGAAAAAACCTTATTGGATTCCAAATAGCGAAATGGCTCAAAAAATTATTGCTACTAAACTTGTAGTAGTATTAGGTCGAGCAACCAAACCTTCATCAAACAATATAGTGCTTGACGTACCGTTAGATTACAGGGAGAGGTTTGGAGATGGCAGTCACAACGGATAATATTAGAGATTTACTTAATAGACCTAGAGGTCTAAACAATGGTACAATCACAGAATATATTACTATTCGTACAGCAGAAGTAAACAAAAAAGCAAGAGTAGCAGAATACTTTGGTGTAGATACTACAGGCGCACCTACTGATACCTTAAAAGAAAGTGCAGTAAAGTTTTTAGTTTGTGTAGATTGTCTAAGAGTATTAATAGATACTATACCTGCTGTATTCCCCGAAAAACAACAAGGAACATCCGACATTCGATACAATAAACAATTAGCGTCTTTTGAGAAATCAGCACAAGACGCTTTAGCAGCGATAGAAGAGAAGGGTGGTAGTGCGTTTAAATCGGGAACAACAGCATCAAGAGTCGGGGGAACAACAACCGGCTCGCAATTGTCCGGCTCTCTTTATCAAGATTAAAGAGGGTAAAGTATGACAAATTATTGGTGGGTTGGTGTGGCATCTACTGACCCTATGGTTGCTGAGAATTGGTCTACTACTTCAAATGGTTTAACACTAGCAAGTAGCCTTCCGGCTGATTGGCTACAAACAGGAAATGACGACGCACTTTTCTTTACATCAGTAGCCCAACAAGAAATAAACTTTGGTGCTAATACACGTTATCTAAATCTTGTTACAATAGATTCTACATTTACGGGTACTAGGGTTTTTAATTGTAGTGGTTCTACTTTATATTTTGAAGCAGGGTTAATAATTCAAGTAGCAGATTGTATAAAAGATAACGCAGGGACTACGTGGATTTTTACAGGGACACCACCATTCCCAATAGGTGATAGTGCAGCAAACGAAACAACCAATAGGCTTTACATACAATATGAAGCAAACACAAGTATTTGGACAGGCGATAATGGACAGCCGGATTCTGATAGTATAATAACATTTACATTACCCGCCGCAGGTGTATTAACTTTAACAGACGGTAAATACCCTAAAATTACATTGGCTACTGCATCCGGTAGTGCTACATTTAGTCCCGAACACATATATACAAGAACAGGTGCAGTATGGAATACATACGGTTCGGTAGATATTGGTAACTTTGTAGTTCCTTCTACCGTAAAAGTAAGTCCTAAAACAATTGATACAGACGATTTATCAAAAATATTTAAATTACAAGGCACTATTAGTATAGCACATGAAGAATATAATTGGGGTAATACTACTGTACACTATACCGCTACTTCTAGTAATCAAGTTTTACCTGTAAACGGAGATACAACCTACGGTAATTCTACAACAAAAAAGTTTAACGTCAAATATAACAAAGTAGTTATTGAGGCATCTACACACGATTGGATTATATCTGATGGTAGAACATTAACGTGTAATGAATTAGTCATAGAAACTGATGGTACATTATACGGTCCTTATTCACAATCAAAACAAAGTGCTGATATACACACGGTAAAAAGACCTACGGTAAAAGGAGATTGGAACTTTTCTCAAGTATCTGATGGTATTTACCGCAGTAGAAACACACCACCTTCAACTTCTGTCGTAGAGGGGGGTACAGGAAGAGAGTTTATTACTAAAGATGCAATATTAGTGGGGCAGGGACACGATGATATGACAATCTTAGCCGCAGGTTCAGAAGGAACGGTACTTACTATAAGTAGCGGCAGCCCTGTTTGGGCTACTAACACAGGTGGAGAAAGCGGTGGCGGTGGAACACTTGATATAGGCGACTTAGTTGTAAGTAATAATGATAGTGGTATCATTATCATGGGCGCATTAGTGATATAATTATTAAACAATAAAAGAGGGGAAGTATATGGCACTAACAGGTAATAAAAATCTTTTTACTGCTACCACTACCCAAAGGGCCGGTGTCACACCTACTAAAGAACAAATATTCCTAGATACAGGTACAGGTTCAGCCGCTAATGGTGTTTTTATTGGTGATGGTTCTACAGCAGGTGGTAGGGCCGCAGACGTTAGGCCACTAGAAACAAAAAACGCCACATACACATTCGTTAGAGCAGATGAAGCCCGTTTACTACTCCATACTAATTCTTCTGCATATACATACACAATACCCCCATACTCTTCTGTTCCTTTTCCGGTAGGATTAAGTGAATTACAAGTTATGAATGAAGGTAGTGGTAATATTACTATTAATACTGATTCGGGAGTTTCTCTTATAGGTCAAGGAGTTAGTAATGCAGGTACTAGCGGTACATTTACTTTGACAAAAGACCAAAAAGTATATCTAAGACATAGTGCTACACAAGATACGTGGATTGCATATCAAAATAATGCTACAGGTCCCGCAGGGCCTACGGGTCCGACTGGACCCACAGGACCTATCGGTCCAACAGGTCCGATTGGTCCAAATGGTCCTACCGGCCCGACTGGTCCAACAGGCTCTACAGGTAGCACAGGTTCTACCGGCCCTACAGGTTCTACTGGTGCTGCTGCGGGTTTTGGAACGCCAAGTGTAAATACAGGTCCTTTAGGCATAACATCTAGTGGGCCTGATACAGCAAAAGTTTTTGCGTTTACTATCCCCGCAGGTCCAACAGGCTCAACCGGCCCAACGGGACCAACAGGTTCAATAGGTCCTACTGGTTATAGACCGGGAATTGTTTGGAAGTTTAGTACGACTACAACAGAATCAGACCCAACATCCGGTTTCTTTAGAGTAGACAACGGAACATTTGCTAGTGTTACAGAAATATATATTGACGAATTGGATGCAAGCGGAGACAACAGAGATACCTTTATTACTACATTTAATAATGCAGGTCAAACTAGAAAAGGTCAATTACACATAGGTAATACAGCAGGTTCAGACGTACAAGAATATATGCTGTTTAGAATAAACACAGTAACAGATAATACAGGATGGTGGACTTTAGGCGTAACACCCCTTGCTTCGACTACAACAAGTACATTATCTAATAATACAAAATACTCTTTTACCTTTTCACAAGCAGGTAGTAATGGTTCTACTGGTCCTACCGGACCAACAGGTCCGAATGGGCCAACCGGACCGACAGGTTTAATAGGTCCAACCGGACCGACAGGAAGCACAGGCCCAACTGGTCCTACCGGACCAACAGGCCCAACTGGTGCAGATTCAACAGTAGCAGGTCCTACTGGCCCAACGGGACCTACTGGTCCACAAGGTACAATTGGTCTAACTGGTCCGACAGGTGGAACAGGCCCAACTGGTCCAACAGGTCCACAAGGTTCTTTTGGCGGGGCTACATTTAAGTATGATTTTAGTACGACAACAACAGATTCAGACCCCGGCGCAGGTAAAGTTAGGTTTGATAACGCTACACAAAATGCCGCTACGGGTATTTACATTGACGATTCCGATTTAGACGGTAGCGACATACAATCTTTTATGAGAACCATTGACGATTCCACATCTACTATAAAAGGACACGTCAAAGTAAGCAATCTTACAGACCCTTCACAGTTTGTATTATTTACTATATCTTCTTTAACAGAAAATACAGGTTATTTCGATATAACAGTAAGTGCCGTAGATTCTTCCGCAACATCTCCTTTTAGTAATGGGGAAGATGTAGCAGTTACTTTCGCAAGAACAGGTGATAAGGGAGATACAGGCCCAACCGGACCAATAGGACCACAAGGACCTCAAGGAAATGTAGGACCGGATGGTCCAACAGGTCCACAAGGCAGTACAGGACCGGCAGGTCCACTCGGACCTACGGGTCCAACAGGCTCACAAGGACCTACAGGCCCTACGGGTCCACAAGGAACACAAGGTAATACAGGTCCTACGGGTTCTGCCGCAGGTTTTGGTACACCGACAGTTTCTAGTGGTCCGTTGGCAATTGGTTCTAGTGGACCGGACACCGCTAAAATATTCGCATTCACTATTCCACCCGGCGGTACAGGACCTACAGGTCCCGCAGGTCCACCCGGTCCTACCGGACCACCCGGAAACGATGGTGGTACAGGTTCTACAGGCCCTACAGGACCGGCGGGTGCATCAGCAGGTGTTGGAACACCTACCATAACTACAGGACCTTTAGCAGTAGCAGCAAGTGGGCCGGATAGTGCAAAAGTATTTGCATTTAGCATACCTGCGGGACCGACTGGTCCTACCGGACCTAGTGGTGCTACAGGAAGCCAAGGTCCTACCGGACCAAACGGCCCTACAGGTCCACCCGGACCACCCGGCGGTACAGGACCTACAGGAAGTCAAGGGCCTACCGGACCATCGGGTGCAGATGGTAATTTTGGTGGCGCATCTTTCAAATATGATTTTTCTACAAACACATCAGATAGCGACCCCGGCGCAGGTAAGATAAAATTAAACAACAGTACTCAATCATCTGCTACTAGAATCTATATAGACGACAGCGATTTAGATGGTACAGATATTCAATCATTCCTTCGTACTATTGATGATTCTACATCAACAATAAAAGGTCATGTTAAAATTAGTAACTTAACAGACCCAAGCCAATTTACTTTACATACTATTACTTCTCTATCAGAAGATTCGGGTTATTTTGACATAACAGTAAGTACCATAGACTCTTCCTCTTCTGCACCATTTTCAAATGGTGAAGATGTTATGGTAACTTTTGCTAGGACAGGAGACAAAGGAGATACAGGCCCCGCAGGACCACCCGGCGGAACAGGTTCAGCCGGACCACCGGGACCCGATGGACCTACGGGTCCTACCGGACCTCAAGGTACACAAGGAGTCGAAGGACCGACAGGACCTACTGGCCCACCCGGCAGTGATGGTAATGATGGTGCAACTGGACCAACTGGTCCCGCCGCAGGGTTCGGAACCCCAACAGTTGCTAGTGGACCTTTAGCAATAACATCTAGTGGACCAAACACGGCTAAAGTGTTTGCTTTTACAATCCCGCCGGGAGCAACAGGTCCACCGGGGAATAATGGTACTGATGGAGCAGCAGCAGGTTTTGGAACACCCACTGCTTCAACAGGCCCAATTGGAGTCTCGTCTAGTGGGCCAAATACAGCCAAAGTTTTCTCTTTCTCAATACCACAGGGAGCCACTGGTCCTACTGGTCCGGCAGCAGGGTTCGGAACACCAACAGCGTCAACAGGACCAATAGGTGTAACAGCGTCCGGTCCTGATACGTCCAAAGTATTTGCATTCTCGATACCACAGGGGGCCGCAGGGCCACCGGGTACAGATGGTACTGATGGTACTGATGGAGCAGCAGCAGGTTTTGGCACTCCAACGGTTGCCAGTGGTCCTCTTGCCATATCTTCTAGTGGTCCTAATACATCGAAAGTTTTTGCATTTACAATCCCGCCGGGAGCAATAGGACCAACAGGGCCGCCCGGAAGTGATGGTAATGATGGGGCGGCGGCAGGTTTCGGTACACCTACTGCTAGTACAGGACCCATTGGAGTAACAGCAAGCGGCCCTAATACTTCTAAGGTGTTTGCATTTTCAATTCCTCAAGGAGCAACCGGACCACCGGGTAGTGATGGCAGCGACGGAAATGATGGAACGGCAGCAGGGTTTGGAACACCAACTGTTGCATCCGGCCCTTTGGCTATATCTAGTAGCGGGCCTAACACAGCCAAAGTATTCGCATTCACAATTCCACCGGGTGCTACGGGTTCACCCGGTCCAGATGGTGCAGCCGCAGGTTTTGGTACTCCAACAGTCAGTTCCGGTCCTCTTGCTATAAGTAGTAGTGGACCTAATACAGCAAAGGTCTTTGCCTTTACTATTCCACCGGGAGCAACTGGCCCGCCGGGTACTGATGGTACAGATGGCACAAATGGAACTAATGGGGCAGCAGCAGGTTTCGGTACACCCACCGTAGCAAGTGGTCCTTTAGCCATTAGTGCTAGTGGACCGGACACATCGAAAGTATTCGCTTTTACGATTCCACCCGGTCCTACTGGGCCAACAGGCCCACCGGGAACAACAGGACCAACTGGACCTACTGGACCTACTGGACCTACTGGACCTTCCGGCGCAGGTGGTTCATCAGTAGTAAACGTAACAAGCACTACTACACTAAATGCAAGTACACAAAATGGCTACATTGTTTACTGGACTGGTGGTACTCTTAACTTACCTTCTAACTGTGCAGTAGGAACATCTTTTACAATCTTAAATAATGCTACCTCTAATGCTACACCTAGTCTAAATGGTGGTTCTATAATTACTAATTGGAGACAAAGTTATGCTATTGCCCCAAGCGGTGCAAGAGTATTTATTTGTGTGGTACAATCTAGCGGCACTAGCAAATGGGTACACTTAGGTGGTTGATAGAATGGTAAATGCGGGCATAGCAGGTGCGGTAGTAAGAGCAGGTGCGGAATTATTAGCAGACGTTGAGGCTTGGGATGCTTCCGCTAGTGGTCAAGGTTCAGCACAACTTGGTACAGGGTCAAACCCAATAATATTTATAGGTACAACAACAACACCTAATCATGGTTCGGGTACTTCTGCCGAGGTAGCAGAATGGGATAAAGACGCTAAAGATGTTGCTAATGGGGCTACAAATGGTTTTATGATTAGGCCGTATCAATCAGGTTCAATTCCTTATGTTATAGGAAACACAAATAGAATAATGGCTTCTGATGGTTTTTATGGTGGAAGCGGACAATATAGAAATGGAGATAAAGTTATTGAGACTGGCGACAACTTAAGATATGGAATAGCAAGAGGACCAGTACAAAATACTGACGGTGCTTCTCTTTCCGCATTAAATTATATACATACTGCTATGTCTGTAAGTGATTTAAGCACATGGCATGGTTCACATTTTACTTCGCTTATTGCTTTTTACGTTTATGCTGCTATGAGAAATACAGGCTCAACTAATAGTAATTTAGAATATTATTGGGAAACAGGAATAGATTCAGCCAAAACAAGCCTTAGTGGTGGTAATTCATTATTGGCTTCCGGCACATTAACAAACCCATATTTTCAAGATGGTACTATTAATTCCGCCCCAAATCAAGGTTATACACCAAATGTACCTAGAAACGGCATATCAAGTAGTAATGCTTTTGCATTACAGTTAGGTGGCGGTAGAGGTGGTATTGTTTTGCCTTCTGCGGGAGATTTTATGACAGGATGGGTTCAAGGTCATAGAAATTGGACTGCACCTAATCCCGACCAATTAATTTCTACTGATAAAGTATATTGGAGACATGATTGGTTATGAGTAGAGTAACAGTAAATATACCGGAAGGTGTTTCGGGTGATTTTGAAATAGCACATTATACTAATGAAACTACTGATAATAATTGGCTTATGTATTTACAAATGAAAAATGAATCTTTTGATACATATACTGTATTATTAAAAAAAGGTTGTCCTATGCCTATTATGCAAGATTCTTTGGCAGAACATAATGAACATCAATGGCTTTGGGATAATGCGACAGGGGATGTATTAATTGGTGGTCTAGGGATAGGGTTGGTACACCAAACACTAATGGATAATTCTAATGTAAAATCAGTTACCATAATAGAAAACAGTCAAGATGTAATAGATTTAGTGTGGGATAACTGCGTTAAAGATGATACTTTTACTTTAATAAAAGCAGATATAGAAACTTGGACTCCACCGGCAGATTCTTCTTGGGATGTGGCTTGGTTTGATACATGGTTAATAGATAATCCAATGAACATAAAACAATACAAAGAATTAATGTATGAAAAATATGGAGACTACGTTACTACAATGGGTACTTGGGAATCATAATACATCTTATATACCCTATGATGTAATGGTACGTTATGTCAGAAATGATGAAACATCCCGCATGGATAATGTGGGAAGAAGCGTTGAGTGAAGAAATAGTGAATGAAATAATTGAGGCGGCAAAGGAAGCAGAACCTCAAGCGGCATCTACCTTTAGAACAGGTGAAGGTAAAGAAGATAGCCACAGGAAAACCCAAATAAGATGGTTACAAGATGAAAAATACAGACCTCTTACAGAACAGATGATGTGGTATATAGAAAAAGCAAATGAACATTTTGGTGTAGAAGTATCTTATTTACCACCATTACAATTTACAGAATACAAAGATATAGGCTACCACTACGGTATGCACCACGATATTGATTGGAACAGACAAGATGGTATGCACAGAAAAGTAAGTATTGTAGTACAACTATCAGACCCCGAAGATTATGAAGGTGGAGAACTAACATTTAGTCATACACAAAATCCCGACCCAATAGCACTTGCTAAGAAAGGTACAGTAATATGTTTCTTATCATACTTTGAACACGGAGTTGCACCTATTACCAAAGGTAGTAGAACAAGTCTAGTAGGATGGGCCGAAGGCCCACGTTGGAGTTGATTTTTTGGGAGAAGTAAGAACAGGTAAAATAGTGTATATTGCGCCCGAAAAGTCATATACTAATGTAAACATTGAAGAGACACCTCATGGGTTCAAGATTTATAGAAGAGGAAGCGAAAGAGCATTTACAGTTATACCGCATTCAGCAGTTAAGCAAGTAATATACGATAGAGAGGAATAAAAATGAATAACACAACTAATACAACAAAAGAAACGTGCCTAAACGCACTTAATGAAACAATAGATTGCATACCCTTTAATTCTTCATCATTATTAGATGATATAGAATTGATACTCTTATCTTTAGTAGCATTAGCGGGTATAGGTGTATTTTTATATAAAAAATACTTAGTACTAAATGCTGATGGAAAAATAACATTAGACGAATTATTAGATTCAGTAGACGAGGTTAAGGAGAAAGCCGAAGAAGCAAAGGAAGAGATAGAGAAAATAGAAAAAACTCTTAACTCTCATAATGTTGCAGAATTGAAAGAGAAGTTAAAAGAGGCAGGTCTTTCAGTAAAAGGCAAAAAAGCAGACCTTGTGGCTCGATTAGAAGCACACATGGGTGAGGCTTAGTGGCCGATTCTGATGTTGTCTCAATAAGATTAGACAATTTAGAAGAGTCTGTAAAAAGACACGAAAGATTAATTGAACAATTAGTACAATCCCAAGTAAGTATGCAAACAGGACTTGCTAAAGTGGCTACCGAGTTAGAAATAACTAATGGTCTAATAGGTACATATATGGGAAATATGCAAAAAATTATTTTTACCTTAATAGCAATAGTAGCAGGGGCTATGGGTATTTCTACACAAATGTGATAATATGACTAGCGATATAGAAAAATGGAATACTTGGGTAAAACATTTAGGTTCTACATCTGCTAATACATCTGTTACAGTTAGTAATATTGAAAAGACACTTAGAGAATACCACACTATAAATAAGCGTATGCTTTGGATAACGCAAATATTATTAATAGGAGTAATTGGTTTAAATGGGTTATTATTGTTCTACAAGTGATGTTGGTTCTCGCATAGGACTTAATAGCGCACAAAGAGTACAAGCAGGTAATAGATTAATTACTGCTGTAAGAAGGGCTAGTATAGAAATAGAACAGGTTTTTAATGACTATGGTAGGGCAAACCCTAGCGTATTAGAAACAACCTTAAATGGTGCAGTATCAGTAGGTGCTACTACAATAACATTAACAAGCGCAAGTGCTTTTGCTACTGCGGGTAGTGGTAATATTGATGGAGACACAATATCTTGGACAGGAAAATCTAGTAATGATTTAACGGGTGTGACAGGAGTTTCTGTTGCACACGCAAGCGGTGTTATAGTACAACAAGGTGAGTTTGCACACGTTCTTAGAGAAATATGTGGTGATATAGCAGCAGCATATTACATGGAAGATGAATCCACATTTCATACAGGCGGAGATACATTAAGGGGTAATGTATTAAGAGAGAGAGGCACTAATAATTTAGTTAGGTTAGCACATCTTGGCTCTTTTACTTGAGGTGTATTATGGCTAATAAATTAACTAATTATGGTATGAAAATTAATCCAAAAAAAAGTGGGTTTTCACAACTTAAAAGTAGGTCAAAGAAAAAAGATACTAAAGGTATTTTTGTTGATATAGAAAATCTTTATTATCCGGGTTATCCGGCTATACCTTTAATGGATATGGCCGCTAGAATAGCAGCAAGGGAAGTAAACAAAAAAGAAGAAGTACTTAAAAAATATATAAGAAGTTTAGGTAGTTTTTCTTCTAAAGATAGAAAGGATTTGAAAAGAGGTGGTTCACAAGTACATAAAACTTCATCTGCTTTAAGAAGAAGTAAATATAAAACAGGCTCTACTGTTTCGACAGATAATAGAACAGGTAGGTATGGTTTTGAACAAATAACAAGAAAACAATCTAAAAAAGATACATTAGGATTTAGTGTATTTTTTGATAAAAAGGCTTTTGATATTATAAGTAAAGAAATAAGCAGTTTAGTTTATTTAAAAGCAGAAGAATTACTAGAAGAATTGGCTAGAGAAACAGTAATAACAACAAGAGAAAAGATTAAAAATAAAAAAAGTTTTGCGGGTACAACAGTAGAAAAAATAAGAGACAATCCTTTTAGGGGAGAAGCAAGAATATATAATACTTTGGCTGAATCTTTACATTATTTTGAAAAGAAAAAAGGGGCTTTACAGTTTGGTAAACCTATAAGTCCTATAACTTCTTATGGTATCGGGTCTTTTAATTATACAAGTAAAGTACTTAAAGTTAGTAAAAATGATAAACCTACAGGTATTTTTGGTAGTAGAATGGATGGTGGAGAGTTTGGTGGTGTAAGTAATAAAAGCCTAACTCAATTGTACGCACAAAAAGTAGGAAAATACAAAGCAAAATCTAGTCCTAGAGGCGGATATAAAACATTAAAAGGAAGGTCGGCTTAATTATGACAATAGCAACAACTACACAATATTGGAACAGTAGAATGAACGGTACTGACCCTACTGCACTAACAGGTAATTTTCAAGACTCTTGGACTGCTGCATCCGGTGGTGGTTCTGCATCCGGTGGTAATTGGGTTATAACAAACGGTACATACACGATAACACCAACAACAAATACAGCATATACATTTGTAACTTGTTTGTCTTATAATACAGCACCTAATAACGATGAAGTATTAATTAAATTAGATAACGGTACTCACAAAGTTGAAGTAAAAGGTACGGGTAGTGCTACGTCTATTAAGTTAGTAGGTACTACAACAACCACTATAAGTAATTTAGATTTACTTTTAGCGGAACAAAATCCTGTACCATTAGTTTTAAGGTTAAGTTTAGATTCTACGGGTGCAGCAAAATTATATACACATGAAATCATACAAAATGATAGTGCAGAAACCGCTTATTACACTGTAACAGGCGCAACAGGTTCTTCTAAAATTATACAATGGGGAAATACTAGCGGGTCTATAAAATGGTCTAGTGTATATTATTCTAAGTTTGGTGCTTTTGACCCCGAACAACTTATGGTTTCAGATTTTGCACAAGACACTTTATCAAGGATGGGATTAGGTATAGTAGAGGCATTAAAAGATTCTAAAAGATTATATCTAAAAACTCAAGTACCGGATAGTAGTATTATATACGGTTATGATTTATCTTCTGATATGACAAATAGATTACCAAGTCCTAATATCCATGTTTTATTAACTAACGTAGGCTCTCCTACCTTTGATTCTTTAGGTGGTAGTAAAATAACACAAAATTATGATGTAGAAATATATGTTGTAGTAGCAGGTACTAACTACGAAAACTCATACAGAACAGGTATGAATATTTTGGGTGAAGTGTTTGATGAATTATATACAAAAACAGGGGTATTGGCTACTACAGATAGTATTACAAGTTATAGTGCTTTACTAGATACTAAAATGGATGATGACGAAACTGTATGTGTACACCAATTAACTCTTACATATATGCGTAAAATAGATATGAGACATAGATAATATTGATAAGAGACTCTTTAGGTGGTAAGTACTAACTAGAGGTAATAGTATGACAAGCGAGTTTAATAATAGATATGTTTCATTAGAAAGAGAAACCGGCTACGGAACAGGCGCAGACGGTGATGCAGAAATATTCGGAGAAGTAGATGATGAATCATTTGCTATGTCTTTTGATATGCTTACAAGAAGCGACATAAGTAGGCAAATCTCATCAAAAATGCAAACAGGAACAGAATATTCAGATGGGACAATAAATATGGCTGCACAGATAGACGATTTCTTAGGACACGTCTTACACGGTATTTTACCCGATGATAAAAGGACACTAAGTGGTTCTGCACAATTACATACTATGAAACCTGCATCTTACGCTCTTAGTGCAAAACTAAGTACTAGTGATGCTTTTAATGTTATTAACTATCCCGACACAGGAAGTGGCCCGGCTAGTATTGACGTAGATTCTTACTGTACATATCAAGGAGATGTTTACAGATGTGTAACAGCAATTTCATCAGCCGAAGATTTTGATGCGGCAAAATGGTACAAAATTGGTTATCCTTCTTATACCGTAAGAGTAGGTAGAGAACAAAAAGAACACACTTTTACAGGTATGATGGTTGATAGTTTTAGCCTAACTGCTAACGTAGGAGAATACGTTATGATAAGTGCTGATTTCGTAGGAAAGGCTGAAAGTGACATAGGCGCATTAGATACACCCGATTTTTCCGGTGAGGCTCTAAGTGCTTTACACTTTGCTAACGGTAATGTTTACTTTAACGCTAACGCTGATGGTACTTACGGTGGCGCAACAGCAGTAGTTAAAGGAATATCACTAGATATTTCTATGAATAGAGATACTGATAACGCATACGGATTAGGTTCTTCTACATACAGGACTGCACCTGCTTCACAATTGATGGAGATTACAGGTAGCATTGACTTTAACGAAGTAGTTTATACAAGTACAACAGATGTACCTACATGGGCTACACTAATTCAAGAAGGTGGATTAGAATACAACACAGAAGCACAAGCGTTTGACGATGCTTCTGTTATGAAACTAGAGTTTATAGAAGAAGGCGCAGTAGATAACAAAATGGTTATTGAGTTATTCCATCTAAGATTTGATGCACCAACAGGTGCAGGTGTTAGTGGAAGAGATTCAAACACAATGACAGTAGGTTTTACGGCATTAGTAAACCCTGTATCGGGTAAATCAATAGAGATAGGTTATCAAGGTGCATCTTTGTCTAATTCTTCCTACACGGAAATGTACTAAGGTGATTAAGTATGACTAACAATCATGGTGGTACAATAATTGCAGACAAAACTAAACTAAAGGTCAATGCTTTTACAGGTACAGCAGCAGAAGTACAAACAGCATTTAGGGCTGCAATAGCCAACGATGACGTAGTAATTTCTTGTGATACTTCAAGAAAAAAAGATAGTAATTTTATTACATTAACCGTAGTATGGATTGATGTAGCATAAACATAAGGTGAGTAAAATGGAAACATACGAAGATAAAGAAGGAAACATTTGGTCTAAAGAAATAAAAGATGGTAGATTAGTTGAAAAACTTATCGAAAGAAAAAAGAAAGCAGCACCTAAAAAGAAGGCTGCTAAGAAATCTAAAAAACAGTAAGGTGTAAAAATGAAAGTATTAGTAGCAAGTAAAGATATAGAAGTTTTGGCTGCCGCATTAGGGCAGCACCCTGCCGAAGATATTTGGTGGTGGAGTGAAGAATCAAGAAGAAAAGAAGGTTATGCTTTGGGTCTATTAAGATATAGAATAGTAGAAACACTTACAAGAGAAGAAGCAATCAATTCTAAGGAATGGGATAAAGTAATGAAAGCGTTACCCCGTTCTTTTACGCCAAAAGTAGATGAAGAAGAATGAATGATAGGAATACCTTCATAAACACTTTAGGTGTTTGGGAAATTAAAGAGGATGGAACAGTCCGTCTAATAAGCGAGGCGGAACCGCCAAAACAAAAGAAAAGGAGTGATAGAAATGCCGGTACTAAAAAAAGAAATAGAATTAAATGATGGAAGCAAGATTTGGGTTAAACAAGCGTCAGGAATGGCTAAACTTAAAATAACTAATATACAGGCTAAAGCCTTTAGAGAAATGTCTCATGCAGGAGAGCCTAGTGAGTGGACTACACAACAAAATGAAGAGTTTGCTAATAAAATAGAAGAAATGGGCGGCGGAATGCAATCACAAATAGAAGAATGGATTCCTAAGTGTATATTAACAGAAGGTTTCGATATAGATACTCTTACCTTCGAGGAATTACAAGATATTTTATTATTCGTTAGAGGCGACACAGAAGAAGGCGCAGTCCCTTTATAGACTTTATTAGAGTAGCCCCCTCTCTATGTATGGCTTTTAAGGGGGTTTTACCCTCGGACCTATTCGATAAATATGACTGCGAAGGCGGTGCATATAAAATGCAATTAGATATATTAATTGCTATGGATATAAATGATAAAATTAAAGAGGCTACGCAAGATGCAAAAACAGATGCTAAGAGCGCAGTAGCAAGAAGGGACCAAAGAAGAGAGAAAAGAAAACACTTATCAGACGGTGGCGGTGTTCTTAAAGCACTTAGAGATAGCGGGGTCCCTATAAAGGGCGGTAGTGGAGATAGTGTTGGAGAATGATTTATAAAAAGAATAGTAGCGTGAGGTGGTAATATACCAATTGGTGCATCCCGAATTGTATTCGACATTATGGGTACATTCCAAGCAAACAGGCTACTAAAGGATGCTAAAGCAGCAAGTGTAATGTTCCAAGCAATTATGCTTGATGCCGTGACAGGTATTCAAGATGCAGGTATAGCCATAGGCGACCAATTTGGGGCGTTTATGGAGTCGGTAATACCCGTAGCAAGAGAAATAGAAGAAGGAAGAATAGAGTTAGAAAAGTTTTTGACAGCAGCACACGATTTTTCCGCAGTACAACAAGAAGTTACAGAATTAGGTTTAAGTTTTGGGTTCGCTGCTGATGAAGCCTTTGCAGCATCGGCTAGAATGGCGCAACTAAGCGGTGTTATGGGTCCGGGTACAATGGGCGTAGGTACTAAATTAGGTATGGAGTTTGGTCTAATAAGTGGTATGAGTACCGAAGCGGCTATGCAACGTATGATTAACTTGCAGCAACAAACTCATTTTATGACAAAGGGTATAGCAGAAAACGCTTCTGAACAAGAAAGACAAAACCAAATTAGGGCTAACTCTATAAAAGTTCTCGACCAACTTAACACAGTAGAAAACAGGTCTGCTGCTACTATGGAACAGATTACTTATGTTATGAATCAATTCGCTTCACAGGCACACCTAACGGGACAAAGTATTGCTAGTATGGCTGCTATGTCTGCCGTTCTTATTGAAGCCGGTGAAGAACAAGGAAAGGGTGGTAGAGCCTTGCGTATGATATATGCTAGGTTAGGTGCTAATACAAACGGTGCAGCAGACGCATTCCATAATTTAGGTATAGCCACAAAAGATGCAGACGGAAATCTAAGAGATTTTTCAGATATAATGAAAGACTTAAACAAAATATACCCCGATTTAACTTCTGCTGAAAGAACAAGATTGGCTCAACAAGTAGCAGGTAATAGACACTACACTAGATTCTTAAAGTTAAGCGAAAACTACAATAGGGTTTTAGAGTTAGAGTTTGAGGCTCTTATGAGATTATCTCCTGCGTTAGAGGAAATACAAAGAAGAAGAGATACAGATTTGTTCCAATTACAGGAAGCGGAAGCAAGACTTAAAAACTACACAGGTGCTATTGGTTATGGGCTTATGCCCGCTTTAACACAAGCCACTAATAGACACGCTGATTTTAATAAAGAACTTGCTATATTAGTAGGCGGAGATGGTATTCTCGGTGCAGGTATAGGACAAATGTTTGCTTTTGGTTCTGAAATGAGAGATTTAATAGGGCCTATGGTAAATCTAATGGTAAATATGCAGTCTCTAAATGTAGCGTTTCAAACTCAACAAACAATAATGAGAGCATTAAATCAAGAAGAAATTGTTAATCAAAATGCTTACGGTAATAAAAACCAAGTACTACAAAGTCATACAAGTTTGATGTTTCAATTAAACTCATTAATTACAGAACACAGTAAAAGATTAGAGTATAATACTCTTGCGGCAAAACATGGGGTAGAATTAACTAAAGACCAAATAGAAGCAGAATTATTATTACAATCATCTTTACATGAGACTAATAGACAATTAAAAGGTAAAATATTAGGTCAAAACTTAACTGCTACATCAACTAAAAGAGATATAGACAATATAAACTTACAAATACAGGCTCTACGAAGAGAAGAACAACAGTTAAGAAAAATCGCACAGGCCGAAAAACTTCGTCATTCTCTTTTAGGTGATAGACCAGAATTAGGTACAGGAGATAAACGCAAAAGAGCGTATAAAGAATCGGCATTAGCAGTAAAAGAGTTTGACGATTCTTTAGAACAAGCAGCACAGGCAGAACTAGCCTTAAATAATCATATAATAGACAGTACGCCTATTATTAATAAGTACGAAACACAATTAGATTCACTAAACTCTACTTTAAGAGACACAAATAGACAGACAAATGCGTTAGGTTTACAACAAGAAAAAACTTCCGAATCTATAAATAACTCTATGAATAAATTAGGTATGTCTCAAACAATAACTATGCAAAATGACCAAGAATTAAGGACTGAAAGAATTAAGGCCGCAGCCATAGAAGCCTCTCTTATGCAAAAACTTTCTACTAACTTTATGATGGCGGGTTCAGCCGCTATGATGTTTGGTAGAGGTCAAACAAGTATGAGGGTTGGTATGTTGCTAAACATAGCAGGTATGGTGACAATGTTTAGGCAAATGCAATTAAATGCTGTCGAAAGTGGTAAAAGTATTATGCTTAATATGCAAGAAACACTATCTCTTTTTGGTTTAGCAAAGGCAAAACAAGTAAATGTAGTAACAACTAACGCATTAACTCTTTCAAGGTTTCAAGAAAATGTGCAGATATTTGCGAATATAGGTTTTATACAAGGTCTTATAGGGGCTAAAAATATAGAAATAATTACCGATATGAAAAGTAATATGGTAAAAAAAGCACAATTAATACTACGAACATTAACTATTTCTAGTATATACGCATTTATAGTAGCGACTGCACTTAAAGTAAAAGCGCACATAAGTAATATAATAGTAATGATTAAAGAAATAGGTATTAGCGGTATGTGGATTGCGGCAAAAGCGGCTATGGCAACAGCATATTTTACAGTAGGTGGTGCTGCCCTTTTTGCTGCTACCGGAATAGCGGCTGCGGGTAAAGCAGCAGTAGTAGCCTTTGCGCCTTACGTTCTTTTAATAGCAGCCGGTCTTGCTTTGGTAAAAGTATTAGAGGCGTTAGGTGTTTGGGACACTAGCATACCGGATTTCGCATCAGAATCTTCGGACTTAAATATGTATAAAGCATCAACAGAAGATTTAGTAGAAGCCCTTAAAGATGAAACTTTAACAATAGAAGGTCTAACTGCTTCTCTTGCTGACCTTGCGGCAGAAAGAAAAACATTAGTAAATCAAGATTCTGCGGCTGCTGATGAAAGAATAGCACAAATAGATAAAGTAATGTCTAAAGAACAAATGTTAATAGATATTTTAACAGCGAGAATGTACGATGTAGATAATTTACCGGATATTAGCGCAGCACTCACAAAAAATGCAATAGAAGAGTTTGAAGATGGGCTGTCATGGTTTGAAAGAAATATAGGTCGAAAAAATAAAACCCAAACAATAGGGGATATTACTTTTGATGATTCAACACAATCTTTAAAAAATTACAATAAAGAGTTTGAAAGTTTTGCAGAAAAATATCCCGAATTAGCAAAAATGATTGATGAGGCTAATATCACTACAGAAGAAGGAGTTAAAAGTTTGTTAGAAAGTCTACAAATGGGTGCAGATGCTTTAACATCAGCAGAAATGAATATGTTAGGTGCTATGGTAGATGGGTACACCGAGGCAGACGAGGCTCTACAAAACTTTAACAATACAAGAGAAGAATTATTCTATGGATTTTCTTCTGACAAACTAACAGGTAATCTAGTAAAACAAGTAGTACAACAAGGAGTCGAAACTCTTATAACTACTACAGAAGTAATTATGAGTAATACGTTTAATGGTATGACTACTACACAAGCAGCAAACCAAATATTAGATGAGATAGAGAGAGGCGCAGGTTTAAGAGGCATGAATCTTAGCAACGCATAGGTGATTTAATGGTAAGACACGTTACTTCTATGTACAATATTTGGCTCGCCGGATATTATGATGACTTTATGGGTGCTAGGGCTATCTCGGATGATTTTAACACACCTAGCAATACATATTCTACAGGTGTTTATGAAAGTACACTTACACATTTTGGAAATCCTATGAATGGAGAGGCTACTCTAAATCAAAGATATAGATTTAGTATTGCTGATAGAAACTTAATAGGCTCTACACACGTTGATAATGTAGATAGTGCTAATCAGTATCTTAAAAATAAAGGTGCGTTTGAATGGCTATCTTACGACAACACAAGACAAAATGCGGAAAAATGGGAAGGTAGAGCGCAACTACAATATCCCGATGGACATATTGCTAATAGATATGCCTTTAATAATGTGGAAATAGCAGGTAGTAATGCTACTGATTGGTTGTTATTTACAAACGGTAATGATACAGAAGGTAGATATTTAGTACCTACGGGAGATAACGATGCTACTTTTGGTAGAAGTAATATGAAATCATATTTTAATGCTATTGGTGCTACTAATTACGCTAGTAAAATTGCGGGAAAAATAGATGCTACGGGAGATTTTATACAAAGAGCGCATTTAGCGGGTGTTTGGATGGGAGAAACATTGGCTTTTAATGCTTCAAGTACAACCCCTGTTAATTTGTTTGCACCCGTTTCATCACCATCGGGACAACCTTTTCTATGTGTACAAACTTGGAGAACGGCTTATAATGATAGTAGTAGTAAACCACAATTAGTTTACGATGGTCCTTTGAACAGTCTATTAGACGGAGATATTTTTACCGCAAGAGTAGCGGTAAGAGCATTTAATGGTACAACAGGGGGAACAGGCGTGGTTGAACACGGAAAAGTACCGACTAATTTAACATTTAAAATAGGTTATGCTGCTTCACAAAAAGGCACAACTTCGTCTTTAGGATTTACAGGTACACCTGCAATTACTTATGTTATTGATTTGTCTAGTGCTTCTCTAGGATATGATTTACTAGGTTTACAATTTGAAAGTACTACAAAAAAAAGTATATTTAACGATGATTCGTGGTTAGATGTAGATTTTGTCTTAAACTATAGTGGTAATGGTGGCGCAGGTACTTTTGATGTTTATATTAACGGAACATTAATTGCTTCTAACCAAAATATGTCGGGTAGTCCTAGTGCCGGAGATTTATACGGTTATGAAATAGAGGCAGCACCAACAGGGGCATACAATTCAAGCAGTACTACATTAATGGTTGATAGAGTAGGTCTTGTTAGATATTTAACAGACGCTAAAAACTACAAAAGTTATGATGCACCCATACAAAATATGAATATTTCTATGCCGGTAAACGGTGTATCTAATTGTAAAATTGTTATTGCTGATGACCCACAAAAAGAATCGGGCGGTACAGCAAATCTTAATGTTGGTATGCGTTCTCAAGATTATTTACATAACCTAAAAAATATATTTAGTGGTGATACCCCCGTTGATTGGTCTTTGTTAGTTTTTGCTAGTCAAACACCAAGAATAGATAGGCCGGTATGGAGAGGCATAATAGATAAAATGTCTATCAAACAAAGAAATAATGACGGTAGAACAATAACACTAAACGCTAATGACAATCTTAATTTATTAGATAGACAAATACCACTATGGGAAGTAGGACAAAAAAGTCTTAGTAATAACACGGAAACACCGCAATATTGGTTATATGACGCACAGGGATATAGACAAATTATGAATCTAGGTACTTTACCCTTAAAAACACTTAGTAATAAAGTAGGGTTTGATGTAGATGATTCATATTTAGAAGTAAACAACCAAAGAACACAGTTAGGTTCGGGTCATCCTATACAAATGTATAATAATGAAGATACCGTATTTGGACCTAATGATTTAGAAGCACAATACGAAGGTGTATTTTCTCAAGGGTTTAGCCAAGACACTAGCGGTAAAACAGTTATAAACTTATTAGTAGGTCATGGTGTTACTCAAGGCTCTACTGCTGTTATTAGGGGTTCTAATAATGCGGCTACTAATGGGTCTTATACCGTAGATTCTGTAACAAGTCTTTCTGCTACTTTTAGTGCAAGTGATGTACCTTATGTTACACCTACTGCTAAAATAGTATATGCAGGTACATATTTAGGGGAGACAAATAACGAATCAATATTGGCTAGGACTAGTTTAGAAGTAGGTACATCAGACTTTAGTTCTGCTTGGCTTGCATGGCGTATTGCTGAAAATGGATATAATGCACTACCCAATTCTAGTTCAGATGAGGCTACATCAGAATATGTTACATTTTTCTTTGATGCTGACCCTATTTTACTTATAAACGATGAGTTTTGTGTGAGTGATGTTACAGTAGGACTTTCTGCTAATACTAGTTATGATGGTAAACACACAGTAACAGGTGTTAAAAAAATTATGAATTACTATGATACAGGCACAATAACTAATCCGTTTTTGTGGGCTGTTACTACATCAACAGATTACAACGGTGTTGAGTTTGTGGCATCGGGTAAGGCTTATACCGATAAAGATGGATTAAGAGATGGTAATGATAGAAAAAGTATTTCTGTAGATTCTTGTACCATAGCGACCACAGCAGGTAATTTCGATAAAGTAAAATACAAACCATTACACGCTAGATGGATGCGAGATTTACCTAACTCATTATGGTTCAAATATCATTTTGGTAAAATAAATCGTACTGTTTTGTTCAAAAATAGTATTTCCGCAAATGTAAGTACAGGAGATAATAAAGTACAAATACCCCAAGCCTTATATGATAGTTTAATTACTAATTATAAAAGTGGTATAGCCCAACTAAGCAACGGTTTAGGTAGTACTATATTTGTGTACACAGGTCTTATTAGTAGTGGTGGTAATTATTATCTTGTGGGGTGTAAATATATTACAAAGACTTATACTACCGCTACTAGCAGCCTAGTATCTATCTTAGACGTTTCTGATGATTATAAACATCTTTGGCTTCTTTGGTCTGATATGAGAAATAACGGTAGAGCAGATGCAGACGGGTCTACAAGAAAAACAGATTTTGGCTTACAATATCCAACAACAGATAACTATGAAGTTTCTCTTTATTATGTAGACCAAACAGATACAGACGGAAATATAGATAAGTTTGCTAACTTAAAAATAGGAGAAGATATAGATATATGGAATGTGGATGCTACAAACGAACCTGTTAGTGGGGCTGCATTTTCTAAGACACCTAATTATTCTTTAGGCAATCCGGTAAATATTACATACGGCTCTAATCAATTAGTAGTTAGTGGTTTAACCGATGCTACTTGTGATACTACTAATACAGACGCTACTATTACAATGAATAGTACCGCTTCTATTGTTGTAGGTATGTCTGTTTCGGGTTTAGGAATACCTAGTGGTGCAACAGTATCTAGTATAACTAATGCAACTACTTTTGAATTAAGTGTTGCTGCGTTTTTAACTACTTCTAATACTACATTGACTTTTGGGCCGACAACTACAAATTATACAGTAGGTTCTTACGCTACAATATATAATAGTCTACATTATGATGGTACTTATGAAATAACATCTATTAGTGGTACAAGTACTATTACCTTAAAAGGTGTTAGTACAGGTACAAATACCAACGCAGTAATAGGTAATGTTATGATAGCCCCCGCAGCAGCCTCGGAAATAGATTTAAGCCTATACCGAGATTGGGAAGATAAAGCAGGTGCATTTATAGTTATAGATTCGGCTAGGTTTTTCAATCTAAACACCTTAGCAAACAAAGGTGCATCAGACCAAGTGACAGGAAGAAATACTGACTTAGGGGATTATGTAGCAACGGTTGAGGGATTTCCTGCACTAATAGATAATTATTATGCAGAAGCAATATCTTCATATAAAAATACAGCCGCACCTATTTCCCCACACCCTAATAATCAAAGGTTAATATCGGATTTAACAACAGCAGACGAAGGTTTGATAATGGGTGATATGGGAATACCTGTTGAGTCTACGGCTAATTTTGATTATACAGGCACAGGTCTTATAGTAGTAGATATTGCCGATAGTGATGACACGGTAGAATATTATTTTGCTTGGAAATATAAATTAGATACAGCAATAACGGGTACAGGTATAACAATAACATCCTACAATAGAAGTCAAAACATTACTACGACAAATCCTACTAACACAGTAATAACAAAAATAGGAGAAACCTTTCAAACAAAAGGCGTTAAAATTGGTATGGTTATTAAAAATACGACAAAAGAAACTAGACATAATGTATTAGCAGTTTTAAGTGAAACTCAAATAGTAGTTTCCGGTACATGGTCTGCTACTCAAAGCGATACTGATGATTATACTTTGCCTGTACAATTGGCTAATGCGTTTTTAACAACTGCCGACCATATTACTTCTTCAATAGAAACTTCTTCAACAGGTGTAGAAAATGAAATATGGGCTTTATACACACCACTACTAAAAGGTAATATGGAAGGTATAGGCGTAAATGTTAGCCAAAGAATAGCGGGAGATAACCCACAGGCTGATTTGGTTGTTGTACACAACACAGTAAGCAGTCAATTTATGCTTAGATTATTAATGCACGTTGAAGGGGATGTACAAAGTAAAAATAGTGGTAGTTTTTATGACAGCGATAAGTTTAGGTTGTTATGGAATGCAGCCATTATGAAATCATGGACACCTAAAACAAGATTAGGTACTATGTTTGACATAAATAATGTACCTATTACTTCTCTTATGACTACCTATAACAGTACTTCTAGTAGTGATGGATACGGAAGTATCGTAGATAGCCGTACTAAGACGATTCTAAGTACTGTAGAGGATGCTAGGGGTAAGAGTGGCTTCGGTGTAAACAACGGGCTTAAAACAACCTTCTCTTACTTGATAGGTAGAGACAATAGATTTGAATATAGACCTAAATATAATAGCGGCTTAATTTTTACAAGAGAAAACGTGACTATATCTGATTTAAATACGGATGTAGCAGGTCAAATAACAAATGTTAGGGTGTATTATAACAAAGGATATTCTTTTGTAGATTACCCCAACACATCTTTAACAGATACTACTAGATGGACAGTATTAGAGTACCCAAAAATAAGTAGTAGTTTAGAAGCACGACAAGTAGCAAAACAAAAATATAATCAAGTTAAAAACTCTAGGCTGTCAATTACTGTTAAACCTATTTTAGAAAATAACCATAATAATAAAATGATAGAGAGTGGTAGATACGGTTACATAGCCGACCCACAGTTAGCCTTACAAGGATATGGTGATTATGACGCTACTGATACAAATAGGGGTAATTCATGGACTATTTTAGGTACAGGCGGAGTACCTTTTTCCGGTATGACTAACGGATTAGATGGAAATATGAAAACCTCTACTGATTTGTACCACCGACACGGTAAATCATCTTTTACACATACTTCTGCTGATGTGGCTTGGGCTGATAATTATTATTGGTACGGCTCTAGGTCTTTAAGTTATGCTATGCAGATAGTACATATACCTAATTTTACTCCACATAGAAGTGAGGCTACTAACGAACACCTTAGAGTTTATGTTGCCTTAAAAGTTAGCCAAGCGGCAGGTGCAACAATTGACGATTGCCAATTTAGTATTTATTGTGCTGATTATACTTTTGAAGATTTAATTACAAAAGATGCCACCGCAAATCAAATTACAAGTGTAGATGTAAAAGATAGTGGTTTTTATGAATTGCCTATACCTGCACAATATAGTACCCAATCTAACGCTAAAATTATAGTTAGTTTTAACGCAGAATATTGTCGTGCTTTATTACGTCATAGATGTGGCGACCCAACAGGTGCTAATATTTTAAAGAATGCTAATAGTATATACGGAGTTAATTTAAGCAGTAGTGGATTTAACACAGATAGTATATTCCCGCTTGGTGGTAGAGAATATTCAGAAATGTATGGTGGCTTTACTACTGCTAGAAGTGAGTGGTACGCACCTAGAATACATATTACTAATGATTTATCTTACACCCCTGCTACATATCTAAGTTTTACAGATGCAGGTATAGGTTTATCTTCCGCAGAAACACTAACTATAAAAAGTATTAATTGGAATGTAGTATCGGGTAGCAAAGAAGATATACAACTTGAATTAGAAAGAGATGAGTCTTTATCTAGTGGTGGTATTTTAGGATTCTTATTCCCAAATCAAGGTAAAACAAGACAAGTTAGTAGTAGTATGACTCACGATAGTGAACCTATCACAACCCCAACCACAAGTATAATACCCGAAGGTAGTACTTCTAGTGAACAAGTACAGGTAGATACAAGCACTACATCCGAGTTTGGTCTTACTCAATCCGATAACGCAAACGGAGATATGATAACTACTTCAACAGGTCCAGTAGGGATAGGAAAACTTAGTAAAGGTGCTTACGGTAAATTAAAAGGTAGGATGTTTTTGATGAATGATAATCTTAGTCATAATTCTAAGTTTAGTATCTTAGGCCAACAGAAACCACCTAAAGTACCTACGTTGTTTAAGGGAATAGAAGGTATGGATGTAGATATACAGACCGCAAGTGGGAATGCGTCTATAACTTCTGATGGGTATATATTAGCAGGTAAGGGTAGAGTAGACATACTAAACGAAACTGCCACTACTACTACCTTTGAGTCTACTTTACAAACCGAGTTTATAATCCCCGATGATGTAGTCAATAATAATCTTTTAATTACGGCAAAAGTAAGTCATGGTATAGGTGCATCTACGACTAAAACTGCTGTACTTTATACAACCGCAGTTATTGAGGAAACAGGAGAGACTATTTCTAATACTATTCGTGTGCAAACAAACTCACAAGAAAAAATAGTAGAGTTGATACCCTTGAATGCTTTGAATGGCGTAAAGGCAGGTAATAAAATAACCGTTAAAGTTACAAGAAAGGCAGCAACAGGTGATGATAATTCGGATAGAAATAGTGTTCTACTAAAAAGTATTAAGGTAAAACTAAATAGAGCATCTGCACCTGTTAGTGGTACATCTAATAAGTTTGAGATTCAATAATTATCCCTAAGTTTTAGTACAGTTTGTGCTTTGTATCTACCTATACCTCTAACTTCCATCAAAGATTTCTGCGTATTTTTACTCATAAGTAATTTAGGAATACTACCAAACTCTTTTAGTAAATCTTCTGCATTTTGTACAGAGATATTTTTAAGGGAACACAAAGCCGCTACTCTTGGGTCTAAATTACTCATTTCAGCAGCATTTATTATTTCTTTTTCCATAACATTAAGACCTGTAGCCTCTTTTACTTGTGTTTGTGTGTGATTTATTACCAACCATTCAACAAAATCATCCATAGTAGTCAATTCCATGTATTTAATTTTAGGAAATCTTTGGTAAAATGTCATTTTGAATTGTTGATTTACTTTTTTCATCCTAGACATCTCTATGGCTATCTGTTTTGCTGACGGCCTACCACCATGAACGTATGGTTTTAGTTTAGTACCGTAGACTACTAACATAGGGTTATCAAAATCTTCTTGTAATTCTCTTAATTGATGTACTATTGTTCTACCATTTCTACCTAGACCTAAGATACTACGGTACAAATCATTTATTTCTTTTGCCTCAATTCCCCATGAACCTATTCTATAATCGGAAGAAGCCATCCGTAAAACTTGGGTATTTTCTTCACCCAATCTCATTAACAACTTATTAATTACTTTTTGGTTTTCTCGGTCATCTATTAGAAGCACAATTAGTACAGTATTATTACTGTATTTAAGAGGATTGTTTTTCCATACTACAATTCATACATACAGGCGGCATATTTTTAGGGTAAAGGAAACCTAGTCTGCTTTTACAGAAATTACATTCTTCATTTACTAATTCAAAAAATACTCTTGAGTGTTTGGGTGTTCGCATCATATTATTTTCTCCTTGTACCGTCATCTCTCCAACAAGACGCTTCGCATAATCCTCTTGTCTGTAACCATGAACAAGACGGTGTTCTCTCGTAGTTAAGCAGACTTCTAACGTGCTTTCTACTCGTATATTCATTGAAGTCTCTCCATCCTAATGTGGAAATAAAATCTATTATTTCTTCGGTAATTTTATTTTTCTGTTCTAGTGTTAGACTAGAAGGGTGTGCAAACCATCTAAGATTCTCATACAGATGTTGAGCCAACGCTATTCTTACCTCATGTCTAGGATTCTCATGCCTCATAGCATTGTCTATACATGGTGGTATTGGTATCTGACTAGCAGAAGTTATATTTCCGTCAAAACTACCCGTAATAGGTAGGTATTCTACCTTTAAGGGATTATTAGCAATCCATTTTATGATACTAAAGTTTGATTCCTTTTGTTTTCCCTTAAAAGGGTCATTGATTCTAAGAGATGGGTTAGGTCTTTCCGGTATCTTATACCCTAAAGGGTCTGCTTTGAAAGCATCCAAATCTACATTGACCGCCCACTTTTTTCTTGTCGTGTTATATGTGTCCGGTATTCGTGTAAGTTTAAGGGGATGACCTACACCATCTAGTGTTTTTAACCCCTTAGCGACCTCTCTCTCGTACCTATCAACGTGCTTGGCTATGGTAGTACCAATAACATTTTTATCGAACATCTGATGGATATGAAATCCTCTACCTGTAAAGACTAACCTTACATCTCCCTTAAGTCTATTTAGTAAAACTGCTACATCTCTTTTTACATCATCGAGAGTACCACCCTCTACAATATCAAAATCCCACCACGCTCTATCCATGATGACCGTTTCGGGGTCTACTTTCCAAGACATATTAGGGTGCATTTGTTGAAAACTATACAAAGATGTATAACAAGAAGATTTACCATTAATACTTTTAACGTAAATATCATATTCCTCTTGAGATTTACAAATCTTACGCCTAAGACCAATCTCTCTAGGAAAACTAAGCATAAAATCACTCTTCTTTCTTTTGTTTGTTACCACATTTACAAGTAATTACGGTAATCTCTTCGGGGTCTGCACCCTCTTCACCCATTACTCTCCACATAATATCTTGGTCTACCCAAGATTCGCTAGTCCCGCAAGCCGCACATACATTAATTCTACTCATTCCATTCACCTAATCCGTTATCAACATACCCTGTCATCTCGGACTCACAATTCATGTTAAACTCGCACCATAAAGGGCAAAAATAGTCATTCCAATTCATAGGGTACTGTTGGATTACTAGCGACTCGATAGTGCTACTTAATGATTCCGAGAAAGCATTTATACTTCGCTTGTTTATCTTCTCAAGAATAGCAATTCCACGTTCCGCACCCAACCACAAACTTTTACCTCTCTTGTTTCCTTCTAACAATAATTTATCATTACCATCTTCGGGTATTTCATAATCGGGAGAGATATACATAAAATGTGTTATGGGTTCATCGTACCCTAGTTTACTTAAAAGCCTAGAATAGTAGACTAATTCCTTTCTAGTCCTACCTAGTTTACCCATATTCATTTTACCTGTTTTCAATTCCATGAGAATCAAACCACCATCGGGATGTCTAATAACACCGTCAATCATACCAACCCAAATAATATTGTAGCCGTTGTATTCTTCTGCTACTTGGTGTTTAATTTCGGCTTCTACTATGTCGAAGCCGCCCATGTCATGTGCTATCTGATGTAATAACATATTAAGGCTATCTACCCCTACGTCATCACCCACACCTTCTTCTATGGCGGCACTCATTATTTTATCCGAACCTTCTAGTAAACCTATCTCCATTACCTTGTGTATTTTACCACCACGAATGGCGGCCTCACTAGGTGGCGGGCTAGGTATATCTGCTATATACCGCCAATAAAACTGTCTAGGACACATATTGTATGTCATATAAGATGACTTACTTATCCTTAACCACTTTTTTTCTGTAGGTCGGTAAGACGAATTACTGATTTGTTCTTGTGTAGCCTTCATGTAATCACTCTTCTTCTACTTTAGCGTTATCCCAATCATTAACAGTAGTTTGTGAAGCATCAATACTCAAATCTCCACCGCACATAGGGCAGGTATTTTCTACAGGTAATTTAGACAATAACGGCCTCATCACTTCTTCACTACATTCTGAACAGGACAAAGTATCTGTTTTACCTAAATCATCTAGTAGTGCAAAAAACATTGTTTGTAATTTAGCATAGTCAAAACTAACGTGTTCAAAGGCATTCACTACACCTTTCGTTAATTGTTCTTGTTTCTGTTGTAACTCTCTTATATCGCTTGCGTTAGACATATTATTAACTCCTTTTCTTTCGGTTATATAGTTATCTATAACCACTTCATCCCACTCATACCCTCTAAAGAGTTATGTATAGGTTGAATATCCCATTGTGCTAAATTGTAATAAGGCTCTATTTTATTTAAGATAAATCTTTGTGCGAGAATCTTATTACCTATTTTTGTAACACCTTCTATTTCCGAAGGGTCATCGAATGCTATGTACTTACCTTTTTCATTTATGGTAACTTTAAAGAATGAACCTTTTCTATATCCTTTACCTAGATATTCGTTAGCCCAAGCCGCACCTGCTGATGAGCCGGACAAAACCTTGTAATCGTCTAAGTTTCTCTCTAGTTTACCTTTCATACATAGGTCGGCAGGGTCTACTTTTCCCTTAACTACATCATCAACAAGAGAGGATATACTTTGTGTAATTTGTTTTTGGTCTGTACCATCTAATATTCCGTCAATAACAGTATTCATACACAATTTCATTACACTAGGCATCCTTGATTGTTTTAATTCTATTCCCTTAACATAAGTTTTGGGGTCGTGATAAGAGCCATCAGTCCAACTTACTTTTCCGGCATATCTATTCTTAGCCATAATCAACATACTAGGACACCACTTCTCAAACTCGGTTTCTATTGGAGACATTTCTTCATTAAATATCTTTAGTGCCTTCATACCCTCTTCGGGGTTAGGTATATTACAGAATATAGAATCAGTATGTCCATAGTAAACTTTGAAGCCTACGTTTTCAGCGTGATACATTAATTCCTCAAGAGTATTTCTTGATGTATATGTGATAGCAGATGCTACTTCGGGATGATAAAAACCATATTTAGAATCGCCCGCTACACCATACATAGATGCTACAAGAGACTTACAAGCAAATTGCATAATATCCCATTTGTTTTTCTGTTCTACAGTATCACTCATAAGCATTTTAAGTTTGTTTTCGTTCCGTAGATAAGTCATATCATCCATTAATCTACAAAGTAACCCCTTTTCTTTTACGTTAAACTTACTACCATTACCACAATCCTCACCTTCGGGGTCTAGTGTGTCCCATGATATACCATACTTGTGTACGTTGCTGTGATACATAGCCTTTATATCTAAGATACCTACGTTCTCATACACACCTACTTCGGGTTCTAAGACACTAGCCCCGTCATAAGGTGTATAGGGAAACTGTGGTTGTGTAGGTATTCTCTTATCAAACTTCTCATCCTTCAATGCTAGACTTGTAAACATCTTGGTGATAAACGGTGTGGAACGTAAATCACATTGAACAACGTGCTGTAAAGCAGTATAGTAATCTAAAGCATTTACTTTTGAGTCAAGTCTAGGTAGCAATCTTACGTCTTGTCTGCAATAGTGTACATACAAAGGTAAATCTGAATAATAAGTGTCGTGTCCATCGGGCAACTCTACTTTCTTTTCCCCTAAAACCTCACTAGCAACATCATCTAATTTGTAAGAAGGTAATTTACCGTTTTTCAATTCCCATATCTTAGAGAATGCTATCATTAAATCTATACAGTTTCTACCTACTATTGGTTGTTCCCAATCACCAAACTTATATCTAATTCTTCTCATAGGAGATAGTGTGGCGGGATTAAGACCGCAAGCCCTACTTCTTTCTACTATCGTTCTAATATCAGCCCCAACGACATACCACCCTGTGATAATATCGGGGTCTTGCTTCTTCATGTGTCGCAAGAAATGAATAAGCATATCCCTTTCACTACCAAATCCGAGTGCAGGGGTAGGGTATTCGTAATCACCGTATGTATCGAACCTTTTAGGCTCGCCATCAGCCAAACCTTCTTCTTTAATAGAAGGGCATACAAACCATACATATTCATTTTCCGTAAAATTATCATAAACTACTATCACCCTCATTTGGTTTGTAGCAGGACTCCATTCACAATCAAGATACCAAGTCCTATGTTTATAATTTTCAAAAGGTTTGTTATCCTTTTCTTTTAGCCTATCTATAAGTACACGATTAACATAAGGTACGTTTGCTTCCCATGTTGTCCCGTAATAAGATAGATTCCTCAACTCCGAGTTATGCGAAACAACAATCTTAGTTAAATCTTCCCCATAAAGACCTGTATAACCATCTTCTTTTCTTACACAATCTTCTACATAAGGGGCATTATCAGTCTCAATAAAACAGTACGGATAGTGGCCTTTGATTGACTCGGTTTTTCTATTTCCTTGTGCATCTCTATACCTCACTAGGACTTCTCTACCTTTGCCTTGCTCTACTATCATAAGTATTCCACCTAATCTTACGGTTATAATCTTTTAATTCCATCCAACATTTCTTGTGTAATCTACGAGTACCCCAATCATTGTGTGTAACCTTCCCATTTTTACGGGATGTACCAATAGGTACTAAAGGCTTACCACAATGCTCGCAATTACTCATTACTTCTACCTCTACTTCTTGTAGGTATATCGTATTTGTTTAACCATTGATTGATTGCCGCAGGTGTAATACCAAATTGGTCTGCTATATCAGCCATACTTCTTTCCATCTCTACATATTGTTTGTTTAGCCATATTTCATCCCTGTAGAGTGGGTCTAACTCCTGTCTAACTTTTACCGATGCAACAAAGTTTTCACCGTGTTTACCCGTAAATGTAAATGTTGCTAGTCCACCATTAGAGGGAGTAGGTACTATAAAATCCCTTATCGTATAGAAAGTAGGGTTATCTACGCTAGTGTCTGTTGGTGTCGCTATTACTTCTGTATTTATTATCATATATATTCATCTCCTAGTAGTGCTGATTGGAAAATAAAGTCGCCATCACCTAAAGTTATAAGCAATTTAACACCTTGTTCCCATTGTGTGAAATCAAAAAAGTATAAGTTTATTTTACCGTTAATGTTAGCAAATAGATTATTGAATCCACCTTGATAGGTAGCCATAAAAGGCCATTGAGTACTTCTCCTATCTAACTCATATTCTGTTCTACCCTTTAATTCCTTACCAACGACAACACTAAGTCCGTTTTCATCTCCCTTAAAAGTGAATGTGTTTAATTTTTGTCCGTTCATTTCATCACATCTAACTGCTTCAAATAAACGTACTGCATCTACCGATTCCCAAGAACAAGCAGGTTGTAAGATAGTACCATCATTCATAGTATATCCTATTTCATTACCTACATTTAGTTTTCCGGCAAATGTTATTGATGTATTAGACCACTCATTTAATGTGGTAGGACTATGTGGGAAAGCCAAAGCATTCTCGGAAGCAGTAAGCGTTGTTTGCTTATACCTAGACTTTAGTTTTAACTTATCATTATCATAAGTTAAAGTCAAAGCATTTCCGTGATACTTTAGTATTCCCAACATAGTCTCTATGTCGCTAACAGGTATTTTGGCTTCTCCTGTAGATGGTATCGAGAAGATACCTACAGATGATACACCATCTTTAGTGAGAGAACAAGTAGACATTCTACCACCTACGGCATTCAACATACAAGCCGAAACTTGTGGTATATTTTTACCGGAAATGGTTTGTCTACGTTGTGTACACTTTAGCAACCATATCAACGATTGTGTATCTACGATAGATTGCATATTATCACCTCACTCATTTAAGAAAGGTAGCCCTGTCCACTCTACCTTCCCACTTTTCACCGTCAAAATAGTATGTGTTGTACCTACATACTCCATGTTCTTACCTTTCATTTCCTCAATAGTACCTTTGATAGCCCACTCACCATCGGCTAAGGTTTTATCACCCTTAACACCTGCGGCTACGTCTGCTTTTTTCATGTATCTATTTAGGAAAATCTGTTGCGAAAACTTACGCATAGTACCTTTGTCCCAATCGGGTCTATCACCGACTGTCATTAGTACTTTCTTACCTGTGCCGTCATCCATATACTGCTGTACAGGTTTTAGGTGGAAGGTAAAGAATACTTTAGGTACAGGCAAAGCATGAATCCTAGTTAGAACATTTCTGTTCATACGATTACGTTCTCGCCATTCTTTTTGGTTAAAAGTACCATCTTCTGTTTCAATGATACCACGACTTAGTAGTGATGCTCTCATAGCGTGTTCACACCATTTTAGGAATGTTGAACCACCATCGAATACTACGCCCGCCCAATCATCGGGGTTGGCTGCTACCTCTTCTGCTAGGATATTAACAAACCAATTAGTCTTATCAACCAAGGCTTTGTAATCTACGTTGTTATCTGTATCAAAGATAGAATCATCTGTTTCATCATGTAATGGTATTACCATAATGTTTTCTGCATCGGGATAGATATAATCTACGGTAGATTTTGCTGAATTATCTACATCAAATACTGCTACCTTTTTACCTGCTTTGATTTCTGCATCCATCATAGATAGTGCTAGTCCTGTCTTAGCGGTGTTTTCCCAACCTACCAATCCCATACGCAAATCAACAGATTGTGATTTGTTATTCTTAAAGATATTACGGTAGTATTCTTCGTTATACACCACTCCTTGTGGTGCTTCTGTCGTCTTACTTGCTTGTGGTGCTTGTGTACCCCATGTCATATTAATACCTCATTTTCTTACGGTTATATAGTTTACTCCTGTGGTGCAATTATAGCACAATCAGTAGTAAGTAGTAGTATAGCGATAGAAAAAGCGGATTCAACAGCGTTGATACTTACACCAACAGGGTCAATAATACCATGAAATCTCAAGTTGCAGTATTTTCTTGAAACTGCGTCATAACCTTCTCCTTTTGATTTAGCGTAAGCAAGATTTGAAGTAGGCTGACCGCTATTAGATAAAATCTGTTTGATAGGTGCTAGGATTGCATCAAAGTATATTATACCATCCATCTTATCAACAGTCTCTTGAGTTTTCCACCAAATGTCCTTAAGTGCTACACCACCACCACTTACTATACCCTGCTTTCTAGCAAGAGTAGCGGCATTGACGGCATCGTCTACACGTTCCCTACGTTCTCTTTGTTCTATGTCAGTAATCCCACCTACCTTGATAGATGCAATACCGGAAGTAAGTCTAGCAATCCTATTCTCTACTATCTCTCGCTCAAAATCTGTTTTTACTTGAGTTAGTATTGAGGTAAGATTATCTATGTAATCCTCATCTACCCCATCCTTAATGAATGTAGATGTAGTAGAAGTTATCTCTACTTTATCACACACACCTAACTCATGTTCTTTTACCGTAATAATACTGTCAAATGAATTGAATACTTTACCACCACATTTCGCTTCTATATCTTGAAGCCAATGGTCTTGAGTATCACCGAAACCTGCCGTCTTAACTATACAGACATTTAATTTACCTTGCATAATATTAACAAGTAAGTTAGGTAGTATGCTTGGGTTATAATCATGGCAAACTACCACTAAAGGTTTACCTGCTTTCATAGATAATTCTAGTGCAGGTACTATATGATTGAAAGTATCTATTTTCTCTTGCGTTAAAAGTATAGAGGCATTGTCATAAATACACTTCTCTCTATCTGCATTAGCCATTAGTTTGTTTACATACCCACTATCCATAACAAGTCCTTCGGTCAAAGACCATGTAGTAGTGTTATCGGAATTGGTTTCTATTATCACATTACCTTCTTCGCCTACAGCCAAAAGTGCTTGGTGTATTAACCTACCTAATTCTACATCATTATTAGATGCGACAATACATACATCTAGTAAGTCATCGTCATTAACGTCAGTAGCCATGTCTTTTAATTCACTTACTATATACTTACACATAGTATTAAGAGTTTCTTTTATCTTAATATTATCTGTATCATCATCAGCCATTGTATTACACAATGCCTGTGCTAAGATAGTAGCAGTAGTAGTACCATCTCCCGATTTACTTTGTGCTTCGTGAGCCACTTCTTGCATGAGATTAATCCCCATCTGAATATAAGGGTCGGGGTCGGTAATAGACTTAGTGATAGATACACCATCATTAAGAATTAAGGGTAGTCCCGCAGGGTTCTGTATTATTACTGTACCTGCATTTGCACCCAATGTACCTTTGATTGCATTAGCGACTTTGTTTACCCCTAAGAGTAATTTGTCTCTTGCTTCTTCTCCATGTAATATATTTTCCATATTTATACCTCAATAATATCCTAGTATATGTTCCCAATGTATAGCACTAACTTCGTTGTCAAAAGGAATAACCTTTGTCTCATCCACCATGACGGAATAGCCCTCTTCTATTATGAGAGGGACTAAACCGCCTACGGATAGGACTTGTAGATGGCCTTCAAGAATGAGTCCACCGACAGTTTCCTGTATGGTGTTATGGAGAAAGACGTAATGACCTAAAGCCTTCACTCATCCCACCCATCGTTAGTAGAAACTACTTCATCCATGACTGCTATTTTGTCAAAGGCATACCAACCGGAGATAGACATTCTATCTTCTCCTTCTTTTGTTCGCCATGCCTGTCCGTGAAGTAGTACTTTAGTACCAACAGCGAAGTCCACAAGTGAATCTTGTTCACTTGGAATGTAAACATCTACGGTGGCTGCCGTAGAAGCAATATCTAAATCAGCACATACTAAAACATATCCGCCATTATCTCTAGGGTCTATGTGTATAACTTCTGCAACAGTAGCGAGGGTTCTATCCCACCATCCATCGTTACCGTTATGTGTATCGTAGTATTGTCCTAGTTTGTCTAAACCGGAAATCATATTCTCTTGACCGATAATCTGTGGTACAAGTGTCAATGGGTCTGCTGAAAAGATACCTGCTACTGCTGCATCTGATTCAAAGACTGAAACTCCGTCTTTAGCGTAAGCAGTAGTGCCGTTAGCAGCAGGTCTTAGTGCGATAGTACCCGTTGTAAAGGTAGGGTATTGCACATCTGCACCTTTTTGTGTTGCCTTAACAGTAAGTGTCTTTACTTCATCAGTAGTACCTTGTTTACGACCTAAGAACAACATAGTCCTTTCTCTTTCGTCTTGTGGTCTAGGTCGGCCATACTTAAAGTTAGCATCACCGGATGGGAAAGTCTTGTTGTTCTTATCCCATACTACGAAGAAGTGTGTATTCTCATCTAGTTTCTGTGTATGTCGTGGTAATTCAGATACGTCAGCAGTCTCTACACCGTAGAAATCTTCTCTAGCGTGTCTTGTATAAGTACCATCATGGTTATTCTCAAAGAGAACAACAGCACCGGATTCAACCAATACGTTTCGTACATCTTCTGTAGCGGCTCTTAATTGACCGGACATTTTATTGTATAGTATTTTACCCCATTCTTTAGGGCGTGGTACTGAAATAAACATACCTTCATACTTTGTTGCACCGGAACGAGATAGTCTCGCATTTTCCGTACTAATCATTCTTGCTGCTACTCTTAGTGCAAGAATACCGCAGTCGTCATCAGACTTACCTGCGTTTTTCCAAGCCGCGCCCTGTTCTGCTAAGACTGATTCAGCCTTACTACGCAGGGTGTCTGCGGCCACATTTACTGTTTTTGCTACGTTATTAATCATCGTGTCATCCATATTGGTTTCCTCTGTTTGTATTTCTAGTCCTATTTTCTTACGGATATAAAGTTTTTGTATATCCTTCCATACACAAACGGACAAAGTTTGCTATGGCTATATTTTCCTCGACACCGTGTATCAAATCCCTTTCGGTTATTGCTGCGGCATCTACGATACGCATTATACTATCTACTTTTGCGGTAGATGTAATAGCGTAGTCGAATACTGTTTTTACCACTTCTCTAGGTGGTATTCCGTATGTTTCTTTTAAGGCTAAATTATAATCATTCTCACGGAAACATAACGTGAGAAAATGTTTAGCGTCAAGACCTTGTGAAACAAGACCGTTGATGAACCCTTCCGGTTCGGGGTGAACAGAAAATGCCTGTAGAGCATTGATACTATTCCTTAAGTCTCCTTCATGTGCATCAGCAATCAGATTTAATTGACCTTCTGTAATAACCGTACCTGTTTTACCTGCTATCATAGATAGTCTCTTTACTATGTGTTCCTTAGAAATTGGATTGAACCTCAAAACTCTACACCTAGATTGTAGCCACTTACTAACCTTACTCAAATCATTACAAGTAAGGATAAAATAACCCTGTGAGTTTTCTATAACACCCTTTAATGCCGATTGTGCGGCAGGTGTTAATTGGTCTGCTTCATCGAGAAGAAAAAATTGGTTTCTGTTGCCTGTCCTAGACATGGGTAATAACTCTTCTTCTACGAAGTCAATACCCCTAGTCTTTTTACTACTAGCATTGAATACATGAATAGGCCAACCCAAATCCTTAGCCATAGCCAAAGCAAGGCTAGTTTTACCTGTACCTGCTTGTGGACTATAAAAGATAAAGTGCTGTAAAGAAGTTATCTCATTAATAACTTCGTTTTGACCTACTATCTCACTAAGCGTAGGTCTGTATTCAGTAGCCCATATTGTCATAGTATTTTCTCCTTAGTTTTTTATTGGCTTATCCAACTTGTTAATGCTCTATTTTAATTATCAGAATGGTTCTGCGTCATGACTCTTAATCAAATGCTCTACTACTATCTGTGCATATCGGTTATGGTTTTGGACTAGCACCTGTTTATCTAGCCTCGCCAACTTGAGATTTAATAAAGACCAATAGTACCGTGTAATGCTGTCTGCATACCACATATTCTACAAGTACAATATACTAACATCCTGTCTCCCCTACTATCACCCTTGATTCTAACAAAGTCAAACTCATGGTGTCTAGGGTCGCAGTCGTCTGTTTCTCCCATATTAATACCTCATTTTTCTACGGTTATATACTTTATGTTGTGTGTCTTAAGCGTCATATTTACACCTGTCTCTCGTAAATCAATGCTTCTGCTGATTGGAATAAACTCATAATTTCTGCGTGTGCAGGTCTGAAACCTAATTGGCCGCCTGTTCTCGCTTCTGCTTCTAGGGACAAAAGTAATCCTACCATAATACCCTTTAGATATTCCGTACTTACTTTTTCGGGAAGAGTAGTAATCATATCATCTATTACTTCGTCATCTCCTAACTCGTAATCTACATCGGTAGCGAGACAAAGAACAAACCTCATGTATTGAGCCTCATTCATATTTTGAGTAGTTAATATTTCCCCTAAATCTATCGGTTTCTCAACATTAAAGACACTTGCTATGATAGTGGATAAGTCATCCATTTCTATTCCCTGCATAGTCATACCTCTAGTGTTTTATTATTATACTTTCCTAACACAATGCAAACATTGAGTTTCATTTGGGGGAAATATTCTTATCTTACCACAAGAACATTGTTGTGCTTCCTGCATCTGTGCCGGAGTCATAACTGTCGGACTTCTTGTAAGCATAATATCTTCCTTTGTATGTATTATTTTTCTGTTAATATCATATACTAAATGATTTGCTGATGTACCTATCGCATTTTCTACTTTAGTAGAACCTACTTGTACAATCTGTGGATTCTTACTTAACAAAGCCGAAAGACTGTGTGGCGAAGGTACGGTTCTAATGTTTTTGGTTTTACTTAACATAGCAGCCATCCCCTCTTTCGTCATAGCACCATACTCCCACAAAATGTCCACGATAATACGTCTGACCCTTTTGTTATTAGCACTCATGTATAAATGTAAGCCTCATAGTGCTTATAAATCATTCCCCATATCTTGATACATAGCCGACATCATATAAGAATCACCATAAGAAACACCCTCTGCTTCACTACTAGGTGAAGGGGAATATTTTACATCCGTTTCTGTCAATTTTTCCTTTATAGCAAGTTTAACATACGGTTCTGTTAAAACCTTACCTATCATTTCCCCCGCTAAACACATTAAAATAAAACTCATAACCATTCTTGTATCAAACCCTTAGACTTCTTCATACCTTTAGGTACGCTTCCACCTTGTTCCTTAATACGATTACTTACGGTTATAGAGTTTTTCACTATGACCTCTATATGCTTATCACTTGAACGGGATTGTTCATGTCTATATTCCTGTTTTTTCTTCTTAGGAAACTTAGTTTTTTTATGAGCAGGTTCTATACCATAAACCATTATAGCCCTTACATACTTTTCCGGTAAAAACATAGCAGTTTTGGCTAATTTACGCCATACTGTAATGTCTATGTCATTTTCTTTCAAGAATGCCTTAACCAAAGGTAAAGGAGTTTTATTGAATACCGCATTGACTCTTCTTCTGTCCTTCCATGTCAGCAAAGCATTTATAGGAGAGTAGTGATTACTTTTACCCTTAATCTTAAGAGAGTCGGATATAATAACATAATCCTCACTTTTCTTAGTTATGTTAGGTGGTTTATCACAACAAACTACAAGTCGGTTCGTTATCATAGGCAACCACTCTAACACATCCTTTTCCTTAAACTTATTACTGCGTAGAATATATGTAGTATCTTTATCAGTAGGTGGTGTATCAATTTCTCCTATCATCATAATGTATTTAGATTCCATAAACTTACTATCATCATCTGTAAATATCACTATACCCATAGGCTCACCACAATTTTTTTCCGCAATTTTTTCCAAAACCAACTATATAAAGTTAGAATGGGTCATGTCCGTAAACATAATTCTGTACCCTTTCCATCTGCCCTGCTGTCAATCCCCACACTTCCATTATAGAAGTTTTAGTTACCCTATAATCTGCATGATACCATTCTATGCCGTTGTGAGTTATATTTGCCGTAAGATTATCTTCTTTCATAGCAGCAATTAATTTAGGCATATCCTTTTCATAGATAGACCTATTTATAAGAGTCTTAACAGAATCAGACCGCCATTTTTTACCCATCTATAATCACCGAAGGTTCTTTCAACAAAGCCATTTTCAATTCTACTTGGTCTAGCAATTGTGGGTGAGAACCTAATACCTCTATCAATATTCTCGACATATCATTGACCTGTGCTTGAGCCAACATCAACTGCGAATCTACTCCTATCTCTTTCTTCAATTGACCTACTAATTTCAAAGAAGAATTAGCCTGTCCAATTAGTTTTGCCGCATCAGTAACAAACTCGGAAGATATACCACCTTGTGCTTCTTTCTGTGCTTCTAATTCATTCAAATAATTCTGAATCCTAATTACAATATCTTCTGCCGCATCTAATGTGGAGATAGTTTGTTGTCTATCCTCTTCCATGTTCTTCGCCTGTAAAGCATCAAACTCAATGTGATTATCCATGTGATTCATAACAGTACCTTCATTCCAATTGTGCCTTACTTCTAAAAATGTAGCACTAAACTCTTCATTCATTATACCTAATTCATAATCTTTCTTGGATTTATGGTCGCACATAGGACAACCACCATCTAAGACCCACCTAAGAACCTCGATAGCAAAGGCATCATTTTCTCCATGTAATCTTTGTTGTATTTCTCTAGCACTACGCATCTATATACCCCACTTTTGTTCTTCTTCGTCTGATTCAAGACGTTGTGTACCAATACGACAAGTAACACCCTTTCTACCACGCCTTTTGACGTTAGGTGCATATTCACCATACCATGATTGACCTTCTAGGTTTTCAGTAACCCATCTCTTAGCCGACTGATAATCACCCGCAGTAACCATCTTGGAAACCTCTTTCAGTAATACTGATTTAGATATATCCTTCATCCAAAACGTACTCTTGATTAACTCAAGGTCTGCATCCATTACTCTTCTTCTCATCTCTAGTGATTGATTTAGTATTCCCTTAAGAGTATCGTCAAGAGTAATTATTAGTGGTTGTCCACCAACATAATTAGGTTGCATCATGTGATAACCTATACACAATCTACGAAATAAATCTGCCTCAAAAGAACGTACATCCGGTCTGTTAATCCATTCGGCCACATCATCATCGAATAGAACACCTGTTGGTGGATTTCTCGTTGCCTCTACCTGCCTTCTTCTAATCCAATCCTTGATTTCAATATTAAGATTAGCGAGCGAAGCCCTTTCTTCTATCTGCATATTCGCCTGTGCGTGTTGCGCTCTCTTGTAAGCCTGTTCCTTCTCCGGTGTCATCTCAATATCAATAATAAAGAATCTTCTATCAAGACCGGACTCTAACTCAAACCTAGCGGGTTGTGTACCCGCCCATATAGTATATCGTGTAGTGTAATTTACCCATCCATTTCTCATGGCTTTGTTTACTCTACCGTTATCTAGTGATGTAAGTAATTGATTTTTCATGTCTAGGCTGTGGTCTTTTTTAGATGCATCAGACATAGAGGAAAACTCTTCAAAGCCTAAGAATCCACCACATAATTCCCTAGCGATAGGTCGCCCCGCTATATTACCATCCTCATCTACCGAGCCAAACATACCCGCTTCTGTAACAGAATTAGCACCCATCATTGTACGGTAGCCATGCCCCATATCTGCATTGTTGCTATGAACAAGACCTGTATTTTCTGCTAGGAACATCAAGATAAGAATACTTTTACCCGAACCTTTAGCACCTCTAAGCATTAGGTGAATCCTTGTGTCGGGTAATTGAGACATAGGAGTATAGAACGGCATATTGTTATGCCGTAGTGGACAATGCTCTATAACGAAGTCGCCTGTTGTATATAGTGGGCTATCGGGGTCGAAGTCGCATCGGCTACACTTATTCATACTGTTAAACAAATGTCCACCGATACTACATAGAAATATAGGTATCTTATCCGCTACATCAATGAAGAAGTTTCTATCAGCAAACTCTTGAGTCTTTTCAAATACGTTAAAATCACTCTCCAAACTCATCACCCCCAAACTCTACCATAGCCCTATCAAGACTTAGCGGCTTGGTAAGGTGTTCTAAGTCAGACAATAGAACGGTTAAATACTTTTCCTTCTCATGGTCTACGGTCAATTTGTACTTATCTTGAACAAACCATGATAGCGTTTCTTGTGTTTCAGTATTCACAAATGTGTTTCTATCCCTACCACCTATTACAGTTATATTTTCCCTAATAGTATTTCTACAAAAGTTTTTGAACACCGCACCGAAAGCCCAAACAGGCAACGGCATCACTATATCTTCTTTTAGTGGTTTAAGATGTTGTAGTCTAATTGAATCTTCATGTCTACGCTGAATTAACTGAATATCTTCTTCGTGGTTCATGTAGTCAAAGATTCCTATTTGATTCTCATGTATCATACCGTGAGTAGTAGTAGAAAACTCTTGCATTAGATTTACCGTAAGATAACATAGAGAATCAACACCTTTATTATTTAGTGCTAAGACTATATCTCTAATGATTGGGTATGTGTATAACCACGATATAGAAGATTCATCATCGTTGTGTACAGGGAATGTATGTGTAATCCTAAGAATAAAGAATCTATCACCGTCCATATTTTTCTTTTCAAACAATCTCCATTCGGGAAATACAGGTTCGGGATAATTGTTGAAAGGCTCTACTTGATGCAACCTACTAAAGATTCTAGCAACAGGTTTCTCATCACCTATCAAACCCATGCCTGTAATAAAACTAGCATAACCCTTTTCATTTTGATTAAACACTATAAGAGTCGTAGGTGTTTTCGATGTGTGTTCACCATATATCTTATTCCATACAATATCTGTATCTCCATAAGTTTCTACTATGTTAGCCTTCATTGTGTCATCTCCTTACTTTTAGCGTAATTTTGTAATACTTTAGGAAACTTGGTTGCCTTCTTTTTACTTTTAATCATTTTATCATACGCTACTTCTAAATCTCTTGCTGTGTAAATATTAGTAGGTGTTAATTGTCCTTTAGTATTCCTTCTTGATTCCATCCTACTGTCAAATAATATACTCCTACTTAGTTTTGCGGATAATTCTATTGTCGTATTACCGCTACCATTTCCCTTTACTCTAATAGGATGATATTTATTACCGTTATTATTTCTGTTTTCATATCTTTCCGCATTCTTCCTTCTAAGTCGTTCTTTGTCATTCAATATTTTGTTTATCTCATACGCTGTCATCCCATTCGGTTTATCCTTTAGTATTTGATATACTTCATCTTGAAGCATTACACCTGTCGCTCTACCCATATTTCTTCTCTCCTTTTCTTTCGATTATAAACTTTTTAATTCTTTTTTTTATTTCTGCTTTTCGCAAAAAGAATAAAACGCTGTACTGCTCTCTATTTTCTAATTAATTTTATTTCTTCTATAGTATAGATGAGAATAATAGTAGTGGGCTTACCAAACATACTATTGAATTAATTAAAGAATTAACAAAACCGCAGTACTGCAAGCCTGTTATTCTTTTTGCGTAATTTAGAATCATAAAAAGAATAAATAATTTTCACGTTCTAACTTATTTTTATCGGAAAACCAAAGGTTAGGGCTGTATTTATCCCATGCCTTTTTACCTTCTAATTTTGATAAATTACCCAAACTTATTTCATCATCTAGGTTTTCTAAAATCTGTTTCAAGACACCATGTAAAACATCGTTGTTTTCCATACATACAAGCCCGTCATTGGTGTGTTCGGGTACAGGTTGTACATACCCACTACCACACTTAATTCTCACCGCTACGGTATAGTGTCTTGGTAATTGTGTTATCTCTAATCTAATATCTTTATCCTTGGTGTAATATGTTTGACAGACTAATCTTACGGTAAAAACACTAGCAAGCACTCTACCCTTCTTAAGATTTCTCATTTCTTTAGTGGCTTTAGCGTCCATTAAGAGTATTTTTGGTTCTGTCGCTGTTTCCATGCTTTCTCTCGTTCTCAAGTTTACAACACTAGATAAATTATCACGACAAGCAAGGAAAAACATATCATCTAATTGTAGTGGTTTCTTTTGCGGTATCTCTAATACTGAATTATTATCACCAACAACAAATGTAATTTCTACATCGTCTGCATCATAAATAGCATCACATATTATTGCTTTAAGCGAAAAATACTGCATACTCATCTGCTTCGTAGATGGTCTGTGTTCTATACAATTTCTATACATGAAATTAAACTCGGATTTACTCAAAGGTTCTTGGCGGCATGATTCATAACAATAGTCTAATAACTGCTTCAATACTTCTCTCCTAATAATACGGAAATCATTACTCTTATTCTGCAATACTACATCACATTGTTGTATAACAGTTTTACCCTCATCGTTTCTCCTTACGGGTGAAGCATGATATACGGTTAAATCTTTTAACTTAAAAGTATGTGTAATCATTCTTGCCACTCCATTTGTAAATTAAATATTATCTCTTCTAAATCTAAAGTATGCTGTTGGGTTGCACCACACTTATCACAACCTATAGTGATAAGTGCATCTTCACCTGCATTGACAATTTCAAAGTCTAGTATATCCACAAACTCATGCGGGCAAAAGTTTTCGTCAAGATATTCTTGGCCTCTTCCAACACTCATTCTTCCTCATCCTCACTTAGTTTTACGGGAGAATCTAATATGCCTTCAAACAAAACACCATTTAGTGTCATTTTGATATACAACCCCCCTTGTGTCGATAGTGGGTTGTCTGTTCTTTTTTCCATCACGACACAATCTAATATCTTACCTTTACCTATCGGTGGGCTGCTGTATCTCCCAAAGTTTATCCATCTTCTATTCTCGCTCATTTTTATTTCTCCTTACTGTTTCTTTTACCCTATCAATAGCATTCTTAAATCTCTTGATTGTTTTCTGCGGGGTTTTCGCTTTGAATTGACCTATAAACATAAACTCATAAGCCATTTCTATTGTATTTCTATATCGCTGTATGCGATTCTCATATTCGGGTACATAGATACCAAACTCTTCTATTTGTTTAGCAATATTACTACTTGTTGGGTTATATCCTCGTAATGTTCTTATTACTAAATCTATATCTACTGCATTCTCATCTGCTTCTCGGTATTCATAATCTACATACGGCCATTGTGGTTCTAACTTCTTCACTTAAGCCCCCCCAATTTCATTACTTCATCCATGTCCTCAATCTTGTATAGATTTACTTTGTATCTATCACCATTTAGTTTAACACCTACGCCTGTATTGTATTTACCTACACCTTTCATACTCTTTAGTATGTTAGATATATGCTTAGGGTTCTTAATCTTAGATAGTGCTTGGTAGTTTAATTTACCGTAAATCTCCTGTGCTGTTAAGCCCTGTTCTTGGCCGATAAGTGCCTTAGCGACCATGCGTTTTAACTGTACTTTTCTCATAATATCCCTACTCTTCTTCTATATATAAGGTGTTCGATTGCGTGTCTAAAGCGTCTACAGCGTCTATTATTTGTGTGGCAATCTCAAGATTTTCTAAAACCTCTAACTCACTAATTATCTTCTGTGTGTAAATTACGCCATCCATCAATTCTTCTTTTAGGTGTTGTAACCATTCCTTTAGAGATAGGTCATCCCTATCCATTGTAGTGCCGTATTTAGCCTCGCCCTTTTCAGCACGTTCTCTAATCTCAACAATTACTTTTTCCTCAATACTACTCATTCCTCATCATCTCCTAATGGTGGGTCGAGAATTAATTCTATTGTATTTGACCCATCATATACAATACCTACTACCTTTCTATCCTCATGGTCGCCAAAAACTACTAACGATTGCCCTTGTTTTTCTATCTTCTCTATGGCGTTTCTTAATTGCTGACACCTAACAAAGTACCCACTACGTTGTGCGTGATTTACTTTTATGTCAAGAAAAACTCTCTCATCACTCATAATTCATCTCTCCATTCTTCTACTGCTTTAGCACAAAACTCTCTACTAAAACCAAAACTACTAATCAAGAAATTAGTCATCTCATCATCACTTACATTATCGGGGTGTATTTCATCCATCCTCATTTTTCTTTTAAGGTGGCTTTTCATATTCCTCATACTTGTAATACTTGTCGGCATATCACCTGCATAGCCTGTATCTTTGTCATCTCTAGGTAATTGAGGCATCAGAACCAACCCCCACATTTACCACAAAAACTAGGGTACATAGGTTTAGCGTAAAATAGCCCTTTTCTTTTACCGCAATTACATCTATGGTCTTTGAAACTCATTCCTCTTCCCCCGTATAATTTCTACGTGCTTTATACTTTCTATTGTATAGATACAATCGTGCTGCATTCTGTCTCTTGTTAGGCATTACTCTTCACTCTCCGGTGCTTTACCTTCTCTTATGGTAAAAGTATTAGGTATTACCTTGACTTCTTCATGTGGTGATTCTGTCAAGTATAGATTTGCTATTGTATTTACATCCCAATGACCTTCTTTAACGGTAAAAATACTACCGGACTTTAGATGTATGTCTAGCGTTTTTAGAGCGTTCCTATAATAACCATTTTCGACTATTGCCGCAATCTCTCGTCTGTCAATTTTTACTTTTCCGCTAACACAAACTAATGTATCAGACCAATAATCTCTTTTTAATTCACTCATTGTTTCACCTCTTTGTAGTGGAGAAAGACTAATATCTGTCGCATTAGTTCTTGCATTTCCCATCCTTCTTGTGTCTCTTCGTCAAGGCATTCGTATAAACTATCCCATGCTTCCTTATATCTATTTAATTCACTCATTGTTTCACCTCTTCTTCAATCCATTTTATTTCTTCTAATATTTTTTCTATTGCATCCTCTAAGTGTTTTTTTACTACACCTTCAACATCATATTCATTCCAATAACTACCATACTTAACGGGTAATTCTAAAGACCACGATTGTGCATTATACTTAAATCGCCTACTAAAATTAATATTGTAAAAATCAGTTAAATAAGGTTCGTATGTTTCTTCTTCTTCTAAAGTATCATCCATTTTATATCGCCCCTATTTTATCTTCTAACTCTTGTATTCTATCACATACTTCTGAATGTACTTCTTCTATTTCCATTTCTGCATGGTGGCTCATAGCCACGTTGCTCGGTAAAGCCTGTGCTACTTCTGCTATGTAATGCAAGGCATATTCACAAGCCTCTTCCGCTACTCTTAGCGTTGACAATTCATCAGCAATCTCTTGTAGTCTTACCTCAATCATCTTACTCATCTAAGCCACTTCCAAGTTTATTAAATATACATCAGTTTCACATTTTGGACATCCTTCCCAAAGACCATCCTCATCTTCAAACAACACCAAATCTTCTTCGTTTCCTTCCCACATACACATATTGCATCTAACTCTCGCTAACATTTTAAGCCAACTCCCAATCTAAATCAAGGTGTACATAATCATAGATATTATCCTCTACGGTGTCCATGTACTCATCAATACTTTGGTGTATCAAATCTTGTACTTGAATCTCTATTTCTTCTTCAAGTTCTATTTTTACTTTTATCTTTATTTTAGTCATTTTTTCACCATCCTTCCGGTTCTTCTTCTAACATAATCCAATGTGCTTTAATTTGTCTAGTCGAGTATATATCTCCACCATCGGAAGTCCATAGGACTATGCCTTCATCTCCGACCCAACTGCTTACAATTGTCATTGTAATACCGTTGTGTATATTCTCAAACCTTACACCTTTGATGTTGTGTTCACCTTCCGGTATAGGGGCTTTCTTTCTTAGTTGTTGGTTTATCATTTTTCTTTCATTCATTTTTGTTATCTCCTTTTT
>Ga0209309_10000413_pt1 | contig 51850 bp, 37 predicted proteins | sample COGITO_mtgs_1204_2_FD_184807 | JGI IMG/M metagenome (GOLD analysis project Ga0209309, IMG submission 184807) | Pelagic marine microbial communities from North Sea - COGITO_mtgs_120412 (SPAdes) (version 2) | ecosystem: Environmental > Aquatic > Marine > Epipelagic ... | reverse complement strand
CACACTCAATCCTCCCGTAGATGTCAGCCTAGGCGACAATGGGATTAGGTCTGCCCCATCAGGAGCATCTAAGGACCTGGCATGCGCATAATTCAAATTACCATCAAAGAACAAGTAGTTGGTGATCTGATACCTCAATCCCAGATCAAGCCCATAACGCTCAGTCTTGCCACTGGGCTCTACTATTCCCGCATCGCCCACATAGACAAATTCCTGTTCTAAAAACAAGTACCATACAGCAGTGTTAACGATCAATCGATCTGTAGGTTTCCAGATGGAACCTATGTCTGATCCATAGGATTTTGGCAGGATTTTATCTGCAGACTGTTGCAGGACAACTCTCGTGTCATTGCTGTGAAAACCTACACCATTTTTAAAATAGAGCTGGAGGTCTTTAGATACCCGGTAATTAAAATTGAGCTTAGGCAGCAAGGCTGTGGCGGTCTGGGATTGAGTATCGTACCTAGTGGTTAGTGCATCTCTATAGACAAATTTAAAATGCTCCAATCGTAACCCTGCATCAATCAAGAAGTCATTTATATACCAGGTAGCTCCCACAAAGCCCGAAGTATTGGTTTCATTGATGTCGCCCAATTGTATGTTTTCTAGCGTGGTTCTACGGTTCAAGGTTCTGGAAAGCTCGCTGCCTTCTGTACGATCGTTGCGCAGCCGCATCCCTGCCGTAAGATCCAGTTTATGGTCTGAAAGCTGGGTGGTATAGGTATATGCTGCATCCAGGCCGGCAATATCTCTGGATTCCTTTTGCTTGATCTGGTCGCCATTGATGGGATCTACTAAAAAGAACGTAAAGTTGGAAAAGAGTAAAAAATCGTAGGTAGAATAATACAAGTGTGTACTGAACTGCTCATCATCACTCAAGGCCATGTCATAGTTGATGTTGACACTACTGCGGGAAGTTTGACCGCCCTCTGTATCGTCAATGGCTCCAAACCTACCTATCAAGCCACGGTCCACCGCCCGTTGCGGGATCTGACCACTGGCATCCCATTCACTATTAAAATGTGAAATGCTCACACCCAATTCATCTCCGGCATCTGATACATAATTAAGCTTTCCGAAAAGATTTATCCTATCAAAATTCTGCGGGCTCTCAAATGGACCGTCATAGGTCAGGTATTCTGATGCGATATAGGCGCTGGTGTTGGTATTGTCGAGCACTTGCACCAGTCCCACATAACGCTGATAATTAAAGTCACCTATTTCTACACTCACCGCATTTTCCCGCACATAGTCCATGGTACGGAAATCGACATGACCGGCCGTAGCAAAATTTCCAATACTGGTATCATAGCTTCCCTTACCATAGGAAATGTTTTGAATGGTTTCAGGAATCACAAAATGAAGGTCTGCATAACCTTGACCATGCGCGTGGGACACCATGTTTACCGGCATGCCGTCCACACTTATGGCTACGTCAGTCCCGTGATCAATATCAAAACCTCGCAGGAACAGTTGCTCTGCTTTACCGCCACCAGCGTGTTGCCCTATAAAAAGCCCGGGTACGCTGCGCAATACTTCCTGGGTAGAGGTTACCGGGTTGACCTCAAGATCTGCCTGGATTAAGGTATTCAATACGTCCACCTCATTTGTAATAGTGACCGCTTCCAGGTCTATGGCTGCCTCCTGGAGCACTATTTGGAGCACTTCAGACTCGACGGTGATCGCTTTCGCGAAAGCGGAATAACCCAACTTTGAAAAACTTAACTCATCCTCTGTATCCACCTGTTCTATCGAGAAATATCCCTTGGCATTGGTATGGGTATGTTTGCCCGTTTTTGTATGGACTACATAGACGTCCTTGAGGGGGCGATTGTAAGCATCAACCACGATACCCGTAATCGTATGGGCAAAGAGGAGGTTTGAGAAAAAGAAAAGTAAAATGCAAGTGCTTTTTAGGGCGGCATTCGACGTTGTGTAAAGTAATTTCATTTGTAATTTTTTGGTTGATATAATTACGTTCTAAATGCGGTTTTCAGTTGTAAGCTAAATGTTAAGAAAACATCAAATCAGATAAAAACCCTGTTTACAGCAACCAAAAAAGCCGGCTGTACAGCCGGCTTTCTTCCCTTTTAAAAAGTTTTTCTATACGTGGATCGCTCGATCTGCAGTAGCTGCCAGTGCTGCTTCCTTCACAGCTTCCGCATAGGTAGGGTGTGCGTGGGACATGCGTGCAATATCCTCTGCACTTGCTCTAAATTCCATTGCGGTAACGGCCTCTGCAATAAGGTCTGCTACCCGGGCTCCAATCATATGTACTCCCAGAACCTCATCTGTAGTTTTATCTGCCAGGATCTTAATTAAACCGTCGGTGTCTCCAGATGCTCTGGATCTTCCCAGGGCACGCATAGGGAATTGCCCAGATTTATAGTCGACACCCGCTGCCTTAAGTTCTTCCTCTGTTTTTCCAACGCTGGCGACCTCTGGCCACGTGTAGATCACGTTAGGAATCAAGTTGTAGTTAACGTGGGGCTTTTGACCTGCCAGGGTTTCTGCGACAAAGACGCCTTCTTCCTCTGCTTTATGTGCTAGCATGATACCTCGCACGACATCACCTATGGCATAGATGTTATCTACATTAGTCTTCATGTGCTCATCCACTTCTACCTGACCCAGCTCATTGATTTTAATACCAGCTGCGGTAGCGTTTAATTTATCTGTATAAGGACGACGCCCAACGGAAACCAAAACGTAGTCTCCTCTGAATTCTACCTCTTCTCCTTTTTTGTTTTTGGCGGTAACGGTTACTTCATCACCCTTGCGTTCTACCTTGTTTACCCCATGAGAAAGGTGGAATTTAACCCCCTGTTTTTTCATGACCTTCATCAACTCTTTGGAAAGTGAACTGTCCATGGCTGCGGCTATGCGATCCAGGTATTCAATCACCGTTACCTCTGCCCCCAGTCTTCTATAGACCTGACCCAATTCTAATCCTATCACACCACCGCCTATAACGATCATGTGTTTGGGAATCTCCTTTAATGTCAATGCCTCTGTAGAGGTAATGATTCTTTCTTTATCGATGGTGATAAAGGGTAACGTGGCGGGTTTTGATCCTGTCGCCACAATGGTATGTTTTGCTTCAATGGTTTGTTCTTTCTCCCCAGTGATCTTGATGTGTGTAGCATCGACGAAGGATCCCATTCCCGTGATTACATCTATTTCATTCTTCTTCATCAAATAAGCGACGCCATCACACGTCTGACTTACAACACTGGCTTTACGGGCAATCATCTTTTCAAAATTGACCTTGATGTCCCCAGGGATTTCTATACCATGCTCCTCAAAATGCTTAGTGGCATCCTCATAATGGTGGGAGGAATCCAGTAAGGCTTTTGATGGGATACAACCTACATTCAAACAAGTCCCACCCAGCGTGTCGTATTTCTCTATAATGGCCGTTTTCATGCCTAGTTGTGCACAGCGTATTGCGGCTACATAGCCACCAGGTCCTGAACCGATTACTGCTACATCGTATGTACTCATAAGTGTTTTTTCTACGGGTTAAAAAGGATTGCAAAGATAGGAAAGGCTAGCTAGATCGCCACTGTCAATCTATAATTTCAGAGACGGGTTCTTGTTTGTGATTGCTCTTTTTATAGGGACGAATAATTAATCGTGCCGCGCGGTCAAAGTTGAAATAGTTATAGGTCCAGTTCAAAAATACCACGATCCTATTGCGTACACCCACTAAGAAATATAGGTGCACGGCCAACCATGCAAACCAGGCAAGAAACCCACCCAGTGTGAATTTTCCAATGTCTGCCACGGCACGGTTTCTTCCTACTGTCGCCATCGACCCTTTATCAAAATACTTGAATGGCTTCCTGTCCTTTCCAGCGGCTAGGCGTATAAAGTTATTGGCTAGGTTTTTTCCCTGCTGTATGGCTGGTTGTGCTACCATGGGATGCCCTTTGGGAAATTTATCGGTTTTCATTTGGGCGATATCCCCTACGGCATAGACATTATCTGTTCCCTGTACTTTATTGAATAGATCTACTTTAAGGCGGTTGCCTTTTTCACTAATCATATCTTCAGAAAAACCTTTGGGGTGCGAGCCGGTAACCCCAGCACTCCAGATAAATGTAGACGTTTCTAATTGCATTCCACTTTTAGTCGTCACGATATCATCCTCATAATCTGTCACTAATTCTCCCAGGTGTATGTGCACGCCCAGTTGTTTTAAGTATTTGTAGGCCTTAAGCGATGCTTTTTCAGAAAAACCAGATAATATTTGATCTGCACCATCCAGCAAGTGGATCTCCATATAGTCTGGATTAAGGTCTGGATAGTCCTTTTCTAACACACCGTTCTTAAACTCTGCAAAGGCGCCAGACAGCTCCACACCAGTGGGACCAGCGCCAGACATCACGATGCGCATCAATTTCTTCTGTTCCCGGGCATCATCAATGATGGTTGCCTTTTCCAGATTTTGCAACATCAAGCTGCGTATGTCCAGTGATTCTGGCACTGATTTCATGGAGAGCGCATTGCGTTCAATCTTATCGTTGCCAAAAAAGTTGGTCTTTGAACCAGTAGCGATGATCAGGTGGTCATAGGGGATATCGCCTATACTGGTGGTCACTGTATTTTCTGCAAGGTTGACCTGCTCTACTTCGGCCATGCGGAAGAGGTAGTCGTGCGTCTCATCCACCACACTGCGCAGGGGGAAAGCGATGGAATCTGGTTCTAAGCCACTGGTGGCGACTTGGTACAAGAGGGGTTGAAAGGTGTGGTAGTTGTGCCGATCCAGTAATACGACTTGAAATTTGTGTTCCGTTAGCTTTCGCGAAAGCGTAACACCGCCAAAACCGCCTCCTACTATAACGACTCTGGGATTTTGACTGGTGGGAATGTGCATGTTGGTTTTTGCCTAAAATTAAAGCATGAAAGGCAATAATGACCGACGCTTAACAATCTTTTCATAACCTTGTAACACAATGCGGCATCTTGACACTAACCATATAACCAAACCAAGCCAGTGAGTTCTGATCTAGAAAAAGAATTTGTTGAACAGTTAGAAGCAAATCAGAATATTGTCCATAAAATATGTAGACTCTACACGGACAATCAGGATGCGCACAATGACCTGTTTCAAGAAGTTACCATACAGTTGTGGAAGGCGTACCCTAAGTTTAGAGGGGATTCCAAATTCTCCACCTGGATGTATCGCGTGGCGTTGAATACCGCCATTACTTTATACCGCAAATCCAAACGACGTGTGAAAACACAACGTTATGAAACGGTGGAATTCAAGATTGAGGACACCACGGAGGATGATGAAACCATGGAGCAATTGACACTGCTCTACGGTGCGGTAAAGCAACTGAATGATATTGAAAAGGCCCTGGTCTTTCTTTACCTGGAGGACAAAAATTACCGAGAAATAGCAGAAACCCTAGGGATAAGCGAGGTCAACGCACGAGTGAAGATGAACAGGATCAAAACAAAATTAACAAACATTATAAATCCATAGACATGGATCAATTAGATATTCTAAAATCAAAATGGCAGTCGCAAAAACGCGATTTCCCCACCTATTCCACAGCACAGCTCACGGGCTTGATTGCCAAAAAATCGAGCAGTATCGTGAAGTGGATCTTTTATATCGCCATCGGTGAGTTTTTGCTACTCACGATCCTCAATATTTTTATGATGGATAGTGATCAACATGACAAGTTTGTTATGATGTTGGGCAAACCACTTTATTATGGCTCCTATGTCCTAAGCTATGTGGTGGTCTTGTTTTTTATCTACAGGTTCTGGAAAAATTATAAAAACATATCTGCAGATCAACCAGCCCGCCAATTGATGAAAAACATCCTGAAAACCAGAAAAACCATGAAATGGTACATCTGGTACAATATGATCTATGTGATGATATTTGGGGTTATTGCCGCTGTATTGGTCCTATTCAACGATCCAGCGCTATCTGAACTGATTGAGTCTGCCGAGTTCCAAGAGCATAAAGTAAGATTTATGGCTGGCTATATTACGGTTATGGTTTTATTCTTTGCCGTTTTTTGTGCCGTGCTCTATGGTATATACAGCTTGATTTATGGGATTCTCTTGAGAAGGCTCAAGAAAAATTATCAAGAATTGAAGAAGATGGAGATTTGATCATCAACTTGAAATTCATCTCCCGGACATAGAGTCCCTTGCAACAGTTTTAGAAACACCGCAGCTCTTGAGTTTATTTTTCCAGTGTTGTTTGAGATCATTCCTCACGGGCAGGTCTGGACACCACACGATCAAATAGAGCCGTTTTAATCCTTAATTTTAGTCCAGTATTTGTCCTATAGGTTTGCTAGCTGATGTATTTCCACAAGCCTTTCTTGCTCTGCAAATGAGCCATCACACGCCGGACGTTGGCATTTTTTTCCAATCCAATCGATGGATCCTCCTGTAGAAAATTGATCGCCGTAGTTCTAGCCACTGCCAGCAGCTCATTATCCTTCACTATATCTGCTATGCGCAATTCCATGACACCGCTTTGACGGGTGCCCATGATGTCACCTGGACCGCGCAGTTGGAGATCAACTTCCGCAATCTTAAAACCGTCCGTGGTTTCTACCATGGTTTCCAGTCTGGTTTTTGCCTCGGCACTTAATTTATGGCTGGTCATCAAAATGCAGAAACTCTGATCAGCCCCACGGCCTACCCTGCCGCGCAGCTGGTGCAATTGGGAAAGTCCGAAGCGTTCTGCACTTTCAATAATTATTACACTGGCATTAGGGACGTTCACGCCTACTTCAATCACGGTCGTGGCGACCATAATTTGCGTTTTTCCTTCCACAAAGCGTTGCATCTCATAATCCTTGTCTGCAGATTTCATTTGACCATGGACAATACTCACTTGGTATTGGGGCATCGGGAATTCCCGGACGATACTTTCGTAACCGTCCATCAAATCTTTATAGTCTAAGGTCTCTGATTCTTGAATCAGCGGATACACAATATAAATCTGACGGCCTTTTTTGATCTCTTCCTTGATGAAAGAGAATACACCCAGCCGGTTCTTATCATAGCGATGCACCGTTTTGATCTCTTTGCGGCCTGGAGGCAATTCATCAATTACAGAAATATCTAGATCGCCGTACAAACTCATCGCCAGTGTACGCGGGATGGGTGTGGCGGTCATTACCAGCACGTGTGGTGGCAGTTTGTTTTTCTTCCATAATTTGGCGCGCTGGGCAACGCCAAAACGGTGTTGCTCGTCCACAATCGCCACGCCTAGATTCAAAAACTTGACTTTATCCTCAATCAGCGCATGGGTCCCAATCAAAATATCAAGGCTTCCATCCTCTAAGGCTTCATGGATAACACGACGGGCTTTTGTCTTTACAGACCCGGTTAACAGCGCCACTTTCAACCCTGTAGGCGCGAGTAATTCTGAAACGCCTGCCATGTGTTGCTGGGCAAGAATTTCAGTAGGTGCCATGATACAGGCCTGGAAACCATTGTCAATGGCCAGCAAACAGGTCAACACGGCCACAATGGTTTTTCCCGAACCTACATCACCCTGCAGCAAGCGGTTCATATGCGCACCGTTTGCCATGTCTGCCCTAATTTCTTTCACGACTCGTTTTTGGGCACCAGTCAGTTCAAAAGGTAGATTAAAGTTGTAGAAATTATTAAAATGGTCCCCCACGGTTTCAAAAGCAAAACTCTTGATCTGTGTCTTGCGTATTCTGTTTTGCAACAGCAATTCCATCTGGATAAAAAACAGTTCTTCAAACTTTAAGCGTTTCAATGCTTGCTGCAGTCCAGCAGTACTCGAGGGGAAATGAATTTCCTGCATCGCCGCATTCTTTGTGATCAATTGCTGGTCACGCATGATATCTTCCGGCAAGGTTTCTACAAAGGCAGCCTTGATCTCAGAAAACAGCTGCCGCATCAGGCGGACGAAGTATCTATTTGTCAACTGGCGCTTCGTCAACGTCTCTGTAGATGGGTAAATGGGCATCATCGTATTTTGCTGTCTGCCGCGGTATTCCTTAAGAGGTTCAATGTCTGGATGGGCAATGCTATACATGGCGCCATACCTGGACACTTTACCATAAACAACATAGATCTCATTGATCTTCAAGTTGTCTTTAAAGTATTTTTGTCCTTTAAACCAGACCAGCTCCATCCTACCCGTATCGTCTGCCAGGGTAGCCACAAGCCTTATCGCCTTCCCGGCACCCGCGGTAGCGATGGATACTAATTTTCCTACCACCTGCACTTGTGCCGTTTCCGGTACCAATTGATTTATTTTGTGGAATTGCGTGCGGTCGACGTACCTGTGTGGGAAAAAGTTTGCGAGGTCGCCATAGGTTAGGATGCCCAGTTCCTTGCGCAACAAATCTGCGCGGGAAGGCCCAACGCCAGAAAGGTAATCGATAGGGGTGGTCAAAAAATTTACAGGCACGGGTATCGCTGTTAGTTGTCAAAGGTAGCATTGCGGCGCCCAATTGTCAAGGACTAAACCTTGCGCCACATTTCTAGTCGTAGAAAGGGCACTACTTTTGTATTTTGGGATCCCTATGAAACATTTTATTTTTCTCCTTACCGTACTCCTTAGTGGACTGACATCCAGCGCACAAGGCATTGACCAACCTGCCGTGGATTTTATCCGGGCCACGGTTGATGTTCAACTGGACCCCTCTCTCAAGGTGGTTGACGGCGAGATTACCTACCTGATCGATGTTTTAAAAACTACCGAAACTATTCATATCGATGCCAAAAACCTACTGGAATATAAGGTAAGTTCCACGACCCATCCCGCAATTACGGCGGTGACAGATGATACCGGGATTGTGTTGCGAGCACGCTTTCGCGAAAGCGAAAAAGCCACCATCAACATAACATTTAAGAGTCAACCTACTAGCGCACTGTATTTTATTGATACCGATGCAGATAATCGCTGGGATCAAGCATGGACGCAGGGCCAGGGAAAATATACGAGCAACTGGCTGCCCAGCATTGACGATATGAACGAGAAGATGGAATGGGATATAGCCGTGACCGTTCCTGCAGGCTTAACCGCAATTGCAAACGGTTCCCTGATATCTAAAACTAATGAAAAAGAGGCCGTGAAATGGTCGTATGACATGACTAATCCCATGTCCAGTTATCTGGTCGCCATTGTCGTGGGCGATTATAAACTATCTACCCAAACCTCAGCCACAGGAATCCCGCTGGATTTTTATGTGTACCCGCAGGACAGTCTAAAAGTGGCGTCCACCTACCAACATTCCAAGCAGATTTTTGATTTTCTGGAACAGGAAATAGGGATCGCCTACCCCTGGCAAAATTATAAGCAGATTCCCGTGAAGGACTTTTTATATGCAGGTATGGAAAATACCAGTGCAACGATCTTCAGCGATCAGTTTGTACAGGATGATATAGGTGCGATCGATCGCAGCTATGTCAATGTAAATGCACACGAGCTGGCACACCAGTGGTTTGGCGATCTGGTGACGGAAGAGTCTGGAACGCACCACTGGCTGCAGGAAGGTTTTGCCACCTATTATGCGCTGCTGACCGAACGGGAACTCTATGGCGATGCGCATTATTATGTCACATTATATGAACAAGCCGAATTGCTTAACGACCAAAACCAGTCTGGAAACTCAACAGCCCTACTTGACCCAAATGCCAGTTCGCTAACCTTTTATCAGCATGGCGCATGGGCGATTCATGCCTTGCGGGATCTTGTGGGCGACACGGCTTTTAAAGGCAGTATCAAATTATTCTTAAAGCAATATGCCTTTAAAAATGCCACGACAGATGATTTGCTGGACATCGTAGCCCAACAATCAGGGAAAGATCTTGCTACTTATAAGGCCATGTGGCTGACAAATAAACAGTTCCCCAGTGAGGAAGCGCTGCGCCTATTGCGCAAGGATCTATTTATGGAAGCCTATCTGCAATTGCTGGCAAGAAGAATCTCCACCTTTGACGAGGCCTACAACAGTTACCGAGAAACCCTACAACCACCCATTCAAAAAGAGGCCGTGCTAGAAATGGTAGGCCAGTTGAGCCTGCACGACGATCCCAGAAAATACAAATTACTGGAACAAGCAGCCTCTTCCAACAATCTAGAAATACGCCAGTTAATTGCATTAACTACCACGGAAGTAACAGACAACAATAAAGAGCTGATTAGTAGTTTGCTTACCGATGATTCCTATGTGACCCGCGAACAAAGCCTTGTCCTGCTATGGAATGCTGCGGCAGACAAGAAGCGTTTGTTGGAAACAGCAAAAAATGCGTGGAAGGAAACCAATGAATCGCTGGATCTTGCCTGGCTGGCCCTAGCCATCAATAGCAACGGGTACACGAGCAAAGAGCGCACCTCTTTCTTACAGGAGCTTCAAGCCTACACCCAACCCAAGTACAGTACCGAAACCAGACAAACTGCTTTTGATTATTTGATTGCGCTGGATTACCTGGACGATCAAAACTATCTGGACTTATACCATGCGGCATTGCACCACAACTACAGGTTTTATGGCTATGCCCGCGAATTAATCAACTCGCAGTATGCAAAAAAAGGCAAGAAAGAGTTGATGGATCAAGTGGTAGAATTACTCACTCCTGTTGAGCAGGAGAAGTTGCGATTGGTTACGGATTTGTAGAGCTTTGAACTTGAACTTGAACTTGAACTTGAACTTGAACTTGAACTTGAAAATTAGATTCATCGAACAAGCTCCAAGCTATTTCCTGAAGAAAAAACTTAAAACTCCTTTCCTTTGGGATGGATGGATGGGATGGTTTTAATCTGGAACAAAATTGAAGGTGCAGCAGTTTGCACACAACAGCATGCCTCATGCCTAAAATCTAAAACAACTCCCTAACTTCCTTCCGCACAAAACTCAAGGCCGTCTCGCTAGGTGCGGGACTTTCCATGAATTCGTTAATGATCTGGGCACGCAGTTCCTCAGCGGTTTGGGATTTGCCACTCATTCCCACTTGGCGGATTTTTTGAATGGTCGTATTTTTTGCAGCGCGGATGATGTTCCAGCAATCCTCAGTAAAATAGATTTGTTGCGCAACGTTGTGTTCAAATTCCTGTTCGATAGTAGCGACAAGAATATTTTCATATTCAGATGTTGAAAGGGAACCTGTTTTTGTTCTGACCAATAAGCTGTTGGGTTTTAATCGTTCGAGAAATAACGCCAATCGCTCATAAGCTGCCATGCGCATGGGCAGCGTTTTAGGCTTGAGCGATTTTGCCGCTAGAAATATCCTGCGCTTCTCCTCATTATCCAGGAATGCCTTGATCAAATAATAGGCAACAAGGCCCACGATAAGCGCTGGCAGGGCGGCCGTTAAAAGTTGGGTGGTATTTACATTCATGGATAAAAATTCTAATGGTCTCAAAAAGAACCTGTTTTTTGGGGCTAGATTCTTGGAGCGATAAAAATACAACAAGCGCTGAAACAGTCCCACGCGAATTGTTGCTTTATCGACCTTCTCTCCTGGGGATTGATGGGGATCATGTTATCTCGCTTTCGCGAAAGCGGAATCGTTCACCGCCTATGAACTACTTTCAACAGTAAGGTTAATGCGGCTTTCCCGCTCATGAACGACCCTATATGACCAGCCTCATGGATGGACTACGTTCAAAAAACTTTTAAGCACAGGATTGGTATTGGCCTTATTCCATACGATATGAAGGGTTGTGCGCTGGGGGATATGGGTCAATTCGATAAACTTGATGTCCAGATCATATCCCTGCTGCAGGGAAGTGGGTATGATGGAGATGCCGAAGTTGTTCTCTACCAACCTATAAATGGAGCTGGCGTTGACCGTTGAGTGCAGGATGGAGGGATAGAAACCGCTATCGTCAAAAACCTGCATGATCTTTTCATAGTAGGAGGTGCTATAGGACGCGTCAAACAGGATAAAATGCTCGTCCTTGAACTGGTCCAAGCCCTTAAAATTTGAGGCGCTTATGGCGTGCTTTTTAGGCACGACCAGTGAAAAAGTTTCTTCCAGAACGGGATGCATTTCCAGCCCGTCTGGCACGCGTTCCATACGCACAAAACCTATGTCAATCTCTTCATCGAGCAGTGCCTGTATCTGGCTGTTATTATCCATCTCCTTCAAATTGACCAGGGTGTTAGCACTGGTCTCCCTAAATTTTACTAAATACCCAGGAATGATCCTTTGCATGGCAGACCCTATGAAGCCCATTCTTAAATTACCATCGATACCATCGTTGATCAATTTTGCCCGGTGGAGGATATCGTTCAACTTTTCAAAATTAATTTCCAACTCGGTCTTCAAATAATGACCTGCCTTAGTCAAGGTTACTTTTCGGCTATTTCTCTCAAAAAGCTGAAGACTCAACTCTTCTTCCATTTGTTTGATCTGACGACTCAAACCCGGTTGGGAGATGTAAAGTTGCTCCGCCGCTTTTCTAAAGTGCAGGACATCAGCAACCGCTAGAAAATATTTGAAATGCCGCCATTCTAATTGATTACCCATAGGTATTGATTGTTGATGATAATGATATCATTAGGCATCAAAAATAAATTTAATTTTATGAAAAACCTCAGGTATGTTCAGGTATGGTCTAGACCAGTTGACAGTGGATAAGGTGGTGGCTATCGCCCATGGTAGTTTAACCACGACTTTTTGTAGGGAAACTATTCAAAAAGTAAAGGATTGTCGAAGGAAAGTTGAGCTCATGGCCGGTGGCGATAAAGCGGTCTATGGCATCAATACGGGTTTTGGCCCCTTGTGTGATGTACAGATCACCCCAGCACAAACCAACAAACTACAGGAGAACCTCTTAATTACCCATGCCGTAGGTGTGGGAAAACCCATTAGCGCACAATTGTCAAAAATCATGATGATTTGCAAAGTACACGCCTTGTGCCAAGGCTTTTCTGGGGTGCGACTTGCCTTGATTGAGCGCATTCATTATTTTATAGAACATGATTTGATACCTGTGGTCCCAGAACAAGGGTCTGTAGGAGCATCGGGAGATTTAGCTCCTTTATCTCATTTATTCCTGCCTCTTATAGGTGAAGGTGAGTTTTGGATCGATGGAAACATACAACCGGCAAGCGTTGGGCTTGCCCAACATGCGCTAGAACCTTTACCGCTGGTGGCAAAAGAAGGCTTAGGGTTGATCAATGGTACTCAATTTATTCTGGCCCATGCCATCATAGGTCTTCATAAAATGGACTACTTACTGGATCTTGCAGACGTCGCCGGTGCAATGAGTCTGGAAGGTTTTCAAGGCAGTTCATCACCTTTCAAAAAAGAATTGCATAAAATTCGCCCATTTAAAGGAAGTAAGAAAGTAGCAAAGCGCATGCGCATGCTGCTTAAGGATTCACAAAACCTCCAGAACCACTATGAATGCAGTCGCGTCCAGGATCCTTATTCCATGCGATGCATCCCACAAGTACATGGCGCCTCGAGAAACACCTATTATCATTTGAAGGAATTGACGAGCATTGAAATGAACTCTGTCACAGACAATCCCATCATCCTAAGTGAAACCGAAGCGGTGTCTGGCGGGAATTTTCATGGCCAGCCGCTAGCCATGGCGTTGGATTATGGCTCTATTGCAGCGTCAGAATTAGGTAACATTGCTGACCGGCGTTGTTACTTATTATTGGAAGGTAAATATGGACTGCCGCGATTACTGACTAAAGCTGGCGGGCTTAATTCTGGCTTTATGATCCCGCAGTATACCACCGCTGCCTTAGTAACAGAAAATAAATCTCTGTGTTTTCCCCCATCTGCAGACAGCATACCCACGTCCCTGGGGCAGGAGGATCATGTATCCATGGGGAGCATCTCTGGACGGCAGTTCAACCAGATTCTAGAGAACATTGAAAAGATTCTGGCCATTGAATTAATGTACGCAGCGCAAGCGATGGAATTTAGACGGCCCAACCGGTTTTCAACATTGATCGAGCAAAACTTCAGCCTCATACGTAAAAAGGTGGCGCCACTGGAGGAGGACCGGTTGTTGAAAAATGACATCAATGCCATGATAGAACTGGTGAAAAACAAATCTTTAATCGTCAACTAAGCACTATGAATTTTCAAAAACAGCTGTTGCAAGGAATTCCTACTGATTTACCGGTTAAAAGATCCTATCCTGCACAGGCGGATAGAGCTCCTAGACGAAAAGATATTTTATCCAAAGAAGAAAAGCAATTAGCTATACGTAATGCACTGCGTTATTTCCCGGTAGAATGGCATACAGAATTAGCTCCAGAATTTGCACAGGAATTGAAGGAGTGTGGCAGGATTTACATGTATAGATTTAAGCCAGCTTATAAGATGTACGCGAGGTCCATAGAGGAATATCCAGCGCAATCTTCACAGGCGGCGGCCATCATGTTAATGGTTCAAAACAATCTGGATCCTGCGGTGGCTCAACATCCAGAAGAACTGATCACCTATGGGGGTAATGGAGCGGTTTTTCAAAACTGGGCGCAATACCTTTTAGTCATGCAGTACCTGGCCATCATGAATAATGAACAAACGCTGCACCTCTATTCTGGACATCCCATGGGGTTGTTTCCCTCTTCAAAAGATGCTCCACGTGTAGTGGTAACTAATGGTATGATGGTTCCCAACTATTCTGCACCAGACGACTGGGAGAAATTCAACGCATTGGGAGTTACGCAGTACGGTCAAATGACTGCTGGATCGTTCATGTACATAGGCCCGCAGGGAATTGTACACGGGACTACCATTACATTAATGAATGCATTCAGGAAAATACTAAGGAAAGAAGAAACACCCGCAGGAAAAATATTCCTGACGGCTGGTCTAGGTGGCATGAGTGGCGCACAACCTAAGGCAGGTACTATAGCTGGGTGCATCACCATCGCCGCCGAGGTAAACCCTGCAGCTGCTAAAAAGAGACACGCGCAGGGATGGGTCAATGAATTAACGGATAACATGGACCAGTTGATTCAAAGAGTCCAGCAGGCCCAACAAAATAACGAAACTGTTTCCATTGCCTACATAGGCAATGTGGTAGAAATCTGGGAACGTTTTGATGAAGAGGGTATTTTTATCCATCTAGGGTCAGATCAAACTTCCTTACATATACCCTGGACCGGTGGTTATTACCCCATGGATATTTCTTACCAGGAATCCAATAGATTGATGCGGGAAGAACCATTTATTTTTAAAAAGAAAGTTCAGGAAACCCTTAGAAGACATGCTAGTGCCATTCATAAGCACGTGGCAAAAGGCACCTATTTCTTTGATTACGGGAATGCATTCTTATTAGAGTCCTCTAGAGCGGGAGCAGATGTAATGGCACAGAATGGTATTGATTTTAAGTACCCCTCCTATGTGCAGGATATTCTAGGCCCCCTATGTTTTGATTATGGGTTTGGACCATTTAGATGGGTATGCATGTCGGGAAAACCAGATGATTTAGATAAAACTGATGCCATCGCTGCCCTAGTTTTACAGAAGATCATGGAGAATTCTCCCAAGGAAATCCAATTGCAAATGCAGGACAACATAACCTGGATCAAGGACGCCAAGAAAAACAACATGGTCGTGGGTTCACAGGCTCGCATTTTATATGCAGATGCAGAAGGGCGTTCAAAAATAGCGGCAGCTTTTAATACTGCTATCGCTCAAGGTTCCATTGGACCCGTAGTCATAGGGAGGGATCACCACGATGTGAGTGGTACAGATTCTCCCTACCGGGAAACTTCCAACATTCATGACGGCAGCAAGTTTACAGCAGACATGGCTATACATAATGTCATAGGAGATAGCTTTAGAGGAGCGACGTGGGTCTCCATCCACAACGGCGGCGGCGTGGGATGGGGAGAAGTGATCAATGGTGGGTTCGGGTTACTTTTAGATGGCACCAAAAAAGCACAGGAGCGGGCAAAAAGCATGCTGTTTTATGATGTCAATAATGGTATTGCCCGTAGAAGTTGGGCGAGAAACAAAGAGGCGATTTTTGCGATCAAGCGAGAAATGCAGCGCAATCCGCAACTTAATGTCACACTACCTACCCTGGTCAAGGATGAACTTTTAAAAGATCTGTTTTAATGGCAACCCTATTCAAGAATATCAAAGAATTGATCCAGGTTAGAAACGAGCCTATTGCGTTTGTTGCTGGTGAAGACATGCGTATTCTTCCTACCCTTAAAAATGCTTATCTAGTCGTCAAAAACGGGTTGATTCATGATTATGGAACCATGGAAGACTGTCCTAGAGATCATTTTGTAGAGGTCATTGATGCAACAGGCCAGATGATATTACCTTCCTGGTGTGATTCCCATACGCATATCGTTTATGCAGGAAGTAGAGAGGATGAGTTTGTAGCTAGAATCAAGGGGTTGACCTATGAACAAATAGCCCTGGAGGGAGGCGGTATATTGAATTCCGCCAACAGGTTACAAGCAACCTCTGAAGATCAACTCTACGAGGAGAGTAAGGCACGATTGAAGGAAGTAATGCAACTAGGGACGGGAGCTATTGAAATTAAATCAGGGTATGGATTGACCGTAGAAGCAGAGTTAAAAATGCTGCGCGTGATCCAGCGATTGAAGGAAAATCACCCTATAGAAGTAAAGGCTACCTTTTTAGGCGCTCATGCCGTGCCCCAGATGTATGCGGATGACAAGGATGCTTACGTAGAATTGCTCGTGAAGGAATTCCTCCCACAGGTAGCTGCTCAACAAATTGCAGATTATATGGACGTGTTTTGTGAAACCGGTTATTTTTCCGTGCAGGACACAGAACGACTTCTAGCCGCGGGCCTACAGCATGGGCTCATTCCTAAAATTCATGTCAATCAATTCACCGCCTTGGGCGGCGTTAAGGCAGGAGTCCATCACAAAGCCCTATCAGTCGATCACCTAGAGCACATGCGGGAAGAAGATATTGATGTCTTGAAAAACACGCAAACCATGCCAGTGGCCCTGCCTGGATGCTCCTACTTTTTGAGTATCCCTTACACGCCGGCCAGGAGAATGATGGATGCGGGTTTACCCATCGCGCTGGCCACAGACTATAATCCCGGATCTTCCCCTTCTGGCAATATGAATTTTGTGGTAGCTACCGCCTGCATCAAGATGAGAATGACCCCAGAGGAAGCCATCAATGCCGCTACTATCAATGGTGCTTATGCGATGGGGCTGGACCAAAAAGTAGGAACCATCACTAGGGGCAAGGTTGCCAACCTCATCCTGACACGCCCCATCCATTCCTATGGTTGTATTCCATATTCATTTGGAGCACATCAGATTGCTAAAATTTATCTCAAGGGAGAAGAAGTCGTATAATAAGATTCGTATGGAATATAAACCCGCAGAACGTTCACAGTGGACCGGCAGAGCCTCCAGCTCTACTCTAGAAAACCAATATTGGTACCAACAAATCCAATTAGGAAATATAAACACCATTGATCTTCCTTCCATGGATATCGCATTGATAGGCTACGCGTGTGATGAAGGTGTCGCTCGCAACCATGGCAGGATAGGTGCTCGCAGGGGTCCAACGGCACTAAGAGAACGGCTCGCCAAGCTGCCCATCCATTTTGAAGATAAAACTATTGTTGACCTGGGGGATATCATTGGTAAGGGCGAAGACATGGAGGTTTGCCAGAACGCCCTAGCTGACAGCATCGAGTCCTGTATATCCAATGCAGTTTTTCCCATTGCCATAGGGGGCGGTCACGATATAGCCTACGGCCATTTTAAAGGTCTACATCAATGGGTAAATAAGCAGTCACAAAAGAAAATTGGGATCATAAATTTTGACGCTCATTTTGATTTAAGACCCGTTGGAAACCAACCCAATTCTGGGACTCCATTCTTTCAAATTCTGAATGAATTCACGGCTGCAGAATACTTTGCTATTGGTATACAACAGCAATCCAATACGAAAGAACTCTTCGACATTGCAAAGAATTTTGAGGTACCATACGTATATCGAGAAGACTGCGAATCCACACCCACTGTGGTGGAGGCGTTAAAGAAACGACTGTCCCCTTTTATCGCAACAAACGAACACTTATATGTCACTATAGATTTGGATGGTTTCTCATCAGCCTATGCCCCAGGGGTTAGCGCTGCCTCACCGTTGGGTTTTGATCCCGCTTTCTTTTTCAAAATTTTGGGCTTCATTCTGGCCTCTAACAAGGTTATTTCTCTGGACATTGCAGAATTGAACCCCACTCTGGACAGGGATAAACAGACGGCAACCCTAGCCGCAAGAATTGTGGATTTTACGGTGATGCATCTATAGGTTACCGTCTTAAACAACCGCCCACCTCCTACAATTAAACGCCATAAAGTGGCGTACTGGAGAAATTTGAGATCGCAGTATATTAAGATCTATACTTTCTTCAACTGTAATAGTTTCTTATAGGTCAAGCATCGCCACACCCACTCCAGTGGACCAAAGCGGTAATAGGTCAACCAAATTTTACTCATTACAACTTGAGCAATAAATACCAGTATGGCCATCACTATCGCTTGCATGGGACTCAATTTTTCATAAAGTTGAAACCCTAGGGAAGAAAAGATCAGTAGTCCCAGGAAGCTCTGTATTATATAATTGGTCAGCGCCATCCTACCTACATACCGCAATGGTAAAAACAACTTTTTCAGGCGGGTATAGTAATATAGTTTCCCAATGACCCACAAATAGAAAAGCCCCACAGCAACATCTGACACGACCATTAATTTAATGAAAATCTCCCTATAAAAACTGGAGGCAAAGAGTTCATGTTGTACCAGTACAAAAAGAAATACAAGGCGATACAAATTGGTGATTATCGCTATCCAGATCATGACCCCCTGTATTTTTTGCAGGAATATCTTTGGTTGTTGATACACCTTTGTTTTGCCCAGATAAAGTCCTAAAAGAAACATGGAGGCTGCAATGGGCGCCAGAAAGCCATAGAGCATTGGGACATTAGAGGCATATTCCAATACCCTCAACCTAACACCGGCCAGGTAACTTCCATTGCTAATGATCTCATGAACGTTGGCTCCCGTGTACCCTTTAAGATAAGTATGAGGTTGAAATTTTATCAGGTCAAGTATATAGAATAGAAACTGCTCTTGGAAGGGTAGCAAAAGAAAAAAGGCAGATAATCCTAGGATTATTTTATTAGAGGCCTTGATCAACAGGGTAGTGAATAGACCTAGAATAGCATATAGATGTACCACATCGCCAGACCATAAGAACAGGATATGCAACCATCCAATAACAAACAGTATGAGCATGCGTCGCCCGAAAAATGAAAAGGAAAGCCTGTTCTCACCCATCATTTTTAAAGCCTGCATTGAAATCCCCAGGCCAAAAAGAAGTGAGAAAATAGGGAAGAACTTTGTATAGAAAAATAGTTGAAGTATTTTTTCTGCCAGGACATCTAGGGTAGATGTCCATTGTAGGGCAAACTCGTCCTGATTGAGAAATGTGGAATTCATGATCACGATATTGACCACAAAAATCCCGAATACCGCAAAACCACGATAGATATCCAGTAGGTCAATGCGATGGGTGGGTTTAACTGGTGCCTCTTTCAATCTCATCCCAGCTTTAATACAATAGTATGGCCCACCACGGGAAAATTGCGCAGTATGGTGTCTTCCTTATTAAAAATATCTGCTATCGCAACCATACTGATAAACACAATCCCGTACCAGTACCAGTCGACGGCACTTATAAATTCCAAGACAGACTCCATAACATCCAATTTCGAGGTTAAAAGTACAATACATAAACCAAGTGTTCCCTAGATTCCGTCAAGGATCCCAGATCTATCTTGTTGAAAAAAGAAGTGTTTTTGTTTCGCTTTCGCGAAAGCGAACTCACCACAAACCTTATCTTTAAAGATCAGAAAATGAAGTAGATTTTGGAAGATTATTTATCCCAATTAAATGAGGCTCAGCGCCTTCCCGTGCTGCAAAAAGAAGGCCCGATGATCGTCATCGCGGGTGCTGGATCTGGTAAAACGCGTGTGCTTACCCTGCGCATTGCTTATTTGATGCAGCAAGGCGTCGATCCATTCAACATCCTATCGCTCACCTTTACAAACAAGGCCGCGCGGGAGATGAAGAAACGTATCGCTGACATTGTGGGTGCCAGTGAATCAAAAAACCTGTGGATGGGAACATTCCATTCCGTTTTTGCCCGGCTGTTGCGTATGGAGGCAGATAAACTAGGTTATCCCTCCAACTTTACGATTTACGACGCACAGGATTCCCAGAGATTGACCAGCGCCATTATCAAAGAAATGGGACTGGATAAGGATGTCTACAAATACAAACAGATTTTTTCCAGGATCTCATCGCTCAAGAATAATCTAATCACCGTGCGCGCCTATTTTGCAGATGCAGATCTACAGGAAGCAGACGCCATGGCCCGCAGACCTAGATTTGGCGATATCTATAAAGAATATGTGGAGCGCTGTTTTAAGGCCGGTGCGATGGATTTTGACGATTTATTATTGAAAACGAATGAGTTGCTCAACCGTTTTCCAGAGGTACTGGCAAAATACCAGCATAGATTTCAATACATACTGGTGGACGAGTACCAGGATACGAACCATTCCCAGTACTTGATTGTAAAGGCACTGTCTGACAAATTCCAAAACATTTGCGTGGTGGGAGACGATGCGCAATCCATTTATGCCTTCCGTGGGGCAAACATCAATAACATTCTGAACTTTCAACGGGACTATGACGATGTAAAGGCCTACCGATTGGAACAGAATTACCGCTCTACCAAAAACATCGTAGAGGCAGCAAACTCCATTATTGAGCATAACAAAACCAAACTGGATAAAGTCGTCTGGACGGCAAATACCGATGGCCCTAAAATCATTGTCCATCGCTTGATGAGCGATGCAGAGGAAGGTAGGTATGTAGCCAGCAGCATCTGGGAAAATAAAATGAACCACCAGCTGGGCAATGACCAGTTTGCCATTTTATATCGGACAAACGCACAGTCCCGTGCCATGGAGGACGCCCTGCGCAAGAGAGATATACCTTACAGGATTTATGGAGGCTTGAGTTTCTACCAACGCAAGGAAGTAAAGGATGTACTCTCCTACCTGCGGCTGGTCGTCAACCCCAAAGATGAGGAAGGACTCAAACGGGTGATCAACTATCCAGCCCGCGGTATAGGTCAAACCACCATGGATAAATTGATCGTGGCTGCAAAACAGTACGACCGTAGTATGTTTGAAGTTATTGAAAACATCGACCGGGTAGATATCAATATCAATGGTGCGACGAAGACAAAGCTGCGCAACTTTGTCACCATGATCAAGAGTTTCCAAGCGCTGGAGGAAACTCAAAATGTTTTTGAACTCACGGAATATGTGATCAAAAAAAGCGCGCTCCTAACAGAACTCAAAAAAGACGGTTCTCAAGAGGGTATTTCCCGCATTGAAAACATTGAAGAGCTGCTCAACGGTATGCGCGATTTTGTAGAGGGACAAAAAGAAGTGGCAGATGCTCGCGGTTCATTGTCAGAATTTCTGGAAGATGTGGCGCTAGCAACAGACCTGGATAACGATACCGGCGATACCGACCGCGTGTCCTTGATGACCATACACCTGTCTAAGGGACTGGAATTTCCCTACCTCTATATAGTAGGAATGGAAGAAGACCTTTTTCCCAGCGGCATGAGTATGAATACCCGCGAGGAGCTGGAAGAAGAACGCCGCCTGTTCTATGTGGCGCTCACACGGGCAGAACATCAGGCCTACCTGACTTATACGTTGAGCCGTTACCGCTGGGGAAAACTGGTGGATGCAGAGCCCAGCCGTTTTATCAATGAGATTGATGAACAATACGTGGAGTTTACTACACCCATGGATGACTATAAATACAAGCCCTTGCTGGACGCAGATTTGTGGGATGAACCCGATAAATCAAAGTTGCGACAAGCAAAACCTAGAAATGGTACTCCACCCAGCGTGAGCAAACCTAGTGAAGAACAAATAAGAAAGCTACGTAAAATGAGACCGGTAACTGCGGCGACAAATGCCCAACCCGTTGGTTTTGAAGGTGACTTAAAAGCAGGAATGATGGTAGAGCATGCAAGATTCGGCCGTGGGGAGGTCGTCAATCTGGAAGGTGTGGGTGGTGAGAAAAAAGCAGAGATCAACTTTAAAGTAGGTGGTCTAAAAAAACTCTTATTGCGTTTTGCAAAACTGGATGTTGTGGAATAATTTGTTAGCTTTATACGGAACATTTTATATTTTGGCAGATAGAAATTGCGAATAGTTCAATGAAATGAGATTATATTTATCATTTTACGAATGATATTTCTTAAAAAATAGCTGTGCGTTGAAAAAGACGTGATTTTGGTTGAATTCTTATGCGAGCATAAGAAACTTCGCCACATTTGCAGGCTTAACTCCATTTACATGATCAACGCTTATATCAGTGGTACAGGTTCTTACGCTCCTGAAAACATAGTCCCTAATGATTTTTTTGAAGGTGTAGGATCTAACGATGCCTGGATACAGAAAAACCTAGGCATCAAAGAACGCCGCATTAGCACTGGTGAAACAACCAGCGACCTAGCCACTGAAGCGGCAAAGAGAGCCCTAAAAAGTGCCGGTTTAAAGGCGACAGATCTTGACCTTATCATTCTTGCCACCGCAACCCCAGATCAATTAGCGCCCTCCTGCGCTGTGTTTGTACAGGAAAACCTTGGCGCTTTTCAAGCAGTTGCTTTTGATATTTCGGCCGTATGTTCTGGGGCTGTGTTTGCTACGGCCACTGCTGTACAATTTGTCAAGTCTGGGATGTACAAAAATGTGATGGTCGTAGGGGCAGATACTTTTTCCAACATCACAGATTGGGATCGACGCGATTCCGTATTCTTTGGGGATGGCGCAGGAGCCATGATTATATCCAGTACCACAGAAGATAAGGGATTTAAGGACTTCCTGCTGCACACAGATGGACGCGGGAAAGATGCCTGGCATATCCCAGCGGGAGGCTCCAAACAACCCGCTACGGTAGAAACGGTAGAAAACGGACAGCACTATTTCCAGATGGACGGCCAGGCCGTTTTCCAAACCGCTATAGACGTAGTTCCAAAATCCATCACAGCGCTGCTAGAAAGAAATAAAATTTCTATAACAGACATTGATCACATGATACCGCACCAGCCCAGTGTACGTATTTTGCAAAGCATTGCAGAAACTATAGGCCTGCCCTGGGAAAAAGTACATACTAACATGGATCGATACGCCAACACCTCTGGAGGGACTATACCCATCATGCTGGATGAGACCCATAAAAAAGGATTGCTCAAACCAGGAGAACTTATTCTATTTGCCGCCGTGGGCGCAGGTTGGACCTGGGGAACCGCACTTTACAAATGGTAACTAAACCACTTAATTTATGATGCTACAAGGAAAAACATTTCTCATCACAGGTATTGCAGATGAGCATTCACTCGCCATGTATACGGCCCGCGAGATTGTCAAGAATGGCGGTAAAGTCGTTTGTACCGGTCTGGGGGTAAGCAAACACCACAAGAATCTTTCAGAAAAGGCACAGGCTTTTCTAGATCAAAATTATGCCGATTTTAAAGCATCTGTAAAAAAAGAACTGGGTGATAGTCTGACCGCCATACTGGATGTAACCATTGATGATAATATCGCCTCATTTGCACAGGAATTAGCCGATAAAAACATAAAACTCGATGGATTTCTACATGCCATCGCCATGGATAAAACCATTCGTAACAAGGAAGTAAAGCCGCTTATTGAAGTGACCCTGCAAGAGTTTTGTGACACTATGGATGTGAGTGCCTACTCGCTTATTAGTGTTACCAGGCATTTGCTAGAAAAAGGCGTCCTTCAAAAAGGGGGCTCCATCTGTTCTCTGAGCTATATCGCTGCCGCAAAAGTGACCTTCCATCCCTACCGAAACATGAGTATCGCCAAGGCTGCGCTGGAAAGAATCACGGTAGAGCTGGCAGATGAGCTGGGCCGCAAGCACCAGATACGCTGTAATGCGCTGCGGTTTTCTCCCTTTATGGGCAGCAAGGCTGGAAATGCAACATTGCGTCCAGAAGATGTACAGACCTCCAACAGGATGAGTCCACTGGGGAATGCGCGCCCGGAAGATCTTGCCTTTGAGATAGTCCACCTATTCCGTCCTGAATGTAGAATCACAGGTGAGATACGCCATGTGGATGGCGGTTATCACATTACTGGTTAAGTACAGGCATAGGTCAAGATCGTTTGAGCAATAGTACCGGCATGTGCAAAACTTCTTTGAGGATGCACGCATCGATGGCTGGATTATCTCCTATTTTTACCACCACCTTTAATCATAGAACATGCAGCATATTCAATACCCCATAAAGTTTTCCTTTAAGATTACCACCTTAAGTAACGACTTTACGGCCATTGATGCGACCGGTGCTACCGTTGCTTACGTTAGGCAAAAAATGTTCAAGCTTAAAGAGGCTATCACCGTCTATAGTGACACCTCTAAATCGGACATACTTTTTACCATAAAAGCTAATAAATGGCTCGACTGGAGCGCAGCCTATGCCATGTTTGATGCCAATGGTACAGAGATAGGCAAAATTGCCCGCAAAGGCTGGAAGTCCATGTGGAAGGCAGAGTATGAAATTATCGACCAGAACGGTAAACAACAATACAAGGTGCAGGAAGCGAGTGCCTGGACCCGCATAGCAGATTCACTGGTGGGCGAGATACCGGTAGTAGGTTTCTTTACCGGGTACATGTTTCACCCTACCTACAATGTGACCGATACAAATGGAGACATTGTGGCTAAACTCAAGAAAAAACCTTCCTTCTTCGGGAAAGAATTCACGGTGGAGAAGTTATCAGAAATCGACCCAGATGATAAGGAGCGAGTGATGCTGGGTTTGATGATGATGATTCTACTGGAACGCCGTCGCAGTTAAAAATAGAAGCTTTGTACGAGAACACTTTCCCTACTAAACGATTCCAGCTTACCTATGAATTCCTGCAAAAGCATGTGGAGGTAGGGGAAACTATATTAGATCTAGGCGTCGCCAACCCTTTTAGTGAACTGCTTTTGTCCAAAGGATTTCAGGTCCAGAATACCACAGGGGAAGATCTGGATGATGACGTGACCGCTGTAAAGCAATTTAAGGGCGACGTGGTAACCGCATTTGAAATCTTTGAACACCTGGTCAATCCATATGGCGTTCTTAAAGCAATTCCCTGCGATAAGTTACTGGTCAGTGTACCCTTGAAACTTTGGTTTTCCAGCGCTTATAGGAATCCACAGGATATCAGAGACCAGCATTACCATGAGTTTGAGGACTGGCAACTGGATTATGTATTGAATAAGGCCGGTTGGCACATCAAGGATGCCATCAAGTTTACAAATCCTGCCTCAAAGCTGGGTATAAGACCACTCCTGCGTCATTTTACAGACCGTTACTATCTTGTATATTGCGATCGATCAAAAACCTAAGCTGTGCGCATCGCTATTGTCATTCCCGCTTTTAATGAAGAAGCACTCATCTCCCAGACACTGGAAAGCCTAGTACGACAGTCACACCCGGCATCCCAGATTATTGTGGTGGACGACAATTCTACAGACCACACCTTTAAGGTGGCACAATCTTTTCAAGACCGCCTTCCTCTTAAAGTGATCCACAATATCTCCACGGCAGAAAATATTCCTGGTGCCAAGGTGGTCAATGCCTTTAAGAAGGGCTTGGACCTACTGGATCTGGACCAGTTTGATGTGGTGTGTAAGTATGATTCTGACTTACTGTTTCCTGTGGATTATCTGGAATTGATGATAGTTCGCTTTCGCGAAAGCGAAAAAACGGGAATGGTGGCCGGCCATTGTACCGTCCTCAAAAACGGAAGCTGGGAGATTGAAAACCAAAACAATCCAGATCATATACGTGGTGCCTTAAAAGCCTACCGCACGGCCTGTTTCCAACAGATCGACGGCTTAAAATCCAGCATAGGCTGGGATACGATGGATGAAATGCTGGCAAGATTCCACGGCTGGACGGTGGTAACCATCCCTGGATTACACGTGAAGCATTTAAAACCCACCGGTGCGGCTTATAGGCCCAACTCCATGAAGTTACAGGGCGAGGCCTTTTATAAAATGCGGTATGGACTTATCCTCACCACAATCACAGCCTTAAAAATGGCAGCACAAAAAAGGGAACCGCGATTATTCAGTGACTATCTGGAAGGATATTTCACCGCACAAAAAAACGGCATTGACCCCTTATTGAATGAGGATCAAGGCCGTTTTTTAAGAGCCTACCGCTGGCGCGGCATACGCTCTAAAATAGGTTTCTAGAAATTGAAGGACATCCCAAAGTTGAAGTTGAACTGATTGTTCAATTCTTCCTCTGGAGTAAGGTCTGCAGTGTCATATTTAGCAAAAGGCACCTGCGCTTCTGTATATAAACCGAATCCATCAGAGAAAAAGTAACGAGCTCCCAAATGACCACCAAAGTTTTTTGTACCAAAACTCAACCCTGGATAAAGATCAAACATGTCATCAATATCTAACACGCTCCCAATATTTGCATTAAATCGCACCCGTACATCTGCCCGCTGGCCAAAATCTGCATCTAGTGCGTTGTCGACGCTCAAGGCATATATGGTAGCCACACCGAAGGAGATGTTCTCTCCTACCCCATAATCATAGGTAGCTTGTGTGCCCGTTGCATTGTTTTGTAGGTTCAACCCCACTTGGAATTTTTGATCGCCTTTACCGGTAAAGGCTTGTCCCATGGACAATGAGGTGATTAATAATGCTGTTGCTAAAAGGTGAATTTTCATGATTTTTGCATTTTAAGCCAAATATACTAGTTAAGCCATTTAATTATTTTAAAACTTTGGTAATTGGGTTACCAGTGGCACTATTTGGGAAACTAATGTGCAATAAAGAGGATATTGTAGGCGCAATATCAGTGATTTCAGTTCTTTCTGCCGTTTCACCCTTATTAATGCCATACCCATAGAACAACAAGGGTACATGCGTGTCATAACTTTGCGCGCTGCCGTGTGTGGAACCTGTTGGGGGATATACGATAACACCAGGATCCAATACAAATATCACATCACCACTGCGCTGATGGTGGAATCCGTTTTGTACGAGAGCCGCCATGCCTGTCGTAAATTGACCGGAAACCATCGCATCTCTAGTAAATGCTTTATTAATACCCGGATAGTTGCGCATCTCCATAGCGAGAAATTCCTGGAGATTTGCAGCATCTATTTTGTTTTCCTTGAGTAGTTCCTGGTCAAAAAACACTTGATCGTTACTTACATTCTTGATCAAGCCTTTAACTCCATAATTACCAGCGGCCAAACTATCCATTGCTTTTACAAATACCCGTTCGTCAAAATAGCCCGCGTTGAATCGCTGACTTTGCAAATAGGCCGGTACATTCACCGCGCCGTGATCTGCTGTGAGGAAAACGGTATAATTGCCTTCACCTACTTGGTCATCCAGGGCATTTAAAAGTCGTGCAATATCTAGATCCAGTCGTAAATAGGTGTCTTCAATCTCTACTGAATTTACTCCATATTGATGCCCCACATAGTCGGTGCTGGAAAAGCTGATCGCTAGAAAATCTGGAACGTCATCCTGGCCCATTTCTTCATTTTTAAGGGCTTTAATCGCAAAGTCAGCTATTATAGAATTTCCGTAAGGCGTGGATTTGAGGATGTTATAACCTCCATTTTTAGGAGCTAATCCTTTTAAATCATAAGGAAAAGTAGGTATTTCCTTGCCTCTAGGGCTTCCTTCATACTCATTGAGGTCTGGGCCGCTGGCTGTGTAACTTTCTAAAGGATAGAGCGTCTCCCAATTTTTCAAATAGTTTTCAGCCGGCTTTGAATCATTGAAATCTGCCACCCATTGTGGTAATTGATCCATATAAAAGGAACTGGTAATGAATTTCCCTTCCTCGCTACCTCTAAACCAGTAGGCCGCATCTGCAGCGTGTCCCGCTGGTAATATGGCGCCGCGATCCTTTATGGAAATCCCGATGACCTTTGCCCGCTGTTGTGTAAACAACTCCAGCTCGTCGGTTACCGTAGAACTCATCATTCTTGCTGGAGACATTTTTCCTTCATCACTGGTAGTTCCTACAGGATTTGCCGTTTCATCGTCTGCATTGTATATGGTCTTATCTATAAATTTATCGTACCAATTATTTCCGATAATACCGTGATTTGAAGGGGTCGTTCCCGTATAGATAGAAGCATGTCCAGGAGCGGTATAAGTAGGTACAAAATTGTAGTGATTGTTTGTGGCATTAAACCCATCTCTTACCAGTCTTTTGAACCCATCATTCCCATAGCGGCTGTAAAAACGGGTTAGGTAATCGTACCTCATTTGATCGACAACGATTCCTACTACTAACTTTGGAGCATTTGTTACGGATTCTTGGGAGGAGTACTTTTTATTTTGTTGTGCAATGCGGTCGGAGTTAGTCAGCTTTTGCGAAAGCGAATTGCACCCCATCAACATTACTAACAGGATGATCAAGCTGGTATTGAATTTCATGAATTTAGTTTTTACAAAAATACACGATGTGTCACGAGACAAGTTTAAGAAAGGATTAAATCCCACCTTACATTTTATATATATATTTACTGCCCATGAAGATTTTGAGCCATTTGGGGAAATATATGATCATGCTTTTTGAGGTCTTCCGTAGACCTACAAAGAGGATTGTTCTCAAGGAACTGATCATGAAGGAAATAGACGACCTGATTATAGGATCTATAGGTATCACTGCATTTATCTCCTTTTTTATGGGAGCAGTGGTTGCCCTTCAAACCTCGCTCAATCTGGATAACCCATTGATCCCTAAATCACTCATTGGGTTTGCGGTACGCCAATCCATTATTTTAGAATTTGCGCCTACGGTAATTTCCATCATCATGGCGGGTAAAGTGGGTTCCTATATTACCTCGAGTATTGGAACCATGAATGTTACCGAGCAAATCGATGCTCTTAAGGTGATGGGTATCAACCCATTAAACTATCTGGTTTTCCCTAAAATAATCGCAATGCTGTTCTATCCCTTGTTGATCGCGATCATCATGTTCGTAGGTGTTTTGGGAGGTTTTGTAGCTGCTGTATGGGGGAATTTAGTAAGCGCTCAAGATTTTATCATCGGTTTACAAGATGCTTTTGTTCCCTACCATGTGGTTTATGCCTTTATTAAAACCATGGTCTTTGGGATGATTCTAGCAACCATTCCAAGTTATCATGGGTTTTACATGAAGGGTGGAGCCCTCGAAGTAGGACAAGCGGCCACCACTTCTTTCGTATGGACTTGTGTCGCGATCATCGTGGCCAACTATTTACTCACAACACTACTGCTCTGATGATTGAAATTAAGGGGTTACATAAAAGTTTTGGTGGAGAGGTCATCCTTGACGGGATCGACGCACAGTTTAAACGTGGTAGAACGAACATGATTATAGGTTCTAGTGGTTCTGGGAAATCTGTATTTCTTAAAAACATGCTGGGCCTCTTTAAACCAGATGCCGGAGAGATCATTTATGATGGAGAGCGGTTGAGTGAGATGGATGATGATCGTCAAAAAGAACTGCGGGAGAATATGGGAATGCTTTTCCAGCACAGTGCTCTCTTTGATTCCATGACGGTAGAAGAGAATGTGATGTTCCCATTGCGCATGTTTACCAAAATGCGTCGCAAAGAGCGCGTAGAACGTGCCAATGACATCCTACAACGTGTCAATCTGGAGAACTTAAACAAGAAAATGCCCAGCGAGATTTCTGGCGGTCAACAAAAGAGGGTCGCACTGGCCAGAGCGGTCGTCAACAAACCTAAATTTTTGTTTTGTGATGAACCCAATTCTGGATTAGACCCCAAAACTGCTACTATTATTGACAACTTGATCCAAGAACTTACCCATGAGGCAAATATCACGACCGTGATTATTTCTCACGATATGAACTCTGTTCTTGAAATAGGCGAGACCATCATATTCCTAAAAGATGGAGGGATTGCATGGGTAGGCACCAACAAAGAAATATTCAAAACTGAAAATGAAGCGGTTACAGATTTCGTTTATAGTTCTGAATTGTTCCGTAAGGTGCGTATCGCCCAAAACAAAGGACTTTAAGTTACCTACTTTCCTGGCTTAGCTAACTGCTGCACGACCACACTATCTGCTTGAATCCTATATTTCAACCATTTGCCCAATCGATTATTGATCGTTAAGCGATCCTTAGGTTTAATAGCCGACTCTTTATAGCTGATCGTGAAGACATCTACCGTGTCTGTTTTTTTTGACTCAAAGTTTTTAGTGACACTGGGTGCATAGGCGATGCTTTCCAATTCTGGATATAATAAATAAGCTTCTTCACTCAATCGTGCAAATTCTTTGTCGCCATCTTTCAGGTCTGATAATTCTGTTTCCAGCAACGCAATCTTCTGACTTTGATTCTGGAGCATTTTGATGTCATTGATTCGATCTTCTTGAATCGTTGCTATATCCCCATAGTTCCCATTATCTGGAACAGAGCCTTGATAGAACACGGGCGTGATATTCTCAAGCTCTTTTATGGAATTGAACTTTGCCTTCCATTGATTGAGGATTGTTTCTGGGACAGCGGCACCAAATAATACAATGTCCAGTTGCTTTTCAAGTTGATCGTATTCTGAAGTTGCTCTAGTACCATCGTATTGTACATAATCTTCCATAAATGTTTCCATGGCGCTTTTCTGTACTTCGAGTTGATACAACTGTACGAAAAGATAAATGGATGGTGCAAGTACGAGTATTCCAACAACTGTAGCGATGATAGACACTTTTTTACGCTGCTTTTGATTGGCATATTTTACCATGGGAAAACCCAACATCTTACAAACGACAAAAGTGGACAGGCCTATAAATACGGTATTGATCGAGAACAAATACATCGCACCACTAAAATGCTGTAGATTACCCTCTGCAATTCCATAACCAGCGGTACATAATGGAGGCATCAATGCGGTAGCAATGGCTACACCAGCAATAGCATTGGAAATCGTTCCTTTTTTGGCCTTTGCCACAATTAATGCCAGACCACCAAAAATCGCAATCAACACATCCAGTATGGTAGGATAGGTGCGTGCCTCTAGCTCTGGTGTCAAGGATGATATAGGAGTAAGTGCAAAATAGAGAGTTGCCGTTAACAGTGACAATCCTACCATCACCCCTAGATTGATCAAGGATCTACGCAACATCAGGCCATCATTTATCGCGACTCCTAGCCCCATACCTACTATAGGCCCCATAAGTGGAGAGATCAACATCGCACCTATAACTACTGCAGTGGAACTCACGTTCAATCCAATAGAGGCCACAAAAATAGAAAAGACGAGGATCCAGGCGTTATGCCCTTGAAATGAAATGTCTTTGCGTACAGACTCTATGGTCTCATTGCGGTCTGAATCTCCTCTTATATCCAGTAGTTTATGGAGAAAGTCCTTTGTATTGTCCCAAATCCCGATGATCGCTTTCTGATTTTCCTCGAGTGCATTATCTTCTTTCGTGGCTTTTTCCATCAACCAATTGATTTACCATACTTTTCAATGGCATTGTTACGTATCTCTTTGATATTCTGGTCTGCAGCGATTGGAATAATCATCAAAACATCATCTTCATCTACAATTATATAGTCCTTGAGGCCTTGAACAATGACTTTTTTGCCTTTAGCGGTACGTATCATGTTGTTGCCTGCATCCCGTGAGGTCAATTGAGCATTAACAACGGCATCGCCCTGCTCATTTTTATCAAGCCTGGAATACAGACTTCCCCAGGTTCCCACGTCGTTCCAACCAAAATCTACCGGCAATACGTAGACATCTGTACTGCGCTCCATGACTGCATAGTCAATGGAAACATCTTTGGCTTTGGCATAATTCTCTTCAAGGAATTTTTGCTCGGTAGGTTCATTGTAGAACGCCATCCCGTTTTGGAATAGTTGAAATAGTTCTGTTTCCGCTTTCGCGAAAGCGGAAACTACCGCATCCACAGACCATATAAAAGTTCCTGAATTCCACAAAAAGTTTCCTTCAGCCACATACTTCGTAGCGGTTTCCAAATCAGGCTTTTCACGAAATTGTTTTACTTTTTTTACGTCAGCATCTGATTTTAAATACTCAATATACCCGAAGCCCGTATTAGGGGAATCTGGCTCCACACCCATGGTCATCAACACCTCTGGGTGTTCCTCACAAAACTGGAAAGCCGTTGTTAGGTCCCGCTGGAACTGGGCACCGTTCTCTATATAGCTATCGCTGGGCGCTACGATCATCGTGGCATTAGGATTTTTCTTTTTGATCTTTAGGGCTGCTAACAATATACAGGGAGCCGTATTACGCATGGCAGGCTCTGCCACAATGTTTTCGATCAATACAGAAGGTAATTGTTCTTGAACTAGCGTTATATAATCCGTATTTGTCAAAATGAGTATCTGATTTTCTGGAACTTGTTTTTTTAATCGATCAAATGTGGTTTGAAGCAGTGATTTTCCCGTTCCCAACATATCGTGAAATTGTTTGGGAAAGGATTGACGGCTCACCGGCCAGAATCTGGATCCGACCCCACCAGCCATGATTACTGCATACTTGTTATTCATAGGTTTTTCCATAATTGTACGTGTACATTAGGTTGAAATACATACGTCTTCCCGGTAGCAAGCTCCACACACTCATACCGCTTGCGCAATTTTTTACCTTTTTGAAATCGGCGGCCGTCTTTCGTCAGGAAAAACGCACCTTGATTTAGCTCAAATATATAGATTTTATCCGTTGGCGGGTCATAGGATTTTAAGGCTACGCTCATGGCAGCATCCGTATCGCTACTGGCTTTAGGATTTCTAAAATGTCGTGCCAGTACGGGCAATAAATCTGTTGGAAAGATTTCAGGTCTTAAAAATGGCAACATCAATTGCTGGAACGTTCGTTTCCATTCTACTCCATGAGGTTTGATGCGGTACCCAAATTTCTCAAAAGCGACCAGGTGAGCAATTTCATGAACTAAGGTAATCAAAAACCGATATGGATTGAGATTAGAATTGATGGTGATCTTATGGGAGCCGTCTGGAAGTGGCCTGTAATCGCCATGCCGTGTTTGACGTTCATTGACAATCTTTAAATGTACTTGATTGATTTCCAACAAAGCGGTCAATGGCTTGACAGCAATGGTAGGAAGGTATTTATCAAGTACGTTCATTCTCAACGAAATTTAAGTTTAAGTCAAAGGTCAAAGCGTAAGTTCGAACTTAGGTTTAGACTTTGTCTTCTACTTAAACTTATTTCTTTTTCTGGGCTTCTTGCTGGGCTTGCGCTTGTTCCATGATGGATGCCATTTTTGTAGCAAACATTCCTTTCTTTTTCTTCGGTTTTGCTTTAGCTTTTTCAATCTTGGCAAGAACGCGGTCCTTGTCGATAATGAAATTCTTGATCACTAGCATGATGCCTATGGTAATCAAGTTGGAAACAAAATAATAAAGCGATAACCCACTCGCATAGTTATTAAAGAAAACAAGCATGAACAAAGGTGATAAATACATGATGAACTTCATGTTAGGCATTCCAGGCTGTGGTGTCTGCATAGTTTGACCTGTAGTCATCTGCATATAGAAGAATATGGAAATGGAGGCCAGTATAGGGAACAAACTCACGTGATCTCCATACATCCAGATATCAAAACCGTTGGGAAAGGTGTAGATGGCATCATAACTGGACAAATCGTCTGCCCATAAGAAACTCTTTTGCCTTAAGTCAAATGCGGTAGGGAAGAACTTGAACAGGGCAAAGAACACCGGCATTTGCAGCAATGCTGGCAAACAACCCGACAGCGGACTCGCTCCTGCCTCACTCTGCACCTTCATGGTCTCCTGTTGCTTTTTCATTGCATTGTCCTTGTACTTCTCTGCAATGCGGTTAAGCTCTGGACGCAGCACTTTCATCTTGGCCTGTGTCAGGTAACTTTTATAAAGCACTGGAGATAATACCAATCGCACACAAATGGTCAATAAAATTATCGCAATACCAAAGCTGATCCCAAAGTCTACCGTCAATATGGTAAATACGGGACGTATGGCAAACTCATTGATCCATCCAAAAATCCCCCAACCTAAATCAACTACTTCATCTAGGTTGCGTTCATAGCCGTCGAGAATCGCAAAGTCAGTAGGGCCAAAATACCAGTCCATGTTGTACGCCAGCTCGCCGCCGGTGTATTCCAACTGCAGTTTTGAGTCAAATTCTTTGGTGTACGTATTTTGATCTTCATCTATAGACGCAATGTTAGTTGACTTCAAAAGACCACTGGCAAATGGTGTATCTGTCAGCAATATGGAGGAGAAGAAGTGCTGTTTGTAGGCGACATAAGAAATGTTTTGTTCCTCTTCCTCCGCCGTTTCCCCTTGTCCTGTATAATCGTCACTCCCACCGTCGTACTCAAACTTGATCTCTGTATACCGATTCTCATTCGTCATGCTTATAGAGCGACGATAGGCCTTCATTTGCCAGTCGATCATTGGGTTCACTGACGTATTTACAACGCTGGCAATACCTTGAGTCCTGATGTTGAAATCCAGCATATAATCATTAGGCTCCATTTCATACCTGTACTCAACGGATCCAGAACCTACTGCTGCCTTGAAGGACAACACTTTATTGTCACCGTTCATGGATTCTGTAGTTTCAAAAACTAGGTCTTTGGTATGGATTTCACGACCGTCCTGGGCTTTTAAAACCAGATCAAAGGAATGATCACCGCCTTTTGCTAGGTAAACGGGCAAGGAATCATAGGTGTGGAAATTCTTTAACAGCGCCTCGTTGATGTAAGCACCTTTGGTACTAAATTTTAAGTCCAATAAATTATTAGACAAAGTCACTACTTGACCAGTAGTCGCCGGCTGTATTATCGTTGAATCTGTAACGGCCGTTTCCGGTTGTTGTGTCGCAGCAGCGGCTGCTGGTGCATCATCCTCGATTTGAACCGTTTCTGTATTTTGCTCCACAGGTGGCACTTCATCCTGATTATAAACGAACGTCCACATCAAAATCCCAAAAATCAATGTCATTCCCAGGATGGTCTTCCAGTCTGTTTTTTTCTCTTCCATAAAATTTTCCCGAAACCGGGTGGATGTGCTCCTTGGAGCCTTTACTTAAAATATGTTTCTTAGCTGTGGTTGGTTCGCTTTCGCGAAAGCGAACTCCCTACTACTTCCTGTTCTTTTTAAAGGTTGCCGCTGCCGCCACAAATGAAACGAACAATGGGTGCGGTGTTGCAACGGTACTCTTATATTCTGGGTGGTACTGCACGCCTATGAACCATGGATGTTCTGGAATCTCGATAACTTCAACTAATCCTGACTTAGGATTGATACCCGTACTTTTCAAACCGGCTGCCTCCAGTTGATCCTTATAGGCATTATTGAATTCATAACGGTGTCTATGCCGTTCTGAAATCAATGACTTTCCATAAATCTTTTTAATCAATCCAGATTTGAGCTCACAATCCCAGGCTCCCAGACGCATGGTTCCTCCCATATCCAGAATATCTTTCTGATCCTCCATCAAAGAGATCACTGGATCTGATGTTTTGGAATCCATCTCGACCGAGTTCGCATCCTTCAATCCTAGAACGTTACGACTGTATTCTATCACCGCCATTTGCATCCCAAGACAGATTCCGAAAAACGGTATCCCCTTCTCCCGTGCATATTTTACAGCTGCTATCTTTCCTTCTATACCACGCTCTCCAAATCCAGGTGCTACCAGCATACCGTCCAAATGACCAAAATGCTTTTTCAGTTTACTTACTTCCAGGTGCTCACTGTGAATGGATTCAATTTTAACGCTCACTTCATTTTCTGCACCTGCGTGTATAAAGGACTCTAAAATTGATTTATAAGAATCTTGCAATTCCACATACTTCCCGATCAAACCTATAGTAACTTCTGACTTCGGGTTTTTATGTCGATGCAAAAATTTGTTCCAATTGGTTAAATCTGGTGTATCCCCAGTACGCAAAAGCATTTTTTTAATTACCACTTGATCAAGTCCCTCCTCCAGCATTTTATTGGGCACATCATAAATGGTTTCTACATCTATGGACTGGATGACCGCCTCTGGTTTTACGTTACAAAAACGAGCCAACTTTAACCGGATATCTTCAGACAACTCATGTTCTGTACGGCACACCAAAATATCTGCCTGTACACCACTTTCCATCAAGGTCTTGACGCTGTGCTGGGTTGGTTTGGTTTTCAATTCACCAGCAGCTCTCAAATAAGGAATCAGGGTGAGATGAATCACAAGTGCGTTGCGTTCTCCCAATTCCCAACTCAATTGTCGCACGCTTTCTATGTAGGGAAGGGATTCAATATCTCCTACCGTACCTCCTATTTCTGTAATGACCACATCATAATCTCCAGATTTACCTAAAATCTGAATTCTATGCTTGATCTCGTCCGTAATATGTGGGATGACCTGAACGGTCTTTCCCAGAAATTCACCGCGACGTTCTTTTTCAATGACACTTTGATAAATGCGGCCTGTGGTAACATTATTGGCTTGCGATGTGTTTACATTGAGAAAACGTTCGTAATGTCCTAAGTCAAGATCTGTTTCGGCACCATCTTCTGTAACATAACATTCTCCGTGCTCGTAAGGGTTTAAGGTTCCTGGATCGACGTTGATGTAGGGATCGAGTTTTTGTATGGTCACCCGCAAACCTCTCGCCTGAAGCAATTTTGCCAGAGAGGCCGCGATAATTCCCTTACCTAAAGAGGAAGTAACTCCACCTGTTACAAAAATATACTTAGGATGTGCCATAGAACCGTCGCTGAGCTTTTTAAAAACCAGCTGCAAAAGTACTTATTTTACGAGGAAATTAAGAATCTTAAACCAGGTAAAAATAGCGCTAATCAGCAATAACTAGATACCTGCATTGTCACCCTTTTTTTCCAGAGGAATAGTGTTCTTAAAAAACTATTTTAAACCTTACTTCCTTTTTAAGAACCGAAGAGTTTATCTACTCTAAACTCAAGCCCAGATGAAGGTGATGTTTTTTTGAATATCTGGGTGCAGGCTATTCATTACGGGACAGGTGTGTGCCACCCGTTCCAGAATTAACTGATCGCGTTTGTCGCAATTGCCTTTCATTGACAGTTCAATATCTATTTGAGATATGCGTCGTGGGTCTGCAGACATCGTTTTTGTGATGGCAGCAATGCTGTCGGTTAAATCTATATCTAGCTCCTTTGCCTTAATACCCATAACGGTCATCATACAGCTTGCTAAACCAGTAGCCACAGTATCTGTGGGAGAAAAAGCTTCTCCTTTACCTTTATTATCTGTAGGAGCATCGGTATGAAAAATGCTGCCGCTCTTAAGATGTTGGGAACTACATCTCAACTCTCCTAAATAGGTTACTTGTGAGGTAATAGGGCTAGTTTCCTTCATAAAATTCTACTTCTTCAATACTTAAATCTGGTTGGTATCTTAAGATATAGCAAGCTTCATTATAGAAACCTGCAAGAAAACGCTTATTGTACTCAAAACTGCTCTCTACCATAACCGTTCTACCATTACGCAAGGCACTTTCATACAAATCGCCAGCACTTGCCTGTCTAAGGATGACATCCATTGCCACATCAAAACCTCTAGTCGCAAATTCACTAGGTGTGATCCCATGTTTCTTGTAATAGTGCCTTGCAAATACATTCTCGCTACTGGTGTTCCTGTTCATTTGAGGATAGGTATAATTAACTGCAGCAAGTCCCATGTTGTTGATGCTCATATCAGCAAAGTCATCCATTCCCACCATGGTAATGTTATGTGTTCTCGCCTTTGCAGCATAGTTGGAAACAGCATCATCCACAAATTTTTCCTGATCCACCGCTAGGATGACCACATTCTCCTGATCTTGGCTAAGTGCACCAACGTATTTAGATTTAGAGATGTAATTATTCTTATCTGGAAAAAGAATCCGTGCATTAGGAAAAAGCGGTGCAAACTCTTGCTTTAATTGAGGCTTTTTATTATCGGTAACAATTATTACATTTTTTCCTCTGGCAAAACCTACTAGATAATTCTTTAATTTATTGATCAAGTAATCATCATCTGGTCTGGCCTGAAAAAGATTTTTATAGAGCTTCACATCTGTATTGGTAAGTGGTGAGATTACTGGAATATCCTCATCTCTCAACTCCTTAGCGACAGCTACCACATTTTTAGCCATCAACGGGCCTATAACGCTATTGTATTTCTTGAAATCGTTATTTCTAATAATACTCAAGGCCGTACTTTCATCCTTACCCGTATCATAAACATCAAAATCAACAGTAACACCTAGGGTTCTGGCAGAGTCGCGAGCGACCATCATACCGCTATAAAAATCAGTTGCGATTCTCATAGTTCTATCTGCTACTAACAACTCTCCATAGGCATCAATGGTTGCGCCGTTTACTGAAAAAGGCAACATGACTGCGATACGTTGATTTCTATAATTACTGATGCTATCCACAAGTCTGGCATATCTAGCTGTACTCTTCCAAGTAACGGGTACCTTGCGCTCCTCGATACCTTTGTAGGGGATTCTCAATACCATTCCAGCACGAACACCGTCTTTTAAAGCTGGATTCAACGCCACTAGGGAATCTTTTTTGAGTCCTGTCATTTTCTCCAGACTGTACATGGTCATTTTAGGCTGAACCTCATAATCGATGTACTTCAATTCTGGTTTAGGATTTTTAGAATCTATCTTAACTTCCGTATTCTTAGGTTCCTTTTCAGTGACCTTTACTACATCAACAGCAATAGGATTGACACGCTCTTCCACCTCAAAGGGTACGTTGAGAACCATTCCTTCCTTTAACTCATCAATACCCGGATTCAAATCATCCAGAACCTCGATCGATATATTGTGTTTTTTGGCGACTCTATATTTGCCTTCTGACTTGAGCACTCTGTATTTACCTGCTGGAAATCCGACTAGCTCCGTTTGCTCGTTAGAACTTGTCATAGATGGAGCACTATCTTCCTTACTAAATACCGGGATCTGTATCTTATCTCCTTTTTGCAGCGATTCAGAATACAGTTTTTTATTAGCCTCTTTGATGTCTAAAACGGTGACATTGTACTCTTTCGCCAGCGTGTACAAGGTTTCCTTGCGGCGCACTTTGTGCTCTTTGTAACTCGCGATCGGTTTTGTGGTAATGACTTTTTGTGATTGGGGGATCAATAACGTAGTACCGCTCTTAAGCCCCATCTTGAGATCTGGGTTCAGTTCCATCAACTGTTCCGCAGTAATATTATACTTTGTGATGATCTTATAGACCGTATCGCCTTGCTCCACTTTATGACGTTCATAATTTTGAACTATGGAGGAGTTCGCTTTCGCGAAAGCGAAACAAACCAATAGTACTACTGCTATATATCTCATCATTTTATTCCCATTCTATGGTTGCCGGCGGTTTTGAACTGATATCATACACTACTCTATTAACGCCTTTCACCTTATTTATTATCTCATTGCTGGTGTCCTGCAAAAATTTATGGGGTAGATCCACCCAGTCTGCCGTCATCCCATCCGTACTTTCTACTGCCCGAAGCGCTATACATTTTTCATAGGTACGCTCATCACCCATCACTCCTACTGAGTTTACTGGAAGCAGGATCGCTCCTGCCTGCCATACCTTATCGTACAATTCCCACTTTTTGAGATTGGCAATAAAAATGGCATCTGCCTCTTGCAACAATCTGACCTTATCTTGATCGACATCTCCCAAAATACGTATCGCAAGTCCAGGACCTGGAAATGGGTGCCTTCCTAGTAAATTAGGTGCCATATCCATTTCTGCTCCCACACGACGTACTTCATCTTTAAACAACATACGCAACGGCTCGACTATTTTCAACTTCATAAAGTCTGGCAATCCACCAACATTATGATGCGATTTGATCGTTGCACTTGGTCCATTTACAGAAATGCTTTCAATCACGTCTGGATAAATAGTTCCCTGTGCCAGATAAGTTACCTCTTCAATAGCATGCGCTTCAACATCAAATACCTCAATAAATGCGCGGCCTATGGCTTTGCGTTTTAACTCAGGATCACTGACGTCTTTCAAGGCTTTCATAAATCGTGCCGTGGCATCAACCCCTTTCACGTTCAACCCCATGTCCTTATACTGGTGCAGCACTTCTTCAAATTCATTCTTGCGCAGCAAACCATTGTTTACAAATATGCAATACAGGTTTTTTCCTATGGCCTTGTGCAACAATATTGCAGCGACGCTGGAATCTACACCACCACTCAAGCCCAGTACCACTTTATCATCACCTATCTTTTCTTTAAGCTCTGAAACTGTCATGTCTACAAATGCTCCAGGCGTCCAGTCTGGATGGACTCCTGCAATTTCTATCAGAAAATTATGTAGCAACTGTTTACCATCAGTACTGTGATATACTTCTGGATGAAACTGTATCCCATAAGTCTGCTCGCCATCGACCCTATATGCCGCATTAAGAACATCTTGCGTGCTGGCTAGTGTGATCGCATTTGTTGGCAATTCTTTGATGGTATCACTATGTGACATCCATACCTGGGAATTTTCAGTAATATTTTCAAAAAGGGCTTCCGCATCTTTTATGACCGTCAGGTTTGCACGACCGTATTCCCTCGTACTTGAAGGTGCGACCTTCCCACCATGAAAATGAGCCAAATATTGTGCGCCATAACAAATGCCTAGCAACGGCAACTTCCCTTTGATTTGACTCAAATCTGGATGGGGAGCATCCTCTGCACGCACTGAAAATGGACTACCGGACAGGATAACTGCCTTAAAGGCAGATAAGTCTTCCGGAACTTTATGAAATGGATGGATCTCGCAATAAATATTGAGCTCTCTAACACGGCGGGCAATGAGCTGTGTATATTGGGATCCGAAATCTAGAATTAAGACACTGTTTTGCATGTGCAAAGTTACTTTATTAAATAAAAAGGCTTTCGTTCTTGAGGGCACTATTATCAAGAAAAAGCTTAAGGTTGTTTACAGCGGGATGACCGTGAATTGAAAGTCCAGCGGGTCCAACTCTGACTTGAGTACTTGGATCAGTTCTGGACCATGATCTTTATAGAAATAGGAAAAATTGGCCTGGCGCTCTTGGAGACTCCCATTGGGGAACAATTCCTGCTGCACTATTAAAGCACGATTAATGTAGTCTTTCCATTTGCGCTTCTGCGCCTTCAACAATCTTTTTTCCAGATGCTCCAGTCCTTTAATTTGCTTGCGCTCTTGAGCGCCAACAGCTCCTTTAAAAGTGGGGTCTGTTTCTTGGGCGATCTCATATAGTTCTTCGAACTGTTTTTTAAGTAAGTCCTTTTGAGAATTAAAATTGATCTCGATTTCTCCCACCTGTTTCACGATCTGTTCTTCAAGCAGGTATTCTTTTTGGAACAAATCTTCTACAGTAAGGTCTAGCTTCCCTAATTTTTCCATTTGTTTCTCGTTGACCAGCAGTGCTGAGTTGCGCAACAATAATATGGGCAACGGTATGTTTTGAGATTCAAAATAGCCCTTCAACTCTAGCCAGTAAGCGATCTCTCCACCACCACCTATGTAACATAGGTTGGGCAAAATAACTTCCTGATATAAGGGGCGCATAATCACATTAGGAGAAAAACGTTCCGGATGTGCATGCAGTTCTTTGATAATCTGTTCCTTGGAAAAACTCAATTCACTTCCTTCTAGGAAAAATTGATCATCTCTTTTGATGATGCGGTATCGACCTGTATCGTTCAAATAGAACAAATTGATCTCACGTGGCGTCACTTGAATCTTATATTCATCCTTCCACGCTTCTAACGTTTTTGAAACTGCTTTGAACGATTCTTGATTCATAAGTTCCTTCTCAAAAATCGGAATCATTAATTCCTTTAAAGCAGGATCATCAGCCTCTACAATGACTAATCCATCGCTCTTAAAAAGCTCATGAGCTAGTTTTTTAGTGGCTTCCGATAGGTTTTCTTTTGAATAGGATTCAAAAAACAATCTTGTAAGCTCTTCTGAGTATTTACTGGAACCCAATACTAATTCCAGCTGTTTGTGGACTTGCTCAAGACCTTCTGTATCTAGTCTTCCAACTGCTCCATGACTTTCTCGTTCATATACCAGCTTGCGATCTCCATAATTGAAAAACTTAATCTCTTCAAAATCATGGTCTTCTGTAGCCATCCAGTAGACGGGAACAAATCGACAATCAGGATATTCTTTTGACAAGGTTTCACATAAGTTAATCGTACTGACAATCTTATACAAAAAATACAAGGGTCCTGTAAATAGGTTGAGCTGATGGCCTGTCGTTATAGTAAACGTCTTTGAATTGTCCAAAGCCTCAATATTATGGAGCGCAGCTTCCGCATCATCAATCCCTTGATATTGTTGAATCAACCGCTTCTTCAAAACCAGGCGCTGTTCTTTGATATGTTTTTGGCCCGACTTTTCTTCCATCTGGTCCTTGAAGTTCCTCAGATTAGGAAAACGATGATACAGATTTTTAAGCCCGTCGTTTTGATCCAAATAATCCTTCATTAGGTTTGAAAAATACCTCAAACGCTGGTATGGAATTTTGGATGACGTCATTATGTGGTTGGTAAGAGTTGTTTATAAAAGTAACTTTTTCGCTTTCGCGAAAGCGAATAAAACATTCTAGGATTTAACCACCTTATTTTTAGGTGTATAAACCGGCAATATTTTGTTGGAAACCTCGCCAAAACCAATACGAACTGGTCCATTATGGCAATAGCCACGCATGGTAACCGTATCGTGGTCATTAATAAACGTACGCTCAGAACCGTCATTAAGTTGTACCGGCTTCTCACCCTTCCAGCTCAATTCGAGCATCGAGCCATAGCTATCTGGGGTTGGGCCTGATATGGTACCACTACCCATCATATCACCGCTATTGATTCGGCATCCATTGATGGTATGGTGCGCGAGCTGCTGTGACATGCTCCAGTACATATGTTTAAAATTTGATTTTGAAACCGTCGTCGGCGATCCTTTTTCTGGCGTTATATCCACTTCTAGGTGGATGTCATAACTTTTATTTCCCTTTTGCTTCAGGTAATCCAACAAGGGTTTCTCAGGTTCTGGACCAGCGCATCTGAAGGGTTCTAATGCATCCATGGTAACAATCCAGGGACTCATGGAGCTGGCGAAGTTTTTTCCCAAAAAAGGTCCTAACGGTACGTATTCCCAGCGCTGTATTTCTCGAGCACTCCAGTCATTGAAAAGAACCATTCCAAATATGTAATCCTCTGCCTTGTCTACAGGAATAGGTTGTCCCAAATTATTAGCATCTGTAGTTATAAATGCCATTTCCAGCTCAAAATCCAAACTTTGGGAGGGACCAAAAACAGGTTGATCTGCCCCAGCTGGAAGTTGCTGTCCTTGTGGCCTATGAATGGGTATGCCTGAAGGAACAATGGAACTGGACCTGCCGTGGTAAGCCACCGGCATGTGTAACCAGTTGGGCAACAATGCATTTTCTGGATCCCTAAACATAGTTCCTACATTGGTCGCATGTTCTTTACTGCTATAAAAATCTGTGTAATCTCCTATCAAAACAGGTAGTTGCATTTCAACTTCATCCATATGAAAGATAATACGCTCCCGGTGTACTTTATGATCTCTCAACTCACCATTTGATTTGTCAAAAATATTACCTATCCTATTTCGAACCAACCGCCATGTCTTCTTACCATCAGATATGAAGTCATTGAGCGTATCCTGCATGAACATATCGTCAGTCAAAGGCACATTGTCAAAATAACCTAACTCCTGCAATGCACCTAGGTCTATGGCATGGTCGCCTATTCTAGTGCCAATGGTAATCACATTTTCCCTAGTTAGAAAAACTCCAAAAGGAATGTTCTGAATAGGAAAATGAGAATCCTGGCTATAGCCTATCCAAGAGGTACGGTTTGGGTTATTCGTGATTTTAGGCATGGGTTGAATTTAAGTTGTTAAAAAGTAGTGATCAAATATATCAATCATCCATGTTAACATAAGGCTTGTAACGTATTTTTGTGTCTAAATTTTTCACAAATGGCAGCAATGGACAATGAGATATTCGATTTGATCGAACTAGAAGGAAAAAGACAGCTTTCAGGACTGGAATTGATCGCGAGTGAAAACTACGTCAGTGACAATGTACTGAAAGCAGCGGGCTCTATCTTAACTAATAAATATGCAGAAGGGTATCCAGGAAAACGGTATTATGGAGGCTGCGAGGTGGTAGACAGGATTGAAAGTCTGGCAATTGAAAGAGCAAAGTTGCTTTTCAATGCAGAGTATGTTAACGTACAACCGCACTCTGGAAGCCAGGCAAATACGGCCGTATTCCATGCATGTCTTAATCCAGGAGACAAAATACTGGGTTTTGACCTTTCTCATGGAGGACACCTAACTCATGGATCTCCCGTAAATTTTTCCGGAAAACTATATAAGACATCCTTCTATGGGGTAGAAAAAGAAACTGGATTATTGGATTACGACAAGATCCAGCAAATTGCAGAGGCAGAACAGCCTAAAATGATCATAGCGGGTGCATCAGCTTACAGCAGGGAAATAGATTACAAGCGGTTTAGAGCGATTGCCGACTCTGTGAATGCCATCCTGCTTGCAGACATTGCCCATCCTGCCGGACTTATTGCCAAAGGCCTATTGCAGGACGCTGTGGAATACGCGCACATTTGTACCAGTACAACGCATAAAACGCTTAGAGGTCCACGTGGAGGAATAATTATAATGGGAGCGGACTTCGAGAACCCGTTTGGTGAAAAACTCAAGAATGGCAATCTAAAAATGATGTCAAGTCTTCTTAACAGTGCCGTTTTTCCAGGAAACCAAGGTGGTCCATTAATGCACATCATTGCTGCTAAGGCGGTTGCTTTTGAAGAAGCGCTGCAGGAAGACTTTTTACATTATACGGTTCAAACAAAGAAAAACGCGGAGGCGCTGGCAATATCGCTTAAAGCGAAAGGCTATAACATCATCTCTGGTGGAACTGACAATCACATGATGTTGATAGATCTAAGAAATAAAGGAATCACAGGTAAAGATGCTGAAATCGCATTAGGCATGAGTCATATTACCGTAAACAAAAACATGGTCCCATTTGATACTGAGTCACCCTTTGTTACCAGTGGTATACGCATTGGAACAGCGGCAATAACCACTCGCGGAATCATGTCAGAAGAAATGGAGAAGATCGCAAGCTGGATCGATGCTGTTATTACCAACAAGGATGATGAGGATAAACTGAGAGAAATAGGTAAAGAAATATCTACATTCACTTCTTCCTATCCCATATTTTCAAAATAGATAGTTAGATCTTCAAATTAAAAATAAAAGCTCTTCTTTGAAGGGCTTTTATTGTTTGGGATATATTCATAAGGTGTTCAATGATGATTTGATCTCGTCATTTATTTTAAAATATAGCCTGCTGTAAAAGCAATAATATTGCTGATTTTTCACTTACAGGTTCAGAGGGTTTACGATATACTGGTAAATAAACGGATGAAGTAATGGTGATTGCAGCACTAATAATTGAAGATAATTGGTTGTACCACTCCCGTAACCCTCATTAGAATCTTAAAAAACAAGGAGCTACATCTTTAAATAAAAGGGGAAATAATACAGTCAATAAATAGCAGATACCCCTGCATAACGATCATTTTTAATTGTTTATAGACTCTTGCCATATTTGATTCATGATCTAGAATAAAATTCAAATCTCAATTCATTAGTACTTGGTTGAATTTTTTTGATCGAATTTAGTAGAGCAACGAACAGTCAGGTCATCCTTGTCAAAATAAAAATAGGTTACTCGTTATTGAAATTTAGTGAATTCAATAAAACTAAAGAATAAATTAGATTTAGATGTAGTTTAAATTCTGATAAAGAGATTGCCTAACAGTTGGACTCGCTATGAGCAAAATGGCAATAGTTAATAAAATAAAGACTAAATAATTATTCATAGACCCTCAAATCAAGCATTGAAATATTGATAGATTCAACTTGACCTAAGCTGATTAATTCGTTCCATCCCTAGGCGCTCACAACTTTAGGCAGCTCTCATTAGTCCGATTGAAGAGCTGGGATAGGAACAAAAAAAATCCCCCAGCCAATAAAGGCTGGGGGATTCAGGTAAAGAAGGCGGCGACATACTCTCCCACAAATAGCAGTACCATCTGCGCAAATGGGCTTAACTTCTCTGTTCGGAAAGGTAAGAGGTGAGCCCCATCGCTATAACCACCTTAGGGTTATCAGTCCCGCCACAGGCGGGGCTGTATGTGTTGACATACTGAAAAGATGTTTGGATAAACCTAATAACAATAACAATACAAGAAGCATCTCGAATACCTAAGCTTACGGGTAATTAGTATCACTCGGCTATGACATTACTGCCTTTACACCTATGACCTATCAACGTGGTAGTCTCCCACGACCCTTTAAAGAAATCTCATCTTGTGATGGGTTTCGCGCTTATATGCTTTCAGCGCTTATCCCTTCCCGACGTAGCTACCCAGCAATGCTCCTGGCGGAACAACTGGTACACCAGCGGTCAGTCCAACTCGGTCCTCTCGTACTAAAGTCAGATTCACTCAAATTTCTTGCGCCCACTACAGATAGAGACCGAACTGTCTCACGACGTTCTGAACCCAGCTCGCGTGCCACTTTAATGGGCGAACAGCCCAACCCTTGGGACCTTCTCCAGCCCCAGGATGTGACGAGCCGACATCGAGGTGCCAAACCCCCCCGTCGATGTGAGCTCTTGGGGGAGATCAGCCTGTTATCCCCGGCGTACCTTTTATCCTTTGAGCGATGGCCCTTCCATGCGGAACCACCGGATCACTATGCTCTTGTTTCCAACCTGATCGACCTGTATGTCTCTCAGTCAAGCACCCTTATGCCATTGCACTCTACGCACGGTTACCAAGCGTGCTGAGGGTACCTTTAGAAGCCTCCGTTACTCTTTTGGAGGCGACCACCCCAGTCAAACTACCCACCAAGCACTGTCCTCATCTCTGAGTTAGACTCTAGATAAGCAAAGGGTGGTATTTCAAGGATGACTCCACAACGCCTAGCGACGCTGCTTCGTAGTCTCCCACCTATCCTACACATTACTTATCCAAAGCCAATACTAAGCTATAGTAAAGGTTCACGGGGTCTTTTCGTCCCGCTGCGGGTAATCGGCATCTTCACCGATACTACAATTTCACCGAGCTCATGGCTGAGACAGTGTCCAGATCGTTGCACCATTCGTGCAGGTCGGAACTTACCCGACAAGGAATTTCGCTACCTTAGGACCGTTATAGTTACGGCCGCCGTTTACTGGGGCTTCAATTCAATGCGTCGCCGAAGCTAACATCTCCTCTTAACCTTCCAGCACCGGGCAGGTGTCAGGCCCTATACATCATCTTTCGATTTAGCAGAGCCCTGTGTTTTTGATAAACAGTCGCCTGGACCTCTTCACTGCGGCCCATCCGAAGATGGGCGACCCTTCTCCCGAAGTTACGGGTCGATTTTGCCTAGTTCCTTAGCCATGAATCTCTCGAGCACCTTAGAATTCTCATCCCAACTACCTGTGTCGGTTTACGGTACGGGCTGCCACCACTTGCTTTTCTTGGAAGTCGATTTGCTAGATTATCACGCCGGCCGAAGCTTTTGTGTACTATTGCCGTGTTACCACTGGCTTCAACGTACTATTCCGTCAGTACGCACTAACTTTTCGCCTCCGTCACGTTTAACGTGGGGCAGGTACAGAAATATTAATCTGTTGTCCATCCACTAACCCATTCGGGGTCGCGTTAGGTCCCGACTAACCCTCAGCTGATTAGCATAGCTGAGGAAACCTTAGTCTTTCGGTGTGCGGGTTTCTCGCCCGCATTATCGTTACTTATGCCTACATTTTCTTTTCTAATTAGTCCAGCATACCTCGCAGTACACCTTCAACCCTATTAGAATGCTCCCCTACCACTTACAGTAATCTGTAAATCCATAGCTTCGGTAGTATATTTATGCCCGATTATTATCCATGCCGAACCGCTCGACTAGTGAGCTGTTACGCACTCTTTAAATGAATGGCTGCTTCCAAGCCAACATCCTAGCTGTCTGGGCAGTTCAACCGCGTTATTTCAACTTAATATACATTTGGGGACCTTAGCTGATGGTCTGGGTTCTTTCCCTCTCGGACATGGACCTTAGCACCCATGCCCTCACTGCTGATCAACATTTTATAGCATTCGGAGTTTGTCAGGAATTGGTAGGCGGTGAAGCCCCCGCATCCAATCAGTAGCTCTACCTCTATAAAACTATAAATCAACGCTGCACCTAAATGCATTTCGGGGAGTACGAGCTATTTCCGAGTTTGATTGGCCTTTCACCCCTACCCACAGGTCATCCGAAGACTTTTCAACGTCAACCGGTTCGGGCCTCCACTGTGTGTTACCACAGCTTCACCCTGCCCATGGGTAGATCACACGGTTTCGCGTCTACCACTGCTAACTATATCGCCCTATTCAGACTCGCTTTCGCTACGGCTGCGCACCTGAAGTGCTTAACCTTGCTAACAACGGTAACTCGTAGGCTCATTATGCAAAAGGCACGCCGTCACCCCACTAGGGGGCTCCGACCGCTTGTAAGCGTATGGTTTCAGGTTCTATTTCACTCCCTTATTCAGGGTTCTTTTCACCTTTCCCTCACGGTACTGGTTCACTATCGGTCTCTCAGGAGTATTTAGCCTTGGCGGATGGTCCCGCCGGATTCATACAGGGTTTCACGTGCCCCGCACTACTCAGGATACCACTATCAATAACACTTCTTACCTATACAGGGCTATCACCTTCTTTGGCTCCACTTTCCAGTGGATTCTAATTCAAATTGCATCAAATATTGTGGTCCTACAACCCCACACAGTCCGTAAACTGCGTGGTTTGGGCTATTCCGCGTTCGCTCGCCACTACTAGCGGAATCACTATTGTTTTCTCTTCCTCTGGCTACTTAGATGTTTCAGTTCACCAGGTTTGCTTACCTTACGGTATGACATGTCTTCAACATGACGGGTTGCCCCATTCGGAAATTCGCGGATCAATTCATATGTGCTGATCCCCGCGACTTATCGCAGCTTATCACGTCCTTCATCGCCTCTGAGAGCCTAGGCATTCCCCATACGCCCTTAATTTGCTTATGGTATTCTGGCCGTTCCCATAACGATATGGGAACGACGCCTTGCTCTTGTATTCTTATTCTTACTAATAACAAACACATTTTGTAAAAAATGCGCCTATTTGTTTCTCGTTTAATCTTTTCAATATGTCAATGAACGTTTCATACCCAGCTTGACTGGGTATCTCTCCAGAGCTATTACTAGCCCTGATGAGATTCCCGCATGCGCGGGAACTTTGTGGAGAATATCGGAGTCGAACCGATGACCTCCTGCGTGCAAGGCAGGCGCTCTAGCCAGCTGAGCTAATCCCCCATTTTTGAAATTCAGAATTATGAATTCAGAATCACGAATGTAGAATCCTCTAACTTCTAGAATTTCCAATAAATTATTTTAATGAACTTATGCGATTTTAGCTTTCGCGAAAGCGTTAAAAAGTAGTCTCAGGCAGACTCGAACTGCCGACCTCTACATTATCAGTGTAGCGCTCTAACCAGCTGAGCTATGAGACTGTAATACATCCCAAAAGGAACATCTCACGTCTTTCGACTTTTTTATATAAATAAGATTGACAACTATATAGTAATAATATAAACAAACACGCCAATTGCCCATAGCAGGACTATTGTGGCCTCCCGTTTTTAGGTGCTGTTATTTCAAGCACTCCAGAAAGGAGGTGTTCCAGCCGCACCTTCCGGTACGGCTACCTTGTTACGACTTAGCCCCAGTTACCAGTTTTACCCTAGGCAGCTCCTTAACGGTCACCGACTTCAGGTACCCCCAGCTTCCATGGCTTGACGGGCGGTGTGTACAAGGCCCGGGAACGTATTCACCGCATCATGGCTGATATGCGATTACTAGCGATTCCAGCTTCACGTAGTCGAGTTGCAGACTACGATCCGAACTGAGATAGGGTTTATAGATTCGCTCCTTCTCGCGAAGTGGCTGCTCTCTGTCCCTACCATTGTAGCACGTGTGTGGCCCAGGACGTAAGGGCCGTGATGATTTGACGTCATCCCCACCTTCCTCACGGTTTGCACCGGCAGTCTCACTAGAGTCCCCGGCATTATCCGCTGGCAACTAGCAATAGGGGTTGCGCTCGTTATAGGACTTAACCTGACACCTCACGGCACGAGCTGACGACAACCATGCAGCACCTTGCAATATGTCCGAAGAAAAACCTATTTCTAAGCCTGTCATACTGCATTTAAGCCCTGGTAAGGTTCCTCGCGTATCATCGAATTAAACCACATGCTCCACCGCTTGTGCGGGCCCCCGTCAATTCCTTTGAGTTTCATTCTTGCGAACGTACTCCCCAGGTGGGTTACTTATCACTTTCGCTTGGCCACCCAGTACTCAATCGTACCGGACAGCTAGTAACCATCGTTTACGGCGTGGACTACCAGGGTATCTAATCCTGTTCGCTACCCACGCTTTCGTCCCTCAGCGTCAATGTATTGTTAGTGACCTGCCTTCGCAATCGGTATTCTATGTAATATCTAAGCATTTCACCGCTACACTACATATTCTAGCCACTTCACAATAATTCAAGACTAACAGTATCAATGGCAGTGCCGGAGTTGAGCCCCTGCATTTCACCACTGACTTATTAGCCCGCCTACGGACCCTTTAAACCCAATGATTCCGGATAACGCTTGCACCCTCCGTATTACCGCGGCTGCTGGCACGGAGTTAGCCGGTGCTTATTCTTACGGTACCGTCAGCCCTCTACACGTAGAGGGGTTTCTTCCCGTACAAAAGCAGTTTACAACCCATAGGGCCGTCTTCCTGCACGCGGCATGGCTGGATCAGGCTCTCGCCCATTGTCCAATATTCCTCACTGCTGCCTCCCGTAGGAGTCTGGTCCGTGTCTCAGTACCAGTGTGGGGGATCTCCCTCTCAGGACCCCTACCTATCGTAGTCTTGGTAAGCCGTTACCTTACCAACAAACTAATAGGACGCATACTCATCTATCACCGTAACCTTTAACCAGTAAATCATGCGATTAGCTGGTACCATGAGGCGTTAATCCAAATTTCTTCGGGCTATTCCTCAGTGATAGGTAGATTGTATACGCGTTACGCACCCGTGCGCCGGTCGTCAGCAGAGCAAGCTCCCTGTTACCCCTCGACTTGCATGTGTTAGGCCTGCCGCTAGCGTTCATCCTGAGCCAGGATCAAACTCTTCATCGTAGAATCTTATTAAAAAGATCTCTTGTGGGAGACCCTATAATCCGATCGCTACAAGCATTTGGCGTTTATGTCTGTTTACACTATATTATTTTTATCTTACCGATCCATCCCCATAAAGGAGAATGAACCTGTTCTTTTTTGTGCTGTCAATCAAAATCTCAATGAACTTGTCGGGAAACATAATCTCTGGAACTTAACAAGGATGGCATCTTCACGACTCCAAACCCCCTAGTATTCCACTATTCCCGATGAACGTTGCTTAATGTTTTAGAGTATGTCTCTGTTGTTAAGCGGGTGCAAATATACAGAGCATTTCTCTTTACAACCAAACTTTTTAATCGGAAATGTGCGAAATAATTTAAAGTATTTTGCAAAACACATTAAACCAAT
>Ga0209309_10000410_pt1 | contig 52348 bp, 49 predicted proteins | sample COGITO_mtgs_1204_2_FD_184807 | JGI IMG/M metagenome (GOLD analysis project Ga0209309, IMG submission 184807) | Pelagic marine microbial communities from North Sea - COGITO_mtgs_120412 (SPAdes) (version 2) | ecosystem: Environmental > Aquatic > Marine > Epipelagic ... | reverse complement strand
ATTTATTTTTATGAAAAAAAATTTTACTTTAGCAACCCTTATTAATTATTAACGAATTATGGAACCCAAGAAAAATCCAAAAGCCGATTTAACCAAACGAAGTGTCCTCTTTCTACAATTGGGTCTAATCCTGGTGCTAGTTATAACTTATGTTTCTATTGAATGGAAAACATATGATAAAAGTGATATAGATACAGGACAGCTTGATTTAGGTGATCTAGATGATGAAGTAATACCAATTACTGAAGTGTTGAACACACCTCCACCGCCTCCGCCACCACCACCAGCACCGGAAATCATTGAGATTGTAGAAGATGAAAAAGAAGTTGAAGAAACTGAAATTCAATCTACAGAAACAAGTCAAGAAGAAATTGTTGAAGTTAAAGAAGTTGTTGAAGCTCCAGTGGAGGAAGAAATTGCAGATGTACCTTTCGCAGTTATTGAAGATGTGCCAATTTTCCCTGGATGTGAAAATTTAAGTAACAATACACAACGTAAGAAGTGTATGAGTGAAAAAGTTCAAGAATTTGTTCAGAAGAAATTTAATACAGATTTAGGTAGTCAACTTGGTCTTACAGGTGTAAACAGAGTAATTGTTCAGTTTAAAATTGATAAGAGTGGTAACATTACAGATGTTCGCTCTAGAGCTCCACACCCAAGGTTAGAACAAGAAGCAGCTAGAGTTATTAACTCTTTGCCTAAAATGAAACCAGGTAAGCAACGTGGTAAGCCGGTAGGGGTTATGTACTCTTTACCAATTGTTTTCCAAGTGCAAGACTAAATAGAATAATACAATACATTTTAAAAATTCTCGAATCTTTTAGATTCGGGAATTTTTCTTTTTATACATTTTCAACCTTCAACTAAAATTTTGGTATCTTTCGCCTGTTTCAATCCCCTTAACCCGCGATCTTAACTATGAAATATTTTGGATGCCTACTCTTCCTCTTAATTTTTATATCCGGTTATTCACAGGAAGATCTTTCTAAATTTGAAACCTATCCAGAATTTAAGGAATGTGAAAATGCCAATTTCGAGTTTCAGGAAACTTGTTTTAAAAATACACTAAGAACTAAAATCCTTTCAGAATTTAAACTTCCCGAAATAGTTTCAGAAGAAAATTACAAAGGGGAAGTAGTGATCTTATTTGAAGTGACAAGCGATGGTACATTCAAAGTTCTATATACCGAGGCGGTTTATTCAGAATTAAAAGAAGAGATTAAGCGCGTCTTTGAAGCACTTCCTCAGGTGAAGCCTGCAACCTATAACAGCAGCGCTACTTACGTTCAGTTTAGAATGCCTGTAAAAATTCCTTTAGAGCAGCGTTCTTTAGATTTTAAAGATGAAACTTTAGATGATGAAACTATAGATGAAGTTAATGAGATTGAAGTAAAGTCCAGCGATAAAACTTTAGATGAATATTCTCAAATAAAGTCTAAGAACTTTAAAAGTCAGGAATCGCATAGTAATCTATTAATACCGCTTTCTCATGAGCGTTATAATAGGTTTGATGCTGAAATGAATACGGTTGGCACTAATAGTCATACCGGTTCTAAGCCTTATTTATATAGTGAGATAACAGATTATTATGACATAGATGCCGAAAGAGCTGCTATGGTTAAGGATAAGAAATCATGGTTAGGTAGGAAATTATGGAATGAGCACCTGGTAACGTTTCAAGGAGATAATTATTGGTTTACAGGAGATATTGTACTAGATCTTCAACTTGGAAAAGACTTTCAAAGCGATTTTGATGTTACTTATAATAATACTCGTGGTGCTATATTTCAAGGAGGCTTAGGTAAGAACTTTAATTTTTATACTGTTGTTTACGAAAGTCAAGGCAGGTTTGCAGATTATTTTAATAGGTATGCAGAAAGCATTGCGCCTTACAGTGGTGGGCCAGCAACAATTCCTGGTAGAGGTATCGCTAAAGAGTTTATGAAGAACGGGTACGATTATCCGGTTGCAGAGGGTTATATTTCTTATAAACCTTCCGAGTTTTTTGATATTCAATTTGGGCAAGGAGATAATTTTATTGGAGATGGATATAGATCTTTATTGATGAGCGATGGCGCAAGTCCGTATCCGTACTTAAAATTAAACACCTCTTTTTGGAAACTTAAATACACCAACACCTGGATGGCTTTAAGAGATACTCGTGAAGATGTAACAGAAATTAAGGGATCTTACAGAGTAAAATATATGGCCAATCACTATTTGAGTTTAAACCTCACGAAAAGGTTGAATATTGGTTTGTTTGAATCTGTAATTTGGCAAAATGATAATGGGCGTGGTTTTGATGTTGCCTATTTAAATCCGGTGATCTTTTATAGATCTATAGAATTCTCTACAGGCCAAAATGGAGGGAATGCTATTATAGGACTTACGGGAAAATATAAAATTTCAGATCAATTCAATGCATATGGGCAATGGGTGATCGATGAATTTTCTACCTCAGAAATCTTCGGAGGTCAGCAAAGCTGGAAGAATAAATTAGGCTACCAATTAGGGGTGAAATACTTTGATGCCTTTAATGTGCCTAATCTTTATTTGCAAGCAGAGTACAATCAAGTAAGACCATATACCTATTCTCATAACTCTATAGTTTTAAACTACGGCCATAACAATCAATCTCTAGCGCATCAATGGGGTTCTAATTTTAGAGAATTTATTGCTATTGCTAGATATAGAAAAGAAAGAATGTATGCAAGCGCCAAGTTCATAATTGGTAAGCGTGGTTTCGATTTTAATAATGAAAATGATGCTGCTGCCTATGGAGGTGATATTTATACTAGTGAAAAACGACGGCCTTTTGAGTATGGAGTGAAAATAGGACAGGGTAATACCACTACATCGCTTTATTCTGAATTGGAAGGAGGGTATATTATTAATCCTGTTACTAATTTAAAGCTCTTCGGAAGTTTGATCTATAGAAATTTTGATCCATCTCAAAATACAGCAACTACCTTCAATAATAATACAGTCTGGCTAAATGTTGGATTGAGAACCGATATTTTTAACTGGTATTTTGACTATTAGAACTTGTTTTTAAATTTAACGTTTTTACCTCCTTGGTAAAACCTAAAGAAGGAGTATCTTTGCGCCAATATTTAAATTGCTTTTTTGAGTAATACCAACGTACATACTCCTTCAGTATCAATCCTTTCAGATTTTAAAGAAATCACTAAAATGCGTTTAGCAATAAGCGTAGTCTTTTCTTCTGTGGCAGGGTATTTTTTAGGAGCCGAAGTTATAGATTTTGTAACCGTTCTTTTGCTTGCAATAGGAGGGTATTTTATGGTTGGAGCCTCTAACGCATACAACCAGATCATTGAGAGAGATCTTGATGCTTTGATGGACAGAACAAAAAATCGTCCCATCCCATCCGGAAGGATGACAACTACCACTGCATTTATAATTGCAACTACTTTTACAGTATTAGGCTTAGTGGTTCTTTATATTATCAATCCAAAAACGGCTATGTTTGGAGCGATAAGCATCTTTCTTTATGTAAGTGTTTATACGCCACTAAAAACAAAGACACCACTTTCTGTATTTGTGGGGGCTTTTCCAGGGGCTATTCCTTTTATGTTGGGTTGGGTGGCTGCAACCAACGAGTTCAGTATCGAGCCGGGTACACTTTTTATGATTCAATTTTTTTGGCAATTTCCACATTTCTGGGCTATAGGCTGGTGGTTGTTCGATGACTATAAAAAAGGAGGTTTCTTTATGCTACCAACAGGTAAGCGAGATAAAGGTACCGCAATACAAGTTATTTTATACACCATTTGGACCATTGCAGTTTCGCTTATTCCTGTTTTTGGAGTCACTGGAAAACTATATCTAACTCCTGTTTCTGGAGCTATTATTTTATGCTTAGGTATTGGAATGCTGTATTACGCTTTTAATCTATATAAGAAAAGAGATGCCGTTTCAGCAAAAAAATTAATGTTTGCAAGTGTTTCTTATATCACACTGCTTCAAATAGTATACGTTTTAGATAAATTTATAAGACAATGGATTTAACACAGGCAACCGTAGATAATAAAATTGGTCGTGCAAAAATGATGATGCTTTGGTTTGGTATTATAAGCATGGTGATGATGTTTGCAGGATTAACAAGTGCTTATGTGGTAAGTAAGAATAGACCAGATTGGGTTTCAGACTTTCAACTACCAATAAGTATTTATTGGAGTACTGCTGTTATTATAGTGAGCAGTATCACTTTTATATTGGCCAAGAAAAGCATTAGTGATGGTAAGAGAAGTGCAGGAACTATGCTTTTGCTGGCTACTCTTGGGTTGGCAATTGCCTTTATCTATTTTCAATTTGCAAGTTTTTCAGAAATAATTTCATCTGGGTATTATTTTACGGGCAGTGAAAGTACTATTACAACCTCTTTTATTTATATAGTTGTTTTAGCTCATCTTGCGCACTTGGCGGCAGGTATCATCGTGCTTTTAGTTGTAATTTATAACCATTTTAAACAACGTTACTATCCGGGGCAAATGCTTGGAATACAGCTAGGTGCCATCTTCTGGCACTTTTTAGATATTCTTTGGGTATGCCTGTTTTTGTTTTTATATTTCTTTAGATAATTAATTTGCGTATTTTTGCGCATCATTTAAAATCAATTTCTCCATATGGAAGCTACTGTTATTAGAACAGGCACCGAAGGTAAAACCTGGGGTGGTGGGAATGAGCCTTTAAAAGCCAGTTACGGTAAAATGATGATGTGGTTCTTCATCGTTTCCGATGCACTTACATTTTCTGGATTCTTAGCGGCTTACGGATTTTCCCGATTCAAATTTATCGATTCCTGGCCTATTGCCGATCAGGTATTTAATCACTTTCCATTTTTACATGGAGTAGATGCCCCAATGTATTATGTGGCATTCATGACCTTTATCCTTATTTTCTCATCTGTAACGATGGTATTAGGGGTAGATGCAGGACACAGGTTAGATAAAAGTAAAGTTACGCTTTACATGTTCCTTACCATTATTGGTGGACTTATCTTCGTTGGTTCTCAAGCTTGGGAATGGAAAAACTTTATTCAAGGTGAATATGGAGCAGTAACTACCAAAGGTGGTAATGTCCTTCAGTTTGTTAATGGAGAAGGAGAAAGAGTAGCTTTAGAAGATATTGCTGCGGCTATACCTTCAGAAAGAGTAGCAAACGGTAGAAGTTCTCAGGTTTGGTTCAACTCAAACGAGACTATAACCGAGTATACTTTAGAGCAAGTAAAAGCAGGTTTTGCAGCCAATCCAGATCTTTTAGTTAAGACGTTAAAAACTGGAGAAGATGGGCACAAGATCATTTTAAATAGACAAGAATCTTTGGCTAAATTAAATACTGAAGCTATTGGAGTTGTGGAAGGTGCAAACCTTACTCATAATGAATACGGTCCGCCGTTATTTGCAGACTTCTTTTTCTTTATTACAGGTTTTCACGGTTTCCACGTATTCTCTGGAGTTATCTTGAACATTATTATTTTCTTCAACGTTATCTTAGGAACTTATGAGCGTAGAGGAAGTTACGAAATGGTTGAGAAAGTTGGACTTTACTGGCACTTTGTAGATTTAGTTTGGGTATTCGTATTTACATTCTTTTACCTGGTATAATTTAGATATTTTAGACAATGGCACACGATACTACACATACACATCACGAATCTAATGCAAAAAGAATATGGATGGTTTTCGCTATTCTTTCTGTAGTAACTATTGTAGAAGTAATTTTAGGAATTATAAGACCAGAATTTCTTGTTGAAACTCATTTTTTAGCAATGAGATTATTAAACTGGATCTTTATTCTTCTTACACTTTATAAAGCATACTATATTGCTTGGGCATTCATGCACCTCGAAGGTGAATCTAAAGGTCTTAGAAGATCTGTAGTATGGACAGCAATATTCTTAATAAGCTACCTAATGTTCATTTTGCTAACAGAAGGAGATTATATATTTGAAGTCTACAAACATGGCTATGTAGCCTGGGACTTCTAAAAGTTAAAAACACTCGAAAAGACGATTATTTATAATCGTCTTTTTATTTTTGTACCCCAATTTAATGGCATTAGAATGAAGAAATTTCTGGTATTAGGTGTTTTGTTTTTATTGCCCATTGTTGCGTATCTCTTCTTTGCTTCTGGCATTAATCATTTTGCAAAACTTCCCGTTCTTACAGAGCACGTAGAAGATGTTTCTAATCTTGAATTTAGGAGCGATTCTATAGTGAGTCTTAAAGATAAAATAAGCGTTGTTGCTTTCTTCGGAAACGATCCTGAAGCTTTAAAAGGAAATACTTTTAATTTAGATCAAAAGATTCTTCAAAAATTCTACGGGTTTAAAGACTTTCAATTTGTAGTTGTACTTCCTGAAAGCGCCAAAGGTGAAGTAAATGATTTTGTAAAAGAATTTGACGATATCACCAATTCACAACATTGGAAATTTGTTTATGCACCACCTGCTTTGGTAATGAGCGTTTTTAATAGTTTTAAAACCAACCTTCAGTTGGATGAAAATCTTCAAACCCCCTATGTTTTCTTAATAGATAAAGATCAAAATTTACGTGGACGTGATGATGAAGATGAAGGTCTTATCTATGGATATGATTCTAGGTCGGTTTCAGAGTTAAATAATAAAATGAATGATGATGTGAAAGTCATTCTTGCAGAATACAGATTAGAATTAAAAAAATATAAAAATCAGAAAAGTGAATAAGAAGAATTCATCTTATATAGGGATCTCTTTAATTATATTAGTATTTGGAATCATTTTCATTCCGAAGATCATAGATAGAATTAGCAATAATGATGTTGTAAAGACCGATAGATTAAACGTAAAGCATGCTTCAGGAGATAATTCTAAGGTTGGCTATATCGAGCAATACGGAGAAAGAAAGAGAGTTCCAGATTTTAAGTTTGTAAATCAGAATGGAGATACTATTACCAATAAAGATTATTTAGGTAAAGTATATGTGGTAGAATTCTTTTTTAGTACCTGTCCTTCTATTTGCCCAATTATGAATGCCAATTTGATAAATGTTCAAGAGCAATTTAAAGAAAATAATGATTTTGGAATAGCATCTTTCACGATAGATCCTGAACATGATACCCCGGAAGTTTTAAAAGAATATAAAGAAGCGCATGGTATTTCAAGCGATAACTGGAACTTCTTAACTGGAAAGAGAGAAGATATTTACAAGGTTGCAAATTCTGGTTTCGGTATTTTTGCCGATAAAGATGAAACTGTACCAGGAGGTTTTGCGCATTCTGGTTTGTTTGCACTTATAGATAAAGAAGGTTATGTAAGATCTAGAAATGATCAATTTGGAAATCCAATCATTTATTATAGAGGGTCTATAGATCCAAATAAATCTATTGCTGAAGGAGAAGAGAAGCCTGAGATTGATGAGTTAATAGAGGATATTAAAAAACTATTATAATTAAACATGGCAACAACTAAAGTTGATAGAATTGCAGTTCCAACCATAATCACACTTTCTGTGGTGGTTCCTTTGTTGGTTTTGATCTTGATCTATTTACCTGAACGATACAACTTCTTAGGGGTTCAAGCAGGAACGTTTCCATTGTTTCATGCAGTATTAAACGGTTCTACAGCCATCTTATTGATGGTTGGTTATTTTTTTATGTCTATAAAAGAATATAAGTGGCATCGTAATTTTATGATTACGGCTTTCGTGTTATCTTCAGTTTTCTTGGTGAGCTATGTTATTTCTAAAATTAGCAATGCGCCGGTTCCTTATGGTGGAGATGGTATTTATAAATATATCTATTTCTTTATACTCATCACCCATATTGTGCTTTCTGCTGTTATTGTTCCTTTGGTGTTATTTACTATGTATCGCGGATTAACAGGCCAATATGAAAAGCACGCTAAAATTGCAAGATGGACGTTCCCTATTTGGTTATATGTTGCCGTAACTGGAGTTTTGGTGTACATTTTTATGTTTCCATACTATTAGAAACGTTTCAAATTTCTTAAATTGAAGTCAAAAAGTTCAATTCAAAATCATGAAAATTAAAATAGCTTTCCTACTAATCTTCTTCACATTACTTCCATTTTTTGCTGAAGCACAGTGCGCTATGTGTCGTGCAGTTTTGGAGAGTGAAGGCTCGCAATCTGCAGCAGAAGGTATTAATGATGGTATTTTGTATTTAATGGTTTTTCCTTATATCCTTATTGGAGGAATAGGATTCTTTATTTATAGAACTTATAAAAAAGGAAAACAGACTGATTCTTAATATTCAGTTAAAATTAACATTTTCCTAACATTCCTAGTTGTAACATATCTCAATTTTAATGGTCTTATGGGTAGTGTTTTGTAAACTTACGTTTCAAAATGCTATAAATACCAGGCTATTATGATTGAAATAAAAGACTTACACAAATCTTATAAAATGGGATCTAATTCACTTCACGTGTTGAAGGGAATTAATTTTAGTGTTGCAGAAGGTGAGCTCGTTTCAATTATGGGATCTTCAGGTTCTGGAAAATCTACATTGCTTAATATCTTAGGAATGCTGGATGAAGCAGATACTGGAACTTATACTTTAGATGGTCTTTTAATAAAGGACCTCAATGAAAAAATTGCAGCCAGATATCGCAATAAATTTCTCGGTTTTATTTTTCAATCTTTCAATCTTATAAATTATAAAAGTGCCTTAGATAATGTGGCGCTGCCATTGTATTATCAAGGGGTTAGCCGTGGTGAAAGAATGGATACTGCTATGGGTTATCTTGAAAAAGTAGGATTAGCCAAATGGGCAGGTCACCTACCTAATGAGCTTTCGGGAGGTCAGAAGCAAAGAGTTGCTATTGCTAGAGCGTTAGCTTCAAATCCAAAAGTTTTATTGGCAGATGAGCCTACAGGTGCTTTAGATACTAAAACTTCGTATGAAGTTATGGATCTTATTCAGGGAATTAATGATGAAGGTAGAACCATTTTAGTGGTTACTCATGAGCATGATATTGCCCAGATGACAAAGAGGATAGTAAACCTGAAAGATGGGCTTATAATAGATGATACACCGGTTAACCAAGTAAGAGCTTTGAGTAATGTTTGATCTTGAAAGATGGCAAGAGATTTTTGAAACAATAAGCAAGAACAAATTGCGTACGTTTCTTACCGGGCTTTCGGTAGCATCGGGAATCTTTATATTGGTTATACTTCTGGGAATTGGACAAGGAATGAGTAATGGAATTTCAAGAGAATTTCAAGGTGATGCAGCCAATATTTTGTTTGTTTTTACTGGGGCCACTTCAAAGGAGTACAAAGGATTAAATCCGGGAAGGATCATCAAAATGAAAAATGATGATTACAACTACACGGTAAAAAAATATCAAGATGAGCTGGAATATAAATCTGCTATTTTTAGAATCTGGGGAGGTCTTGCTACCTATAAAAAGGAATCTGGAACCTACAGGGTAGAAGGAGTTTGGCCAGATTATCAATTTTTGGAAAATGCCTCTATGGTGAGTGGGAGGTATATAAATTATACGGATCAAAATAATTACGAAAAAGTAGTGGTGATTGGTAATAAGGTTAAAAATGATCTTTTTAAAGACGGTGAAGATCCCATGGGAAAATTCATTGAAGTTTCTGGAATTAATTTTAAAGTGGTAGGAGTTTTTACAGACCCGGGAGGAGAAAGAGAAGAAGCAAGAGTCTATTTGCCGCTTTCTACAGCCAATAGAGTCTTTGGAGGTAAAAATGAATTAAATTTTCTTTCTTTTACTCTTAAACCAGAAGATAATTTTGAAGCTGCTTTAGCTTCCTCTAAAAAGTTTTCAGATGAGCTAGATTCTTATTTAAAAGAAAAACATACGGTTGCTCCAGACGATGATAGTGCAATCCATATTCAAAATTCCTTAGAGAACGCTAAGCGGTTTTATGACCTTATGGATATGATAAAATACTTCTTTTGGGGTGTGGGTATTTGTACCATTATTGCCGGAATAGTAGGGGTAAGCAATATTATGCTCATTATAGTGAAAGAGCGTACAAGAGAAATTGGAGTTAGAAAAGCATTGGGTGCAGAGCCCTTATCTATAATAGCTATGGTGTTACATGAATCTATTTTTGTAACTACCATTGCCGGTTTTGCCGGACTCATTTTTAGTTTAGGATTGTTAGAACTTGCAGGCCCGATGATAGAAACTCAATATATAGCAAATCCATCGGTCAACTTTCAAGTAGCAATTACCACTGTTTTTATTTTGATTTTGGCAGGAGCCATTGCGGGATTCTTTCCGGCATGGAGAGCAGCCAGAATTAAACCAATTATTGCTTTAAGAGACGAATAATATGTTTAGCAGAGATAACTGGAACGAAATTTTAGAAGCGCTTACTGCAAATTGGTTTAGAACCTTAATGACGGCATTTGGCGTGCTTTGGGGAATCTTTATTCTGGTAATACTATTAGCTGCCGGGAAAGGGCTGGAAAATGGGGTAAAACAAGGTTTTGGAGGTATTGCCACCAATACGATGTTCATGTGGACACAAACTCCCTCTAAACCGTATAAAGGATTGCCTAAAGGCAGAAATTACAATTTTAAGACTGGAGATGTAGAGGCTATCTGGCAAAATGTTCCAGATCTCAGATTTGTTTCCCCAAGAAATCAATTAGGAGGATTTGGTGGAAATAATAATGTAGTACGTGGATTAAAGACCGGAGCTTATAATGTCTATGGAGATTATCCTGAAGTAATTCAGCAAGAACCTATGGATATTACTACAGGGCGATTTATTAACTATTCTGATATTAAAGATAACCGTAAGGTCGCTGTGATTGGGGAAGGGGTAAAGCGTGAAATGTATGAGCCAAATGAAGAAGTTATTGGTAGTTATATCAAAGTTCAGGGTGTGAATTTTATGGTGATTGGAACGTATAAGAAAAAAGGAAATAATAATGGAAATGCCGAAGAAGGGCAGAAACAGATTTATGTTCCTTTTACTGCCTTCTCTCAAGCATTCAATATGGGAGATAGAGTAGGTTGGATGGCAATAACGGCCATTGATGGAACTTCAATTACAAGCATTAAGTCTAAAATTATAGATGTTATAAAAGAGCGACATAGCATTCACCCAGAAGACGATAGAGCAGTTGGAAATTTTGATCTTTTTCAGGAATTCAGCAAAGTAAACGGGTTGTTTGTCGCTTTAAAAGCGGTGGCCTATTTTGTTGGGGTTCTAGTATTGCTTTCGGGTATTATTGGTATTAGTAATATTATGCTGATTGTTGTAAAAGAGCGTACCAACGAGATTGGAATTAGAAGAGCGTTAGGAGCAACACCTTGGTCTATTAGAGGTCAAATATTAATGGAATCTATATTCTTGACCATTATTTCAGGAATGGCAGGAATCGCTTTGGCAACAGCAGTTATCGCTTTAGTAAATATGCAATTGTCGGGGATGGATACTTCAGAAATGATGTTTTTAAACCCAAGTGTAGATTTAAAAGTAGTTTTTACGGCCTTAAGTATCTTAATTATTTCAGGATTATTGGCAGGACTTATACCTGCTCAAAATGCTATAAAAATTCATCCTGTAGACGCCTTAAGAACAGAATAAAATTGAAAATAAAACCAATCAAGAAATGAAAAAAATAGTTACCATCGTCATCTTAGTACTTATTGCAGTCACCTTTGTAGGAGCATTGTATTATTTGTACCAGAAAAATCAGGAGGATCCAATTGTGTATGAAACTGAAACGCCAAGTGTTCAAACTATTGTTAAGAAAACTGTAGCTACAGGAAGCATAGTTCCGAGAGAAGAGATTTTAATAAAGCCGAATATTTCAGGAATTATAGACGAGATCTATATTGAAGCCGGAGATAGAATTAAATCTGGAGATCTAATTGCAAAGATTAGAGTTATTCCTAATGTGTCTTCACTTCAATCTGCTAAAGATGCGGTAGCCACAGCAAAGATTAATGTAGATAACGAGAAGAAATCTTATGACCGTCAAAAATCGTTATTTGACAAAGGTGTGATCTCTGCTAACGATTTTGATAACGCCGATGTTGCTTATAAGAGAGCTCAGCAAAATTATAAATCTGCACAACAGAACTTTGAAATTGTAAGAACAGGAACTACTAGCGGAATTGGGAGTGCAGCAAATACGCTTATTAGATCTACTATTGATGGAATGGTGCTAGATGTTCCGGTAAAAACAGGAAATCAAGTTATTGAAAGTAATAACTTTAATGATGGTACTACCTTGGCTACCCTTGCCGATGTTAATCTTATGATTTTTGACGGAAAGGTTGATGAAAGCGAAGTTGGGAAAATTAAAGAAGATCTGCCTTTGGAAATTACGGTTGGCGCTATTGAAAATAAAACTTTTGACGCTGTGTTAGATTATATTGCTCCAAAAGGAGTGAGTGAAAATGGAGCCATTCAATTTAATATTAAAGGAACTTTAGATAAGGCAGATACCACATTTATTAGAGCGGGTTTAAGTGCAAATGCTTCTATTATTTTAGCTAAAGCTGAAGATGCATTAGCTATTAAAGAAGCACTTGTTCAATTTGATCCTAAAACGGAACAACCTTATGTAGAACTTGAAACCGGCGATCAAGAATTTAAGCGTAAGGATATTAAATTGGGCGTAAGTGATGGTATTTATGTTCAGGTTTTAGAAGGTCTTAAAAAAGAAGATAAGATCAAGGTTTGGAATCAACTTAAACCCGCTGAAGATTTTTCTGCAAACTAGTTCATCGCTATTTTGTAACAACTCACAATATTGTTAGACTTATATTTCACAATCACAATTATGAAGAAATTAATCGTTTTACTTTTTATACTTGCTATCGGTCTTTCGGTTCAAGCTCAAGAAAAAAAATGGACTTTACAAGAATGTGTTAATTACGCATTAGAAAACAATATCTCAATAAGACAATCTGCCTTAGATGTTGAAGAAGCATCTATAGATAGAAGCGATGCTATTGGGAATTTTCTTCCTTCTTTAAATGGGCAAGCAAGTTTGTCTAGTAATGGAGGTTTGAGTATCAACCCAACCAATAACCAATTTGAGAATACTAGATTTACTTCGTTCTCTGGTGGAGCAACAGCAGCCATCACTCTTTTTGACGGACTTAGAAATTTAAGACAATACCAACGTTCTAAATTAACAAAGTTATCCAGCCAATATTCCTTGGAATTAATGAAAGATAATATTGCTCTTTTTGTTGCGAATGCATATTTAGATGTGCTTTTTAATAAGCAAAATTTAGAAGTATTGAAATCGCAAAATCAGGTAACATCAGACCAGTTAGATAGAACACAACAGTTGGTAGATGCAGGATCGCTTCCAAAAGGAGATCTTATGGAAATTAGAGCGACCAATGCAGATGAGCAACAACGTATTATTGTAGCAGAAAATAATATCAAGATCTCATTAATAAGTTTAGCGCAAAGTTTACTTATTAAAGATTACGAAAATTTTGATATTGTAGATCAAGGCTATGACGTGATAAGCGAAGATATCTTGGCAAATTCTGCAGAAGAATTAATTGCTCAGGCTAAAGAAGAGCGATTTGAAATAAAAATTGCTGAAGAGAATAAAGCAATAGCAGAAAAGAATGTGGAAATTGCTAAAGGGGCGTACTACCCAACTTTAAATGCATTTTATAATTATAACACCAGATATTCTGATAATGATTCTCCGTTCAATAGAAATTTTACTACCCAGTTGTATCAAAATGATGGAACCTCTTATGGCCTACAATTAAATGTGCCTATTTTTAATGGTTTTGCTACTAGAAATCAAGTACACAGAAATGAGATCAATGTAAAAAGAGCAGAATTTCAATTGGATCAAGCAGAGTTAGACTTGGAAGCAAATGTTTATCAGGCTTATGTAGATGCTCAAGGTGCAGCAAAGGCTTACGAGGCAGCAAAAGTAGCTTTAGAGGCACAACAACAAGCTAATGATTATGCTACAGAACGATATGAAGTTGGTTTGACCAATGCATTTGACTACAGCCAGTCTAAATCTAGATTGGAGAATGCTCAAACGCAAGTAATAAGAACCAAATACGATTATATATTTAAATTGAAGGTGATCGAGTTATACTTTGGTATTCCTGTAACCGATCTAAAATTTTAAAACATGAAGAAAAAAACACTTCTTATCATCGGTGTTATTGCCGTTGTACTTATTGCTCTTTTAATTATTGGAAAGAAAGCCGGTTGGTTTGGTGGTAATCCTAATTTAAAAGAGGTTGAAATTACCAAAATTGAACCTTTAGATATTATAGAAACTGTTTCTGCAACAGGAAAGATTCAGCCGGAAGTTGAAGTTAAACTTTCTTCAGAAGTATCTGGAGAAATTATAGATCTTCCTATCGTAGAGGGGCAGTTAGTAGAAAAAGGTGATTTGCTAGTAAGAATAAATCCAGACCTCTACCAATCGAGTCTGCAAAGATCTCGAGCAGGACTTTCTAATGTAAAGGCTGGTTATGCACAATCTGAAGCTAGCTTAAAAGAAGCTAAATCTAATTATGAGAGAAATCAGAAATTATTTGAAAAAGGGGTGATCTCTAAAGCAGAGTGGGATAAAATCGTAGCTTCTTATGAAATGGCTCAAGCTTCTAAGAACGCAGCATATTACAGCATGCAAAGTGCTTCAGCAAGTGTTACAGAAGCTACAGATAACTTGGCAAGAACGACCATTTATGCGCCAATGCGTGGAACCATCTCTAAATTAGATGTAGAATTGGGAGAAAGAGTGGTTGGAACTCAGCAAATGACGGGTACAGAGATTATGAGAGTAGCCAACTTGGCCAATATGGAGGTAGAAGTAGATGTAAATGAAAATGATATTGTAAAAGTTTCTGTAGGCGATTCTACTTTAGTTGAGGTAGATGCTTATTTAAAAAGAGAATTTAAAGGGATAGTTACCGAGATCTCTAATTCTTCTATAGAAGGATTAACTGCAGACCAAGTAACCAATTTCAAGGTGAAAGTAAGAATCTTAAAATCTTCTTATACCGATCTTTTAGAAGGTAAAGCTGAAAATTATTCACCTTTTAGACCTGGAATGACGGCTACTGTAGATATTATTACCAAAAGAAAAGATAAGGTAATAGGTATCCCTATTAGTGCTATTGTTATAAAAAGCGATACTTCTTCTAACAAGACTATGAAAAAACCAGTTTCAGCCTCTGATGAAAAATTTGAAACTGTCTTTGTTAAAGACGGAAATCGAGCTAAATTGCGCGTTGTAACAACCGGGATTCAGGACGATCGAAATATTGAAATTACCTCTGGCTTAAAAGATGGAGAAACAGTTATTACAGGGCCTTATAACACCGTTACTAAGAGCTTAGATAATAATGATGAGGTAACTATTGTTAACGATGCGAAACCTGCCGAATAAAAGCAGAAATTTTGACTAACATACTTTGTATTGAAACGGCTTCTACAAACTGTTCTGTTGCTCTTGGAGTTAATGGAAATGTAGTTGCAGTAAAAGAAGACTACGATCAAGGCTATTCTCATGCCGAAAGATTGCATCTTTTTATAAGAGATATTCTTAAAGATAATAGCCTGGAACTTTCTAATTTGGACGCAATTGCCATTAGTAAAGGCCCAGGCTCTTATACAGGATTAAGAATAGGAGTCTCTGCCGCGAAAGGCTTATGTTTCTCATTAAATATTCCGCTAATTTCTGTACCAACCTTAACTTCTTTAGCTTTTCAAGTTACTACTGAAGAAGGATTTGTAGTACCTATGATGGATGCACGAAGAATGGAAGTTTATACGGCCGTTTTTGATGCCTCAGGAAATCAAGTGGAAGAAACTTCTGCTAAAATCTTGGATGAATCTTCTTATTCTGAATATTTAGAAAAAGGGAAAGTCCATTTTATTGGTAGTGGAGTTGCTAAATTCAAAGAGATCTGCAATCATCAAAACGCCGTTTTTATAGATGATAAAATGCCTTCAGCAAAAGAAATGGTGGCGATAGCTTCGGCTAAAAACAAAATAAGCGACCATGAAAATGTCGCTTATTTTGAACCTTATTATTTAAAAGATTTTATGATGGGTTAACTTTCTAGTTATCTCTCTGATTCTGATTCTCATTATCTTCCTCATTCTCTTCTTTAATCCCTCCCTTTGTATCTTTTTTATTCTTTTCTTTATTGTCTTCCTTATTATCTTTAGAATGATCAAAGAAATGAACATCTCTTTGTGGGAATGGAATTCCAATTCCTGCACCTTCTAATCTTGTTTTAGCTTCTTCTATAGTGTACCAGTGGCAATTCCAGAAATCATCATTGGTTGCCCAGAATCTAGCAGAAAGATTTACAGCGCTATCGGCAAGTTCTGTTACTACAACTTGTGGAGCAGGATCTGTAAAGATCTCTTTTTGCTCTTCCATCAACTTCATTAAAATGTCTTTAGCAAGTTTAATATCGCTATCGTAAGAGATTCCAATAGTAATGGCATCTTTTCTTTTCCCTTCAACCGTATAATTAATAATATTATCGTTGGTTAATTGTCCGTTTGGAATTACGGCTAATTGATTACCAAAAGTGTTCAAATACGTGTAGAATAAGGTGGTTTCTTTAACGGTTCCGGAAACTCCTTGAGCTTCAATCCAGTCACCAATTTTAAAAGGTTTAAGAATAATAATCAAAACTCCTCCTGCAAAATTGGAAAGCGAACCTTGCAGTGCTAAACCAACAGCCAAACCTGCAGCACCTACTACGGCAACTAAAGAAGTGGTTTCTATACCTAACTGTGTAACAACTACTATGAATAGAAGAATTTTCAACGTCCAATTCAACAAGCTTAAGACGAAATTCTCCAGCGTTTGGTCATAATCTTTTTTCTGAAAAAGTTTACCAGTATAACCAACAATAAGTTTGATAACCCACCATCCTATCACCAAAATTGCAATAGCACCAAGTAGGGTTGGAAGATAATCTATAAATTTTGTAGTGTAATCTTTAGCGTAGACTTCCCAGTCGTTTAATTTATCCATAGTATGTTTTTTGCAAATTGAACATTTTTAATAAAGATATTAGAATTTTTGATGTTTAATTTTTGTTAAAAATGTTTAATTATATCTAAGGTTTCATCAACAGATTTAACAGGAAGCTTGCAATTTCCTTCTTCACACACATAAATAAAGTCTTGATTTTCTTTGAATCGATCTTTGAGTAGTAACCTGTTATCATTAACTTTTATAGTTCCGTCTAATAGGATATTTGGAAGATACTTGAGGTTAAGATCTTTTATTTTCTTCAAAGAATTCTTACCTGTAACTACGACTTCAAAATACGGAAAAGTGAAATCCATTTTAAGATCAAGCCAATTGGAGTAGCCTTGCGGATATTCTTCCAGCTGAGGGTTTACTTTATGCAACATGTTTTTCGAAATTTCTAAATAAGATGAATTATCAACGTATTTAGAGAGTTTAAAAAGATTTTTAGCCATTGTAGAATTCGCAGAAGGCAGGACGTTATCGTTTAGATCTATATTTCTTGTAATCAATGCACGGTCTTCTTTAGAAGTGAAATAGAAAAGGGTTTTTTCTTCATCGTAAAATTTAGCGATGCAATAGGTAGAAAGCTGTAAAGCATGATCAAGCCACGCTTCATTTAAGCTGACTTCGTATAATTTAATAAACGCCTCTATAGTAAAGGCATAATCTTCTAAATAGCCATTTATTTTGCTATTCCCATGCTTGTAAGAATGATGAAGGCTTCCATCTTTCTTAAATAGATGCTTTAAAATGAATTCGGCATTTTTAGTAGCGCTTTCTACATATTCTTCATTTTGAAAAGCTTTATAGGCATCTACATATCCGGAAATCATTAGCGCATTCCAAGACGTTAATTGTTTATCGTCTAATCTTGGCGTATCTCTTTTTTGCCTTTGCTGCTTTAATATTTTTCTCCAACTCTCTTTTTTCTGATCTAATTCTTCTGAAGAAATTTCGTGCTTTTGTATAAACTGCTCGTTGGATAAAGTTCTAATTGGAACATAAAGATCTTTTTCCCATTTCCCTGTTTTATTAATATTGAAATAATCTGAAAACAGCTCAAAATCTTCAGCTAAGTATTGTTTTAATTCGTCTTGTGTCCAACTATAATAAGCGCCCTCTTCTAATTTATTTTCGGCATTAAGACTATCTGCGTCTAAAGATGAATAGAATCCACCTTCAGAAGAAGTGAGATCATTTTGCACAAATTCCAAAGTTTGAGTTACAACTTCTCTATACCAACTTTCTTGAGTACTTCGATATGCTTCGCTATATAGGCTAACCATTTGCGCATTATCATACAGCATCTTCTCAAAATGCGGAATATGCCAACGCTCATCTACAGCATATCTGGAAAAACCTCCTTCTATAGGATCATAAATTCCACCGTAAGAGATCTTATTCAGACTTTTAAAAACAAATTCTTTTAACGTTTCATCATTATTCTGAACAGCATACCTCAGTAAAAATTTAAAATTTGAAGGGATCACAAATTTTGGAGCTTGATTCATTCCACCTTCTTTATGGTCGAAATTGCGTTTCCACTTATTTAAAACTGGAATAAAATCTTCTTTTTTTAAAAATTGTTCTTCTTCTACAAGAGTAATAATTTGAAGTTGTTGCAGTCCATTTTCTAATTTTTCTGCATAGTCTATCAATTGCTCCGGATTTTCTTTATAGAGATCTGAAATTTGGGTAAGAACACTCATCCATTGTTCCTTTTTAAAATAGGTGCCACCCCAAACGGGTCTTCCATCGGGTAACGCTACCACATTCATAGGCCAGCCACCACTCCCTGTCATTAACTGTATAGCACTCATATACGCATGGTCTACATCTGGTCTTTCTTCTCTATCAACCTTAATACTGATGTAATTCTGATTCATGACCTTCGCAACTTCTTCACTTTCAAAACTTTCATGCTCCATAACATGACACCAGTGGCAAGCTGCGTAACCAACACTAATGATAATTAACTTTTTATTTTCTTTAGCTTGTTCCAAAATTTCATCATTCCACGGGTACCAGTTGACCGGATTGTGGGCATGTTGAAGTAAATATGGACTGGTTTCATTTATTAAAGAATTTGTGTGTAGTGGTGTAGACATTTTGTAAAGAATAGAGTTAAATAAAAAACGCTCCCATGGGGAGCGCTAAATTATACGAAAAGCAGCTTAGCTTACTTCAAAAGAGATCTTCAAGTTTACTCTAAATTCTGTGACGTTTTCTCCAGAAACAACCGCTGTTTGATCTTTTACATAAACAGATTTAATATTCTTAACTGTTTTAGCAGCATGTTTTACTGCATTTTGAGTGGCTTCTTCCCAACTTTTGCTTGAGCTAGCCATAATTTCAATTACTTTAATTACTGACATGTTATATGATTTTAATGGTTAATTGATTTTGTCTATACTGAAATTACAAAAATTTAGATCCTTTACTTACAAAGCTTTGTTAAAAGGAATCTTCTTAAAGTTTTGATAACCTTGCTAATGCATATATTGAGAAAAAAAATACCACTTTTGTGAGTTAGAAATTGTCCTGTATGGAAGATGTTTATATTGTAATGCTTGTTGGATTGTTTGCGTTAGCTATTACAGATTTAGTAGTAGGTGTGAGCAACGATGCTGTTAACTTCCTTAACTCTGCTATAGGGTCTAAAGCCGTACCGCTTAGAACTATTTTAATTGTTGCCAGTCTTGGAGTGGCGGTTGGAGCTATTTTTTCCAGTGGTTTAATGGAGGTTGCTCGAGAAGGAATCTTTGTGCCTGGTAAATTTTATTTTGAAGAGATCATGATCATCTTTATGTCTGTAATGATAGCAGACATACTTCTTTTAGATTTTTTCAATTCTATGGGCTTGCCTACATCTACCACGGTTTCCATAGTTTTTGAATTATTAGGAGCGGCAGTATGTATGTCATTGCTAAAAATATATCATACAACAGGAGATTATGGTACACTATTCACCTATATAAATACCACAAAAGCTACTGAAATTGTTACAGGGATTCTACTCTCTGTAGTAATTGCTTTTACCGTTGGTGCCGTTGTACAATATTTTTCAAGAATGATATTTTCTTTTCAATATGAGAAGAAGTTGAAATATGTTGGAGCTATTTTTGGCGGAGTTTCGCTATCTGCAATACTTTACTTTATACTTTTAAAAGGATTAAAAAGTATTTCAGCACTTCCTGATGGGTTCTTAGATTACGTTAATGAAAATACGTTAATAATAGTAGTGGTGAGCTTTGTTATTTTTACCGCTCTATCTCAAATGGCGATTAAGGTTTTAAATATCAACATACTTAAAGTTATAATTGTAGTAGGGACATTTGCTTTGGCTCTTGCGTTTGCAGGGAATGACCTTGTTAATTTTATTGGGGTTCCAATTGCAGCTTGGCAATCTTTTGAGATCTGGCAAACGGCTTATCAAGCTACTGGAGTGCTTCCATCTCAATTATTGATGGAAGGATTGACAGAGGAAGTGCAAACTCCGGTATTTCTTCTGGTTTTTGCAGGCCTTATTATGGTAATTACATTATGGTTTTCTAGTAAGGCTATGAAGGTTACAGATACAGAAATCAATCTTGGAAGACAAACGGGAGGAGATGAACGTTTTCAACCTAATGCAATATCTAGAGGAGTGGTGAGGTATTTTATTGGGATAAGTAATTTCGTAGAAGGATTAATTCCAGCTGCTCTTTCGAAAAAGATAGATGCCAAGTTTCAGAAAAATGATAATCATGAACGTACTAAACGTATAGACGCTCCTTCATTCGATTTAGTTCGAGCTTCTGTGAATTTAGTAGTTGCGAGTATTCTTATTTCTATGGCAACCAATTTAAAGTTACCATTGTCTACTACCTATGTAACTTTTATGGTAGCTATGGGTACTTCATTATCAGACAGAGCTTGGGATAGAGATAGTGCTGTTTATAGAGTTGCAGGTGTTCTAAATGTAATTGGGGGGTGGTTTTTTACCGCCATAATTGCATTTTTTGGAGCAGCTTTGTTTGCAGCTATTATTTACTTTGGAGGAATAATCGCTATTGCTGGGCTTATCTTACTTGCTGTGATTTTAATTGTAAGAAGTGCCATACTTCATTCTCGTAAAATGAAAGAGGAGAAAAAGCAAAAAAGATATAATAAAAGAGATATTATAACAATCAACGAAATAACTGTAGAAACTTCAGAAAATATTTCCAGTGTTATTGGCGGTATTAATAAGATGTTTACAAAAACAGTTGATAATCTTGGATATCATGATCTAGGGAAGTTAAAGAAAACCAGTAAGCAGATTGATAAATTGGAATCTGATATTGATGAATTGAAAGGGAATATCTTCTATTTCATTAAATCTTTAGATGATGATTCTGTAGAAGCGAGTAAGTTCTATATTCTTATTTTAGATCACTTGCAAGACATGGTGCAGTCTATTGGTTTTATAACCAGAAATAGCTATAACCATGTTCATAATAACCATAAGAATCTAAAATTCAATCAAATTAGAGATCTTAAGGGAATTGATGAAAAAACACAAGGACTATTTGATGATATCAAGCTTATCTTTGATACGCACAGTTTTCATAATATAGATAAAGTGATTTCTGAAAAGCAATATTTGATGGATCACGTTTCAGATCTTATTCAAAAACAGATTAATAGAATTAGAACCTCAGAAACCAGCCCAAAGAACTCTAAATTGTACTTCGGGCTGTTGTTAGAGATCAAGGATCTTATATCTTCTACAATGAGTTTGCTTAACCTTTTCCAAGAGTTTCATAAGGAAGCTAAACGAACTTTTTAGATTATCCGTTTACGGCTTCTACATAGTCTACATGGCCTTGCAGCATGTCTCTCATCATAGTTTCTATTCCGCTTTTTAAAGTGGCGGTAGAAGATGGACAGCCGCTGCAGGCACCTTGTAAAATAACTTTTACAGTTTTGGTTTCAGGATTATAAGAATCGAACATAATATTTCCTCCATCACTGGCAACTGCAGGCTTGATATATTCATCAAGAATGTCTACCACTTGCTGAGAAATTTCATCAAGGTCTCTTGGTTCTACAGTTTTTGTTGGAGTAGAGGCATTGGTAGTTTCCGGCGAAGTTTCAGTCTCAAATTCTTGCTGGGTCATCACTTCATTGCCTTCTTCAATATAAATTCTTATGAATTCTCTAATTTCCATAGTGATCTCATTCCAGTCTGCAACATCATATTTGTTTACTGAAATATAGTTTTCATCCATGAATACCTCTTTTACGAAAGGAAAATTGAATAATTTTCTCGCCATTGGGGCATATTTGGTATCATCAATATTTTTAAATTCAGCAGGTGCAATTACCAATTTTTTATTGGCTACAAATTTCATCACCGATGGGTTGGGTGTGCTTTCTGCATATACGGTAACCGGAACTTTCTTGGTAGCTGAGGTTTCTTCAGCTTTAATAATTTCGCTTCCACTATTTAAATAATCTTTTAACTGGTCTGCAACCTCTTCCTGCACATCTGCCCACTCAACAATATTGTATTTTTCAATAGCTATAAAGTTTTGGGTAATAAAAACAGTTTTTACAAATGGCAAATAGAATAATTGCTGTGCCAAAGGAGATTTAGCGGCCTCTTCAATATTCTTGAATTCAAAACTATCATGTCTCGTAAGGAACTGATTGGTTTCAAATTTTACAATTGCCGGATTGGTTGTTGGTTGTATATGGATAGTGAAAGGATTCATCGTTTTTATTTTTTGCAAAATTACTAAAAGAAAGTAGGCTTAACTACTTATTCATAATTGATATTTAATTAGGAACTATAAAATTTCCTTATATTTCTGCACTATTGGGGACAGATTAAAGAATTCATGAATTTCAATTTATTTTCTAAGCTTACAAAAGGAATAATTATTAGTGTTTTATTTCTTTTTGGCACTTATTTTAAAGTTGCTGCACAAGAGGTTATTCCTGTGTATTCAGATTATCTTACAGATAATTTATACCTGCTGCATCCATCTATGGCAGGGGCTTCCAATTATAACAAAATTAGACTTACCGCAAGGCAGCAATGGTTTGACGTGGAAGATGCGCCTAGCTTACAAACACTAAGTGTTCATGGTAGAGTGTGGGATAAAATTGGAATTGGTGCCATTGTGTTTAATGATGCCAATGGGAATTATTCTAAAAAAGGATTTTATGGCACTTTTGCATATCATTTATTAATGTCTAGAAGTGAATTTGATTTAAATCAGCTCTCCTTCGGAATTAGTGGAGGGATCATTCAACATTCTTTAGATCAGAGTAGTTTTACAGAGTTTGATCCTTTGGTTGGAGGTAATAATCAAGCTGATATTTATGCAAATATGGATATTGGGATGTCTTATTATTATCATGAATTTTATGCACATGCAACGGTTAAGAATTTAATGAACATTAGGAGAGAGTTGTTCTATTCTGACGCGGTGCCAAATAATCAACGTGAATACCTATTTTCTTCAGGCTATCTTTTTACAAAAAATAATAGCGATTGGGGTTATGAACCATCTATTTTACTTCAGTTAAGAGATGCTACTAAAGAGGCTTCAGCAGATTTAAATTTTAAAGTTTACAAAGAATTAGAGAATGGAAATTTGTGGGGAGGTTTATCCTTCCGAAGAAGTTTTGAAGGTGCAGAGTATACTTTAGATGGTGAGGAAATTAAAAATCAGAAACTTCAATACCTAAGTCCTTTCTTAGGGTACGACTATAAAAGATTTGTTTTTGCTTACACGTATACACACCAAATGAATTCTTTGGTGTTGAGTAATTCTGGTTTTCATCAAATAACGCTAGGTTATAATTTTGGAAAGAATAGAGAGCGTTGGGAGTGTGATTGCCCTGCTATCAATTAGAAGTCTGCTTCAAAAATCTGAGCATTCACTTTGGAAGTATTAGTTAAGTTTTTAAGTACTTCTGCATTCAGATTACTGTATAACTTATGTACAGGAGATTTATGCTCTTGGTTTAAAAGATCCAATTTCAGTAAGATACTTCTTGTTTGTTTGGCTACCGCTTCACCAGAATCTATTATAGCAACTTCTTTGGGAAGAATTTTTTCCAATTGAGGTAGTAAATAGGGGTAATGGCTGCAACCTAAAACGAGACAATCTATATTCCCTTTTATAAAGGGCTGAACAAGATCGTGTAGCAACGCATCCATTTCTGTACTTTCTAAGTTTCCTTCTTCTATAAGTTTCACCAGGCCGTGGCCAACAACTTCTATTATTTGAATGTCTTTAGAGTAAAGCTCTGAGGTCTTAGAAAATAATTCGCTGGAAAGTGTTCCTTTTGTTGCTAAGATGCCAATAGATTTGCTTTTAGACTGTAATGCAGCAGGTTTAATGGCAGGTTCTATTCCTATAAATGGAACTTCATAATTAGAACGAAGCCATTTTATAGCATTGGTAGTAGCGGTATTGCAGGCAACAACTATTAACTTGCAACCCATATCCAAAAGTTTTTCGGTATTCTTTTTACTAAGCGCAATGATCTCCTCTTTAGACTTTTCGCCATAAGGAGCATTCTTACTATCGGCTAAATAAATAGAATTCTCTTGCGGAAGTAATTGTATTACTTCTCTCCAGATGGAAGTTCCACCAACTCCCGAATCAAAAAAACCTATTGGATTTGAATTACTCATTACTTACAAAAATAAAAACTGCGCCCTAATAGAGCGCAGTTTTATAATTTTATTTAAAGAAATATTACATTCCTAATTCTTTCTTCACATCTGGCATTAAGTTGTAACCATCTGCCATGATCACTCCAGATCCATTAGAAGAGTCTAATACGTAGTTGTATCCTTTAGCTCTTGCAACTTTTTGAATAGCAACTCTTGCTTTTTCGTATACAGGCTTTAAAAGATCTATTTCTTTTTTCTGAAGATCTTGTTGCGCGTTTTGTCCGTGCTCTTGGATTCTTCTTTGAGTGCTTTGAAGCTCTTGTGCTCTTTTAGCGTTTTCTTCTTCTGTTTTAGTAGCAGCTTCAGATTCGTAACGCTTCATAGTTTTTTGAGCTTCAGTCATCATATCTCTAATTTCTGCATCATAAGTCTTCTGAAGTTTTTCAAGTTGTGCTTGAGCATCTTTGTAAGAAGGCATAGTTTCTACTAATTCTTGAGAAGCTATGTGTGCAATTTTAGTTTGTGCATTTGTAAAAGCGGTTGCTCCAATAGTTAAAGCCAAGGCTATAAAAAATGTTCTGAATTGTTTCATTTTTGGTGTATTAAGTGTTAAAGTGTTAATTTTTCTCATTTTAGTTATTATTTTCTTGTTTTTGGGATGCTTCAATTTTTTGTTTTCTAATAGTATCTATAGAATCTTTTTTCTTTTGACGCTCTTCTAAAACTTTTGCTCTTCGTTCTTCAAAGGCTCGTTGTTTTTCAGCTCTAATAGAATCTCTCTCCTGCTTGCGTTGCTCTATATAAGCTTCTCTTTCATTTTGAGCAGTTTCTGCAGCTTGCTTCTTTTCAACGATCTCTTGATCTTCTTCTACCGTTCTTCCTTCTTCTTCCTCCATCTTCGCAATTTCTTTTTTGGTATTCAATTGCTCTCTGTTGGCAGACCTTGTAATAATTCTAAGAACTTGATCACTTATATTATGTTTCTCTGCTGAAAAAACCATGCCCATATTGGAAGTTCTGTCAAAAATAAAATCATAATTTCTAAGTTCACCCATTTCTTGAATAGCATTAAATACTTGATCTTGAATAGGCTTAATTAATTGTTTCTTCTGAAGGATAAGATCGCCATTAGCTCCAAATCTTTTTTGCTGATATTCTGCAATTTTAGATTCTTCAAAACTGATGGTCGCTACTCTTTCTTCAATAAGCTCTTTGGTAAGTAAAGGTCTTTCTTGCTCTAAAGCAATTTTCATGTCCTCTACTTTTTTAAGATCTTTTTCTAACTCATTCTTCCATTTCTGAACTCTTGTTTCTAACTGTACAGACGCTTGTTGATATTCTGGTACATTTTGCAAAATGTATTCCATATCTATGTAAGCAATCCTGTTAGGCTTTTGAGCTTGCATTTGCAACCCCAATACTAAAACACAAGAAAAAAGAATTAGCTTAAGACGATTCATATGATTGATGTTAGAAATAATCGTGCCAAAAGTATTAAAGGTTTTGTCCGATGATGAAGTGAACTTCCCATCCGTTTGGCTCAAATTGTCCAGGAACAGGGTCAAATCCATATCCAAAATCCATTCCTAATAGACCAAATTGAGGCATGTATATTCTCAATCCTGCTCCCGCAGATCTATTTAAGATGAAAGGGTTAAAATCTCTAAAATTATCGTAGGCAGCACCTGCTTCTAAAAATGTAAGTAAATAGATTGAAGCCATAGGTTTAAGAGTTACAGGGAATCTTAACTCTAAAGAATATTTATTATAGATAACAGCACCATCATTATTGGTAGCTGCGCTTAAACCGCTTCTGTCTAATGGCACTACTTGATTATCTGGATAACCTCTTAAACTAATAGTCTCTCTACCGTCCATACTATAAGATCCAAGACCAGAACCACCTAGATAGAAACGTTCGAAAGGAGGAATACCTCTATCGTTATTATAAGCTCCTAAGAAACCGTATTCTGCTTTAGTTCTTAATACTAAATTGCTATTTCCTCCAAAATTGAATAGGGTGTTAAACCACTCGGCAGAAAACTTGATTTTATAATATTCTAACCACTTAAATTTTTCTTGATCTATTTTAGATTGGTCTCCTATAGCTTCTTCTCCAGGTTTTAATCTAGTACCATCTGCAGCAATAAGATTTCCATTAGCATCTTCTAATTGAAATTCTCTTTTTTCATCTAACGTGGCGTAATCCTTTCCATTAAATAATGAATATGGAGGTGTAAGCTTTGCTGTGAAATTAAATAACGAACCTCCTGTAGGAAAAATAGGGTTGATTCTTCTACTATCTCTGCTTAATCCTAAAGTGTAAGTTAAACTGTTTGAGAAACCATCACCAAACGTAAATAAACCGGTATTATAATTATTTAAGTCGTAACGTTGGAAACCTACGGCTTGAGATAAAGTGAAATAATCATCTGGCCAATTTAAACGTTTCGCTAAACCTACGGTTACTCCCAGAATATCAAAACTTCTTGACTTATCCGCTTTTCTACGCTGATAGTCATAAAAGAACTGTCTAGTGTAAGAGAAAGATGTAGATAAACTTACAGGTTTCACGCCACCTAACCATGGTTCTACAAAAGAAAGGCTATAAGTTTGATAAAATACACTGGCTTGTGCTCTTAATGATAATGATTGTCCATCTCCCATTGGAAGTGGTTTATAAGAGTCTTTATCAAATATTCCGGAAAGCGAGAAGTTATTAAATGATAGTCCTAAAGTTCCAATAAAACCTCCATTTCCGTAACCTCCTTGCAGTTCGATCTGGCTTGCTCCAGCTTCTACCACAGAATACTCCATGTCTAAAGTACCGTTATTAGGATCTACATTCTTAAAATTAGGAGAAATCGCTTCAGCATCAAAGAAACCTAATTGCCCCAATTCTCTAATTGTTCTAATTACATTTTCCTGACTGTATTTTTGTCCGGGTTTGGTGTAAAGCTCTCTATAAATTACGTGATCTTTAGTTCTGTCATTACCAACAACGCTTATGTTATTAAAATAAGCTTCTTTTCCTTCAACAATTCTAATCTCAAAATCTATTGTATCATTATAAACTTTGGTCTCTACAGGGTTGATATTGGCAAAAAGATATCCGTTGTTCTTATAAAGGTTAGAAAGATCTTGTGCATCTGGTTTAGAATCGTCTGCAATTCTCTTTTTAAGCAATACTCCGTTGTATACATCTCCTTTATTAATCCCTACTGCTCTGGTAAGTAATTCATCAGAATAAACAGTATTACCAATAAAATCGATATTTCCTATATAATATTTATTTCCTTCTTCAACTTTAATTTGAAGAGCAACTGTATTTGGGTCTTTTTTAATTAGTGAGTCAGAAACAATTCTAGCATCTCTAAAACCATTTTCTTTGTATTTATCTATCAAAGAAATTTTATCTGCATCGTATTCTGCGCTAATAAATTTTGATCTTTTCCAGAATCTGAAGAAGCTTTTTTCTTTGGTCTTACTTAGAGCTCCTTTAAGTTTAGCGTCACTAAACTCTTCATTTCCTATAAATTCTATCTCGTCAATCTTTACTTTTTCTCCTTTGTCTACATTAACTACCATATTCACTTTGTTGCTTCCGGTAGTATCGGTTACTTCAATAGTGTTAACGGCAACTTTAGAATTAAAGTAACCTTCCTTTTTATATTTATTTTCTATATAATTCTTGGTAGTTGTGGTTAAATTCTCTGTAACTTTAACTCCAGGGGTAAGATTATTTTCTTTGATGAGTTCTTCTTTATCAGACTTTCGTTTAATTCCTTGAACTCGAACTTCTGCTAATTCTGGTACTTCTTTAATTTCTAACTGCAAATCTGCCACATCACCATCTATGTTTGTTACATAGAAGTTGATATCGCTAAAAAGACCAAGGTCCCACAATTTTTTAAGCACTTTGCTTAATTTGTCTCCTGGAATATATAGCTCGTCACCTTTTTTAAGGCCGGTATATGCAATTACCGTTTGCTTATTATAAGTTACGGTACCTGTAACATCTATATTTCCTATGGTATATTTTTTTCCGCCTCCCAATGGTAAATCTTGGGCTTGAAACGACAGGGTAAATAAACAAAATGACAAAAGGATTAACCATTTTCTGGTCACTAATGCACTAACTGATCTGCTCACTGGTTTTTCCAAATCTTCTTTCTCTGGTTTGATAATTATAAATAGCCTCTAATAAATTCTCCTTGCGGAAATCGGGCCACAAAATATTTGTAAAATATAACTCGGCATAGGCGATTTGCCACAATAAAAAATTGCTTATCCGTTGCTCGCCACTAGTACGGATAAGTAAATCTACGTCTGGTAAATTATGGGTGTAAAGATGCTGATTTATAATTGATTCATCAATAGCATCGGGTGTTAATTCGTTGTTTTTTACTTTTTCACTAATTTCTTTCACCACATGAATGAGCTCTTCTCGAGAGCCATAGCTAAGTGCTAAAGTAAGCGTCATATGCTTATTCTCTTTAGTCTTATCTATTACTTCTGCTAATTCTTTTTGAGCTTTTTTAGGTAGATTTTGGATATTCCCTATAGCTTGAAGTTTAATATTATTCTTGGTTAAAGTTTTAATCTCTTTCTTTAAAGAGGTAACCAAAAGACGCATTAATGTATCTACTTCTCTTTTGGGTCTATTCCAATTTTCAGTAGAAAACGCATAAAGTGTAAGATTTTTTACTCCAATTTCTGCACAACCTTCAACAACATCTCTTACTGCTTTAGATCCTTCTTCATGGCCAAGTGCTCTTAAAAGCCCTTTTTGTTTAGCCCATCTTCCATTTCCATCCATAATGATGGAGATGTGTTTTGGAAGTGTGTCAGGATTTATTTTTTCTTTGAACATGGTATTTCTTAATTGCAGTAACAAGGTTTTTGGCCGAAGGTAAAGGTAAGACTGATCCCGGAAAAAACGTACCAATCGTTGGTGTTTTTATTTCCAAATTCTTTAGCAGGCTCTCTTCTTCCTAAAAGTTCTTGAGGATTACTTCCATCTAAATTATCTGTAAAAGTGTATCTAGCACCAACTTCTATGGCGCCAATAATTTTTTGAGTAATGGTTTGCTTATAACCAAAAACAAGGGGAATTGAAAAGTCCCAATTTCCACTTGACTCTCTTAGTTCTCCCACATTTGGTAAGCTGGAGGTTAATATTTGATGATTGGAATGGAAATAAGTAATGCCAGAATATAAGTAAGGTGTACCTTGATTAACTCCATCAGATAAGTCAAATTCCCAAAAATTAAATTCTAATCCTAAAGAAGCCTCGGCAATCTTATTTTCAAAAGAGTAGCCTCTTTGTTGTCTTCTAATTTCATTGGATTTTGCGTCGTCTGCATTTACAAAACCATATAATAGAGTGCCTCTGAAACTGTATCTTGGGTGGACATTCCATTTTGCAACTCCACCAAATACCAATCCGCTTGGGTTGATATATGCGGTGCTTCCCACATCTCCAATATAATTAGCACCACCTATAAACGGGCCAATTTCAAATCTTTGAGCAAATGCTGTTGTGGAGCAAGCAAGCATAAAAATTAGTACAAATAGGTGCCTCATAGAAATTCAAAAGTTTGCAAATATAATAATAATGTTTGCCCTACAATAATTTGAGCGGTTTAGTATATGCTATTAAACAATTTTTGGGGGAATTTATTGTTTAATTCCTTTTGTCTTCTCCCCATAAAAGTTTTTTTCTCAGTGTTTGAAGAAAACTATCAGTATGTAACTCCACCATGCTTATCTTAAAAGGAGCTTTTCTAATGGTGATAATCGTATCGTTGCTTAACGTAGCAATACGTGAATCCATAGATACTAAATAGTTTTCTTCTCGACCAGAGACCTTTAGGGTGATCTTGGTATTATCTTTTATTACTAGTGGTCTTGCATTTAGATTGTGTGGTGCAATTGGTGTAATTATTAATGCATCGGTATTGGGTACAATTACCGGGCCACCGCAGCTTAATGAGTATCCTGTAGATCCAGTAGGAGTAGAGATAATTACTCCGTCTGCCCAATAGGACGTTAAATATTGATCATTTAACCAAGTTTCTACGGTAATCATAGAAGTAGTATTCTTTCTGCTAACCGCTATCTCATTTAAAGCAAAATCTGATTCTTCAATCTCATTGCTTTTTGGATCGGTTTCTATAGAAAGTACCGTTCTTTCTGAGATACTGAATTTCTTCTCTAAAATGGTTGAAATAGTTTGTTCTATCTCTTCTTTTTGAATAGTAGCCAAGAATCCTAATCTTCCGGTATTAATACCTAAAATTGGAATGTTAAGGTCTTTAATGAAATTGATAGATTTTAGAATAGTTCCATCACCACCAATGCTAAAGAATAGATCATAACTAGTATCTAATTCTTTAAAAGTGCTAAATTGACTGTATTCCTTTTGAAGAGATTTATTCGAATTGATAAGTTCTAAAAAATTCTTTTCTATAACAACTTCTATATTTCTTTGCTCTAAAACATCAAGCAGTTTCTCTATATAGATGCCTGAATCTTTATGGTAAAATTGACCGTAAATGCCGACCTTCATAATTAAATATTTAAATATTTGTCAAGATAGTCTGACCTGTCATCCAGATTTTTTTGAAAATTATCTTCCTGATGTTCCGAAATAATCGAATACCCATACCTTCTAAAGGTTTGAAGTATATCGTTTAAAACTGAAGTGCTCAACTTGATAGTTACCTGAGTAAGATCTGCAGATCTTGAAGATACAAACATACCTAAAAAAGCGGCATTATGAGACTCTACAATTTGACTGATTTCGCTAAAAGAAATATCTTTATTTACTCGTTCAACAACAAGAATGCCACCGGGCTCATTTAAGAAAGGAGTTTCATTAAAAAGATTGATGATATCGCTTAGTTCTACGTAACCCAAATACTTGTTTTCAGAATTTAAAACAGGTAAAATGTTAGACTGATTTTGAGCGAAAGTTTCTAAAGAATCCAGCCAATAATCGGTATCTCTGGTAAAAAAACCTTCTATAGAATATTGATAATCTTTCAAAGTTTTATCGGTATCAAAACATCGAATGTCATTCTCAGAAATACATCCAAGATAAATCCCATTATTTTCCACCGGTAAATGGGAGTAGGTGAGCTCATTGAATAAATGCTGTAATTCTTTAACGGGAGTATTCAAATTTTGAATGCCTACATCGTTAATTATATGATTTTCAATACTCATAATTCCTCTTCATTTTTGTGCAAATTAATTAAAATAAAATTCAATAGGGCAGGCTCAACTTTGTATTTTTGTTAATCAAAGAAAATTAGAATGACTAAATTAAGTGTAAATATCAATAAAATAGCCACTTTAAGAAATGCAAGAGGTGGAAATGTGCCAGACCTGGTTCAGTTTACAAAGGATATAGAAAAATTTGGAGCACAAGGAATTACTGTGCATCCAAGACCAGACGAAAGGCATATAAGATATCAGGATGTGTTTGATTTAAAGCCGGTTGTTACTACAGAATTTAATATTGAAGGAAATCCAATTCCTCAATTTATAGACTTAGTTCTTAAAGCTAAACCGGAGCAGGTAACCTTGGTGCCAGATGCCGAAGATGCAATAACATCTAATGCAGGCTGGAATACCCTAAAACATAAAGATTTTTTAAAAGAAGTGATCACCGAATTTAAGAATAACGGAATTAGAACCTCCATTTTTGTAGACCCAAATCTTGAGATGATCAAGCATGCGGTAGCTACAGGAACCGATAGAGTAGAGTTGTATACCGAAGCTTACGCAGAAGAGTTTGAGAGCGGAAATAAAAATGCTGTACATATTTATGCTGAATGTTCTAAACTGGCAACAAGCCTTGGAATGGGCGTAAATGCAGGACATGATCTTTCTTTAAAGAATATGGAACATTTCGCTCAACACCTTCCAGATCTTTTAGAAGTTTCTATTGGACATGCCTTAATAACAGAATCTTTGTATTTTGGTTTAGAAGCAACCATTAAGAACTACTTAAATCTGCTAAAATAATGATAGAATTAAATGCCACTATTATTGGGGAAGGACAGCCTTTTGTAATACTTCACGGATTTTTAGGAATGAGTGATAACTGGAAAACTTTAGGTAATAAGTTTGCTGAAGACGGTTATCAAGTTCATCTTTTAGATCAGAGAAATCATGGAAGAAGTCCACACACCAATGAAATGAGCTATAAGATCATGGCGCAAGATCTAAAAGACTATTGCGAAAAACACCAATTGGAAAACATCATTTTACTTGGCCATTCTATGGGTGGTAAAGTGGCAATGATGGCTGCAGGAGAATATCCGGAGTTGATAGAAAGATTAATAATTGTAGATATAGGCCCTAAATATTATGCTCCACATCATCAGCAAATTTTAGAAGGTTTATCTGCACTAGACAATCAAAAATTAACTTCGAGAGGTGATGCTGAAGATTTTCTTGAGAAATATATTCAAGATAAAGGAACGAGACTTTTTCTTCTGAAGAATCTGTACTGGAAAACTAAAGAAAAGTTGGCGCTAAGAATGAATTTAGACGTTCTTAAAGGGTCTGCTGAAGAAATTGGTGAAGCATTACCTTCAGGAGTGAGGTTTAAAAAGCCAACGCTTTTCATTAAAGGAGCTAATTCTAACTATATTACAGAGGCAGATGAGCCGCTTATCTCACTTCACTTTCCAAACAACGAAATCGTTGTAATTGCAAGGGCTGGGCACTGGGTGCACGCTGAAAACATGAAGGATTTTTATGCCAATGTAATGCGATTTTTACAAGCTTAAGAGCAATATATTATGTACGCATAATAAAAATCGCATATTAATTGCATAATATGTATTTTATGCTAAATTTGAAGCGTACATTTTTCTAAATCGAAAACTAATTCAAATTAAATTATGAAAAAACTATTATTTCTAACGGTGTTTGTTTTGGCAACAACTGCCATCTACGCCGGAGGATATCGTGTGAGTTTGCAGGGACAACGTGCCTTGGCAATGGGGCATACCGGTGTGGCTGTAGTAAACAGTGCAGAGGTTGGATTCTTCAATCCGGCTGGTATAGTGTATCTTGAAAACAAATTAAACGTATCTGCCGGGGTGAGCGGGGTGTTCTCCAAAGTAACATGGCAAAATGAAGAGTTTGGGCAGGCTGCTCAAACAGATAGTCCTATTGGAACTCCTTTCTATCTTTATGCAACTTATAAAGTGAATGATTGGTTGGCAGTTGGTTTAAGCGCATATACTCCTTATGGAAGTAGCGTAGAGTGGGAAGATGATTGGGCTGGATCACACTTAGTAAATAATATTGATTTGGCTGCTATTTATATTCAGCCTTTAGTGTCTGTAAAATTATCAAAATATTTAAGTGTTGGAGGGGGACCAATTTTTGTAACCGGAAGCGTTAATTTTAATAGAAACTTAAATAGAACTTTAACTGATATAGATGGTAATAGAAGTAATGTTACTGTAGATGCTAGTGGAGTTACTAATTGGGGTTGGTCTGCAAGTGCTATGTTCTCTCCAACAGATAACATGAGAATTGGTTTTAACTATCGTTCGGAAATTCTTTTGGAAGCTGAATCTGGTGATGCAACATTTGAGAATATTCCAGATTCTGCATTAACTCCTTTTTCAAATACAACATTTGATGCAACTCTTCCTATGCCAGCTGAATTAACAGTAGGGCTTTCTTATGAATTTGGAGATAAGTGGTTGTTTGCTTTTGATTATAACCAAACGCTTTGGAGTGTATATAACTCTTTAGATATTGATTTTGCTAATGCAACTCCAGATTCTAACAACGCAAGAAATTACAAAGATAGCTCTGTATACAGATTTGGTCTTCAATACGAAGCTACAGATTGGGTTACTTTAAGAGCTGGTTACTATTTTGATGAGTCTCCTGTACAAGAAGGATATTTTGCACCAGAAACGCCTCGTAATGATTCGAATAACTTTACCGCAGGACTTTCTCTTAATATTAGTGAGCATTTTGCGGTAGACGCAGCTTTCCTTTATTCTAGATTCAAAGAAGTTGATGCTTCTTATGATTACTACTATGAAAATGGCGTTGCTGTGCCTTTCTCTGGAACTTACAAATCTAGCGCGTTTATCCCTGGATTAGGAATTACCTACAAACTATAATATTATAAACCAGTTTATAAAAATGAAAAATTATTTAAAATATTTACCGTTTCTAGCTTTAGGAGTTATCTCTTGCGAGCCGGAATTAGACAACCCAATAGATGAACCTGGTTTTTACACTAATGGAGAGGCAGATTTCTCTAATTATGTAGCTTTAGGTAATTCGCTTACTGCAGGATATGCAGATGGTGCACTTTATATTACAGGACAAGAGAATTCTTATCCAAATATTTTAGCGCAACAATTTTCTTTAGCTCAAGAAACTTCAGACTTTAAACAGCCTTTAATGTCAGATAATGTTGGTGGATTGCTTTTGGCGGGAAATCAAATTACATCTAATAGAAGAGTATTAGCTGTGGGTGCTAATGGTGCTCCGGCTCCAAAAATTTATGCTGGTACCTCTACCACAGAGATTACCAATGTGCTTTCTGGGCCTTTCAATAACATGGGAGTTCCTGGTGCAAAAAGTTTCCATTTATTAGCACCTGGATATGGAGATGTAACTGGTTTAGCGGTTGGAACTGCTAATCCTTATTTCGTAAGGTTTGCCTCTTCCCCTGGAACTAGTGTAATTGCAGATGCGGTTGCTCAAAATCCAACTTTCTTTTCTTTATTTATAGGGAATAATGATGTATTAAGTTATGCAACTTCAGGAGGAATTGGTGTAGACCAAACCGGAAATTTAAACCCAGCTACTTACGGTGCTAATGATATTACAGATCCAAATGTATTTGCATCTGTATATTCTCAATTGGTTACTTCTTTAGTTGGTACGGGTGCAGATGGAGTTTTAATGAATATTCCAGATGTAACTTCAGTTCCTTTCTTTACAACGGTTCCTAATAGTGCGTTGGTTTTAGATGCTGGAACAGCTGCTAGTTTAACTGGATATTTCCAGGCGGTTGCTGAAATTACAACTCAAGGTTTAATGGCACAAGGTGTTCCTGCTGCACAAGCGCAAGCTTTAGCATCTCAATACGCTATTAAATTTAACGAAGGTCCAAATAGATTTTTAATCGATGTTCCTGTATCTCAAACAAATCCTCTTGGTTTCCGTCAAATGACAGAAAAAGAATTGTTAGTACTTACAATAGATCAAGGAGCATTGGCTCAAGGATATGGTTCTGTAAAATTATCTCCAGAAGTTATGCAAGTATTAGGCATTCTTCAAACTGGTGGACAACCAACTCCAGCGCAAGCTCAAATGGTAATTGATGCTGTAAGTGGAATTGATGATAAAGATGCTTTAGATTCAAATGAATTAATGCTTATCTCTAATGCAACGGCTAGCTATAATGCTACAATTAAAGCGTTAGCTCAAGCTAACGGACTTGCTTTCTTAGATACAAGTGCACTTTTAACTCAAGTTGCTAATGGTGGTGTAGCATATGATGCTGGTACCGTAACTTCAACTTTCGCTACTGGTGGTGCTTTTTCTTTAGACGGAGTGCACCCAACACCTCGTGGATATGCATTGATTGCTAATAAAATTATAGATGCTGTAAATAAGACTTATAAGTCTACAGTACCAAAAGTAAATATTGGTAACTATAACACAGTTACATTGAGTGATAATGTACAGTAGTTAAAGTTAGAAAGCTGAGGTAAGAACTTCAGAATTATAATTATATCTTAAATTGTTAAAACGCCGGAACTTTTCCGGCGTTTTTTTTGCAATTTTGTTTCAAATCAATCCAAATTAACCAACTATGAAGTTTCTTATAAGAATTTTACTTACTGCGGTGGCTGTAATTTTACTGGCTAAGTTCTTACCTGGTGTAAGTGTTGCTGGGTATGGCACGGCTATTATTGTTGCAGTGGTGTTAGCTATTCTAAATTTAATAGTTAAACCAATCTTAGTATTGTTTACCCTGCCGGTTACCATTCTTACCTTAGGATTATTCTTGTTGGTAATAAATGCAGTAATCATTTTATTGGCAGATGGCTTTATTTCAGGGTTTGGTGTAGACGGGTTTTGGGTTGCATTAATTTTTAGCTTATTGCTCTCACTTTTCCAATCGGTGTTGTATTCACTATTAGGATCAGATTAGGAGCAAGCTGAAATTCAGCAATTTGATACTTTGACGAGAATCAAAAAATGTGTACTTTTGCACACCAATTTTTATAACAAGTTAAGATGAATATTACCAGAGAGAATATTGATGAATTGAATGCGGTAGTTAAAGTAGAAATCGCAAAGGAAGACTATAACGAGAAAGTTGATAAAATTCTAAAAGATTACAGGAAAAATGCAAATATTCCTGGGTTTAGAAAAGGTCACGTTCCTATGGGGATGGTGAAAAAACAATATGGACAAGCCGTTCTGGTAGACGAGGTAAATAAATTGTTGCAGGATGCGCTTAATAAATATTTAACCGAAGAAAAATTAGATGTTCTTGGGAATCCACTTCCAAAAGAACAAGAAAATTTTGATTGGAATAAAGATGATTATAGCTTCGAATTTGAATTAGGATTATCTCCTAAATTTGATCTTAATCTTAAAACTAAAGAGCCAATAACACATTATAAAATTGTTGCTGGTGAAGAGATGATAGACAATCAAATAAAACATATTCAGAAGCAATATGGGAAATTGGTTTCTAAAGAAGTTGCAGAAGAAGATGATGTAGTTGCCGGAACTTTTAAAAATGAAAATGAAGGAATTGAAAATGAAACTTCATTGCCTTTAGAGAAATTAAAAGGAAAGAGAAATCTAAACAAATTTGTTGGAGCTAAGGTTGGAGATGTTATAAGTCTAAAAACGAAAGGTCTTTTTGAAGATGATCATCAGTTGATAGAATTCTTGAAAATAGAGCATGATAAAGCGCATGATCTAGATATTGAAGTTGAATTCACAATTAAAGAAATCAATAAACAAGAGCTTGCAGAATTAAATCAAGAATTGTTTGATAAATTGTTTGGAGATGGGGAAGTAAAATCTTTAGAAGATCTTAAAGGAAAGATCAAAGAAGATGCTGCAAAACAATTTCAACAACAAAGCGATCAACAATTATTGAATGATGTAACGGAGGCTTTAATTGAAAATAATAAATTCGATCTTCCAAAAGAATTTCTTCAGAAATGGATCCAAACTGTTGGTGAAAAACCATTAACCGAAGAGGAAGCTGTAGAAGAATATGATAAAAGTGAACAAGGATTACGTTTCCAATTAATAGAAGGGAAATTGATTCAAGAAAACAAATTGCAAGTTCAATTTGAAGATCTTAAAGCATTCACTACAGAAAGAATTAAAGAACAAATGGCTCAATTTGGTCAAACAGATCCTTCTGAAAAAGAATTGGATGATATTGCAGCCAGAGTACTTTCTAATCAAGATGAAGTGAAGCGTTTGTCTGAGCAGATTATGAATGAAAAACTGCTTGGTTTCTACAAAGAGAACATCAAAATGAAAGAAAAAGAAGTGACTTACGAAGACTTTGTTAAAGAGATCTACAAGTAGTCTTTCTTAATATTTATACATATCTTTAAGGCGTTAACCAATAAGGGTAACGCCTTATTTACTTAAATAAAGAATTTTAAAAGCTATGGATTACGGAAAAGAATTCGAAAAATATGCCATTAAGGATCACGGTATAAATAGCAATTACTACGACAAAATAGTAAGTAGCATGATGCCGGTTGGTATGACTCCTAATATTATTGAAGAGCGCCAAATGAATGCGGTTGCAATGGATGTTTTTTCAAGGTTAATGATGGATAGAATTATATTTATGGGTACCGGAATTAATGATCAGGTAGCCAATATTATACAAGCACAATTATTGTTCTTAGAAAGTACAGATGCTTCTAAAGATATTCAGATCTACATTAATTCTCCGGGCGGAAGCGTTTATGCAGGTTTGGGAATTTATGATACTATGCAGTTTATAAAGCCTGATGTTGCTACAATTTGTACCGGTATGGCTGCTTCTATGGGAGCTGTATTGTTATGTGCAGGAGCCAAAGGTAAGAGAAGTGGTTTGCCACATTCTAGAGTCATGATACATCAACCTCTTGGAGGTGCACAAGGACAAGCAAGCGATATAGAAATTACCGCTCGTGAGATCTTAGCACTTAAGAAAGAATTGTATGATATTATAGCAAAACATACAGGTCAACCTTATGAAAAGGTTGCAGAAGATAGCGATAGAGATTTCTGGATGAAAGCTGAAAAAGCTAAAGAATACGGAATGATTGACGAAGTATTAAAAAGAGAATCATAAAATATGTTTTAATTGCCATTTCTAAATTATAATTAGAGATGGCAGTTGAATTTGAAAAGATAACCAATGGCGAAAGACGATTTAGAATGTTCCTTTTGTGGAAGGAAAAAACCAGAAACCAATTTATTAATTGCTGGTTTAGATGCTCATATATGTGATAAATGTATCGAGCAAGCTCACGGTATTGTTATAGAAGAATCTAAGCAAGGTGAAGCTAAAGAACTATCTGCAGATCTAATGTTGAGCAAGCCAAAGGCGATCAAGGCCTTTTTAGATGAATATATTATTGGGCAAGAGGCTACTAAAAAAGTAATGTCTGTAGCGGTTTATAATCACTACAAACGTTTATTACAGCCAAAGTCTGAAGATGATATAGAGATCCAAAAAAGTAATATTATCATGGTAGGGGAGACCGGAACCGGTAAAACCCTTATGGCTAAGACAATTTCTAAAATGCTAAATGTGCCTTTAGCTATTGTAGATGCAACAGTTCTTACTGAAGCTGGTTACGTAGGTGAAGATGTAGAAGGTATTTTAACCAAGCTATTACAAGCAGCAGATTATAATGTAGAAAAAGCACAACACGGGATTGTTTTTATAGATGAGATAGATAAAATTGCACGTAAAAGCGATAATCCATCTATTACTCGTGATGTTTCCGGAGAAGGAGTGCAACAAGCACTTTTAAAACTATTGGAAGGAACTACGGTAAATGTTCCGCCGAAAGGAGGAAGAAAACATCCAGATCAAAAATTCATAGAAGTAGATACCGAGAATATTTTATTCATTGCCGGAGGAGCTTTTGATGGTATTGAAAGAAATATTAGCAAGCGTTTAAATATGCAAGCTGTAGGATTTAGCGCTTCTAAAGGTGAAGACGAAATTGAACGCACCAATTTATTAAAGTATATCATTCCAAAAGATCTTAAAGATTACGGATTGATTCCTGAGATTATTGGTAGACTTCCTGCTTTAACATATATGAATCCTTTAGATAAAGGAACTTTAAGAGCTATTTTAACGCAGCCTAAAAATGCGATTATCAAGCAATATCAAAAATTGTTTGAAATGGATGAGATCGATTTTGATATTACAGAGGAAGCTTTAGATTATATAGTAGAAAAAGCTATTGAGTATAAACTTGGAGCAAGAGGATTACGTTCTCTATGTGAAGCGATTCTTACCGATGCGATGTTTGAACTTCCTGAAAGTGGAGAGCATAAGTTGCATGTAACAAAAGAGTATGCAGAGGATATGCTTAATAATTCTACCATCAATAAATTGAAAGCAGTTTCATAAGTAAATTAAAGCATCCATAAAAAAAAGCCACTTGAAAAAGTGGCTTTTTTTTATGGATCAAAGTAAACATCAATGCAGGTTGTTTAAATCGATATTTAAGTTTTCTGTTAAGAACTTCACGATCTCTTTTTCTACTATTTTGGTGTCTTTAGATTTTATCTCGCTGCCCACAAAATGAGTTTCAGGAGTTTTTAAGGCTACTAATTTCTTTTTTGCTCGTGGAGTAGCTAATTGCTCGTATACCTCTGGATATACGTTCACTTCTACATGCTCGTCTTTCTCGAAAGCATTTCTTTTGTAAAATAAAGTAAGTACTGGAGATTTTATCTTTTTGAAAGTTTCAGGAGTCATAGTGGTTTCAACTAAAACCTGAAGATCTACCAAAGCTTTTGAAGGATATATTGTGTCCCAATAATGTCTTGCTATTTCCTGCTCGTGCTTGATTTTCTTATTAGAGCCTAAAGAAATCAAATTGGCTATTTCATATCCCCAATGAGAATTTAGTACAAAAGTACCGGGCATATCATCTTCTACATTTGGCCCCATATTGATCATGGCATAAACAGATTCCGGATAGGTGGCAGCCAATTTTAAGGCTAAAGTTCCACCGGTTGAGGTGCTCATAATAATCACTTTCTCACCAATTCTTTTACCAATTTCTAAGGCTTCTTTTGCTGAAGTCCAAGCGTTGTCTGGCGTAAAATCATTTAAAGAATGCGGAGGTTTTAGTCCATGGCCAGACCATCTGGCCAAATACATATTGGCATGTAAAGTATCTGCTATATGTGTATTTACGGGATAACCATCCTGATAACTCCCTGCAAATCCGTGTAAGTAGACAATGCTATATTCGGTTTGAGTAGGCATGCTGTCTTGCCAAATAATACGCGCTTGATTGTCTTCTCTAGTAGGAAAAGATTTTTCAGAAGTATTTATTTTAGCTTCTAGTTGATTGAAATCTGTCGGAAACTCTGGTACATCTGTAGTATATTCTGGCGTTGGTATTTTAGGACCTGTAAAATAAGTGATTACTAAAATACCTATCAGTAGTATCAAAATCCAATATTGTCTATTCATACATAAGAATTGAAGTTCTGAAGTTTTATTTTTCAGAAGTTGGCAAATTAGAAAAAAAATACCCGCTTTAAATAAATAAAGCGGGTATTAATCTTAAATTATGAAATGATAATGCAATCTCTTACATCATTCCTGGCATACCGCCACCCATTCCACCTGACATTCCACCGCCAGCGTTATCTTCTTTAATATCGATTAAAGCACATTCTGTAGTTAAGATCATTCCGGCAACAGAAGCAGCATTTTCTAATGCAATTCTTGTTACTTTCTTAGGATCTATAATACCAGCTTTCATCATGTCTACATAAGTATCTGTTTTAGCATCATAACCAAAATCATTTTTACCTTCAGATACTTTGTTGATTACTACAGAACCTTCACCACCTGCATTTTCTACGATGGTTCTAAGAGGTGCTTCTACAGCTCTTCTTATAATTTGAATTCCTGTGTTCTCATCGGCATTTTCGGCTTTAATACTATCTAAAGCAATTTTAGCTCTTACAAGTGCTACACCACCTCCAGCTACAATTCCTTCTTCAATAGCAGCACGAGTTGCGTTTAAGGCATCATCTACTCGGTCTTTCTTCTCTTTCATCTCCACTTCTGAAGCAGCACCTACATAAAGTACAGCAACACCACCAGAAAGTTTAGCTAAACGTTCTTGAAGTTTTTCTTTGTCATAATCTGAAGTAGTAGACTCAATTTGAGATTTGATCTGTCCAATACGTTCTTTGATCATAGTGTTGTCTCCAGCACCATTTACAACGGTAGTATTATCTTTATCTATAGCAACTTTTTCTGCAGTACCTAACATATCGATAGTTGCATTTTCTAAAGAAAATCCTCTTTCTTCAGAAATTACAGTACCACCAGTTAAGATTGCGATATCTTCTAACATTGCTTTTCTTCTGTCTCCAAAACCTGGAGCTTTAACAGCAGCAATTTTTAAAGAACCTCTTAATTTGTTTACTACCAATGTAGCTAATGCTTCTCCATCAACATCTTCAGCAATAATTAATAAAGGTTTTCCAGATTGAGCTACTGGCTCTAATACAGGAAGAAGATCTTTCATAGAAGATATTTTCTTATCGTATAATAAGATATATGGATCTTCAAGATCTGATGTCATTTTCTCGCTGTTAGTTACAAAATATGGAGAAAGGTATCCGCGGTCAAACTGCATTCCCTCAACAACATCTACATGTGTTTCTGTTCCTTTAGCTTCTTCTACCGTAATAACTCCGTCTTTTCCAACTTTCTGGAAAGCTTGAGCAATCAATTCTCCAATATGGTCATCGTTATTTGCAGAAATTGAAGCAACTTGTTTTATTTTTTCTGAAGAGTTTCCAACTTCTTTAGATTGCTTAGCAAGATTTTCGGTTAAAGCCAATACCGCTTTATCGATACCTCTTTTAAGATCCATTGGGTTTGCACCTGCAGCAACGTTTTTCAAACCTTCTTTTACGATTGCTTGTGCTAAAACCGTAGCAGTAGTAGTACCATCACCAGCAAGATCGTTGGTTTTAGACGCTACTTCTTTTACCATTTGAGCTCCCATATTTTCTAATGGGTCTTCCAACTCAATTTCTTTTGCAACACTTACACCATCTTTGGTTACTGTTGGTGCTCCAAAAGATTTGCTAATAATTACGTTTCTTCCTTTTGGTCCTAATGTTACTTTTACTGCGTCTGCTAATGCATCTACACCACGCTTTATCCCGTCACGGGCAGCTAGGTTAAATTTAATGTCTTTTGCCATTTTCAATAATTTTTTATTTTCCTGCTAAGCAGGAAGCAATTAGTTAATTGTAATTTTTTAAATTCATTTCAATAAAGACCCTATTAAGGCTAATTGAAATGCCTGTGAAGTTTACACAATTGCAAGAATATCTTCTTCTCGCATAATAAGATAATCTTTACCCTCTAATTTAAGCTCAGTCCCAGCATACTTTCCATAAAGTACTTCATCACCTACTTTTACAGTCATTTCATGCTTTTTAGATCCTTTTCCAACTGCAACCACTTTACCTTTTTGAGGTTTTTCTTTAGCGGTCTCTGGAATATAAATTCCTGAAGCAGTTTTAGTCTCTGCCGCAGCAGGCTCAATAAGAACTCTGTCTGAAAGAGGTTTAATGTTTAATGCCATGTGTAATGTATTTTTAGTTAATTAATTTTTATATCTCTACGCTATAATTGACTAAAATTATGCCACTACCATAATACTGACATATTCCAACAAAAAATGCCAGCTTGTCATAAGCTGGCATTTCTGTATATGTAAAGAAAGTATGTTTCTTTTAGTTGTCCTGAGCCTCTGTTTGTTGTTGAACTGGAGTTGCAGCAGGAGCAGTTTGGTTGGTGGTAGGTACCGTAGTTTGAGCTGGAGTATCACCATCAATAATTCTAGACTCTATCCCGTTATTACCATCAAGAATCGTTACGTTAGATAATAAGATAAGAACCAACAATAAAGTTGCTAACGTCCAAGTACTTTTATCTAAAAAGTCGGTAGTTTTCTTAACTCCACCTAGTTGTTGACCACCGCCGCCTCCAAAAGAAGATGATAGTCCTCCACCTTTAGGATTTTGAACCATGATTACTACTACTAGTAAAAAAGCTACAATGATAATTAATGCTAAAAAAATAGTGAATGTACTCATCCTTGTCCTGTATTATTTTCTTGTAATTTCTTAATTGCCCGAATTTGGTCTGCAAAGAAACCACTTTTTTCGGGATTTTTCAAAATTAAAATTTTATATGCCTGAATGGCCTTTTTATAATTTTTTTGTTCTAAGTAAACTCTCGCTAAAGTCTCTGTCATCAAGGCCTCAGGAGGTACTGTTCGGTCTAGTGCAATATTGGTTGTGTTTGCAGGTTTGTTCGGTTTTATCTTCGGACTTTTTGCAATAAAATCATCAATAAGCTCAAATTTACGGTCTCTGCTTTTAACATTTTCTTCTGATTCTCTTTCTATAGGCTTGGCAGAAGTTAATCGCAGCCATTCTGAAAAAGAATGCGCTTCAGAATCATCAAAATTTAGTGGTGTTCCAAGCGCTGCAGGAGCTTCCACTTCAATAGATTCTTCAATAGGTTGGGCTTCTGAGTTTTTAGCTAGAGCTCTTTCAAAAAGATCTGGGTCCATCACTTTATCAGACTCATCTTTTTTCATTTTGATAGCCTCATCAATCGCTATGCTTTTATTTCCAAAAACTTCTTGAGGTTCAAAGACGGTAATGTTATTTAAAAAGTCTTCTTGTTTCTTGATCTGCAGTGCAATTCTATCTTGATTAAAATCCTTGGAAGTAATAAAATCAAAAAGCACGCTTCTGTCTATGGTATGAGCAGCTGTCTTTTTTAAATTATAATTGTAAGCACTGCTTTCTTTGCTATATAAACCTTTTAAATGAATTGCACGTGCAGCTTGAAAAAATGGATACTTTTTCAAAACTGTTTCCAATTCGGTGGTTTTCTCGGAAGTAACCGAAGCCGAATTTTCTAATAAATATGCAAGTTCTTGTGGCTCCATTACCAATTTGTTAAAGACTTATTGAAGATATCTTGAGTGATTCTTGTAAAGATCTCGCTTAATGCAGTTTCTAAAACAGCACCTTGTAATTGCGCGTTGGCCGGATAATCATAATAAAAAGAGAACCTCTGTTCAAAATCTTTTTCAGGATCTATGGTGTTAAAGAATCGAACATTTACTGTAATTGTTAACCTGTTCTGAGCAGCTGTATTTTGAGCCGTTGCAGACATGGGTGCAATGTAATAATCGAGTATCTCTCCTTCATAAACCAAGTCTCCGCCAGAATTTGTAAGACTTAGATTCGTCTGGTTCTGTATAAGATCTTGTAATTCTAATGTAAAGGTTCTATCTATTCCAGGTTCTACAAGATCTGCAGCATTCTGAAAGTAATTTACTTGAAACGTAGAGGCCCCTCCAGTGTCTGCTCCAGTAAAAGAATAGATTCCGCATGACTGAAAGCTAAGTATGAAAATTACAGATAAAACTAAAATGCTAATTCTTTTCATTCAGGTAGTAATTTTAGATCTTTAAAAATAGCTTAAAGATTGTATTGTTTTATCTTTCTATATAAAGTTCGTTCGCTAATTCCTAATTCTTCAGCGGCATTCTTGCGCTTACCATTATGACGCTCTAAAGATTTTTTTATAAGCTCCAATTCTTTGTCTTGTAAAGAAAGCGTTTCTTCTTCTTCAATTTCTTCAGCAAAGTAATATTTATCTTCTCGCTCTCGCTCTCTTTCACGTTCACGAGTTTGATGATCTTCTAATTGAAGCACTTCCATTTTTTCATCACTAATATCTTCTGTCTCTTCCTTTTCTTCTTCTTCACCATAGATCTTTTCAATAAGTCCTTCGTGCTCTTCTTGAACTTTTTGATAGTTTCCGCTTTCCATCAATTTTAAAGTGAGCTTTTTAAGATCGTTAAGGTCGCCTTTCATATCAAAAAGCACTTTATATAAGATCTCTCTTTCATTGCTAAAATCGGCATCACTCTTTTTATCTGAGATTACTGCCGGAAGATTACTTCCAATATTTGGAAGATATCCTTTGAGTTTTACACCATCAATGTTTCGCTCTTGCTCTAATACTGAAATTTGTTCGGCAATATTTCTTAGCTGACGGATATTTCCACCCCACTGATATTTTAAAAGTAATTCTACCGCATCATCTTCCAATCTAATGGTAGGCATTTTATATTTTAACGCAAAATCTGCAGCAAATTTTCTAAATAATAAATGAATATCTTCTTTTCTGTCTCTAAGTGGCGGTAAGTTAATCTCTACCGTACTTAATCTATAATAAAGATCTTCTCTAAATTGATTTTTTTTGATCGCTTCAAACATGTTGATGTTTGTTGCCGCTACAATTCTAACATTCGTTTTTTGAACTTTGGAAGAACCAACTTTCATGAATTCTCCATTTTCCAGCACTCTTAATAGTCTTACTTGGGTAGTGAGTGGTAATTCTCCTACTTCATCTAAAAATATCGTTCCGCCATCTGCTACTTCAAAATATCCACTTCGGGTTTGATTAGCTCCGGTAAAAGATCCTTTTTCGTGACCAAATAATTCGCTGTCAATGGTTCCTTCCGGAATTGCTCCACAGTTTACGGCAATATATTTTCCGTGTTTTCTATGAGATAAGGAGTGAACGATCTTTGGGATGCTTTCTTTTCCAACCCCACTTTCTCCGGTAACCAATACCGAAATATCTGTAGGTGCAACCTGAATTGCTTTTTCTACTGCGCGATTTAATTTGGGGTCATTCCCAATTATTTCAAATCTTTGTTTTGTTGCCTGAACTGATTCCATATACAGTACTAAAAATCACTTCCAAGGATATCTCTTATGATCTGATAAAGAGAATGATATAAGGAAATGAAGATTAAAAGTTATTAATTATTTTCACTGTAACCCACGGCTTCTCCTTTTAAGGTAGCACTGGTACAATCTTTTATTTTTACGTTAACCAAATCGCCAATCTTATAATCTCCTTTTGGAAAAACAGCCACAATATTTTGTGGAGTTCTTCCACTCCATTCTTGATCAGACTTTTTAGATTCTCTTTCAATTAAAACTTCGAGGGTTTTACCAAGTTGTTCTTGCGTTCTCAACAGTCCATGCTTACGTTGCAAGGCAACTATCTCTGCAAGTCTTCTTTTTTTGGTTTCTTCGGGAACATCATCTTCATACTTTTTATCGGCCAAAGTTCCAGGACGAGTAGAGTAGGCATACATATAACCAAAATGATATTTTACATGCTCCATTAGAGAAAGCGTATCTTTATGATCTTCTTCTGTTTCGCCGCAAAAACCTGCAATCATATCTTGAGAAAAACTGCAATCTGGAATTATTTGTTTGATATTGTCTATCAATTCAAAATATTCTTCCCGGGTATGCAATCTGTTCATCCTTTTTAATACACGATTACTTCCACTTTGTACCGGTAAATGAATATAGTTACAAATGTTGCTATGAGCAGCTACAACACGAATTACATCTAAGGTCATATCCTGCGGATTGGAAGTAGAAAATCTAACTCTCATTTTTGGCTGCGCTTCAGCTACCATTTTTAAAAGATCTGCAAAACCTGTTGCGGTTGCTTTTTGAATTTCAGAAGCATCTTTAAAATCTTTTTTAAGTCCGCCGCCATACCACAAGTAGCTATCTACATTCTGTCCTAAAAGTGTGATCTCTCTAAAACCTTTTTCAGCAAGATCATTTACTTCTTCGATGATGCTTTGTGGATCTCTACTGCGTTCTCTTCCTCTGGTAAAAGGAACCACGCAAAAAGTACACATATTATCGCAACCTCTGGTAATAGAAACATAGGCAGAAACACCATTGCTTTGCAATCTTACCGGAGAAATGTCTCCATAAGTTTCTTCTTTAGATAATATAACATTTACAGCATTTCTGCCTTCTTCAACTTCGCTTATCAAATTAGGAAGATCTTTATAAGCATCTGGGCCTACAACTAGATCTACAATTTTTTCTTCTTCTAAGAATTTACTTTTTAATCGCTCGGCCATACAACCAAGAACGCCTACCTTCATTTTAGGATTTATGCGTTTTACTGCATTGTATTTTTCAAGACGTTTTCTTACTGTTTGCTCTGCTTTATCTCTAATAGAGCAAGTATTTACTAAAACTAGGTCTGCGTCTTCTAAATTTTGAGTAGTATTAAATCCTTCTTTTTGAAGAATAGAAGCTACAATCTCACTATCGCTAAAATTCATAGCACAGCCGTAGCTTTCTATAAATAATTTGCGCTTATTTTCGGGTTTAGGCTCTAAAACAAGGGCATTCCCTTGCGATTTTTCATCTATTATCTTCTCCATATTTCCTGCTGTACCTTAAAGTAGTTTGGCTTGCAAAGATAGCTTTTACTTAAGATGTGACAAAGTGACAGCCTAAAAATTTCAACGAATATTCAAGCTTAGAATGCGGAAATTTTCTTAATTACTTAGCATATTTAAAAATTGCCCTACTTTTGCAAATAGAAAAAATAAGATTTATGGCAAAGAATTTAGTGATTGTAGAGTCTCCAGCCAAGGCAAAAACCATCGAGAAGTTTTTGGGTAAAGATTACACAGTAGCCTCGAGTTTTGGGCATATTGCAGATCTTCCAACCAAAGAATTAGGGGTTGATACCGAGGGTGATTTTACACCTAAATATATAGTATCGAAAGATAAAAAAGATGTAGTTAGTAAGCTGAAGAAATTGGCCAAAAATGCAGAAATGGTATGGTTAGCGAGTGATGAGGACCGAGAGGGAGAAGCTATTGCTTGGCATTTGGCAGAAGAATTACATTTAGATAAAGACAAGACAAAACGTATCGTTTTTCATGAGATCACTAAAACAGCGATCTTAAAAGCTATAGAGAATCCAAGAAGTATAGATTACAATCTTGTAAATGCTCAGCAGGCAAGACGTGTGTTAGATAGGCTTGTAGGTTATGAGCTTTCTCCGGTATTGTGGAGAAAAGTTAAAGGAGGTCTTTCTGCTGGTAGAGTACAATCTGTATCGGTTAGATTAATTGTAGAGAGAGAGCGAGAAATTCAGGATTTTAAAGCAGAAGCATCTTATAGAATAGATGCCGAATTTACTAATGAAGATGGTAAGACCTTTAAAGCAAAGCTTCCGAAGAATTTTGATACTAAAGAAGAAGCAGAAAAGTTTTTGAAAGAGAATATTGGAGCTAAATTTAAAGTTGCAGATCTTTCAACTAAACCTGCAAAAAAATCTCCTGCTCCACCTTTTACAACTTCAACCTTACAACAAGAAGCGGCTAGAAAGTTATATTTTTCAGTAAGTAAGACCATGACCATGGCGCAACGTTTATACGAAGCCGGACATATTACTTACATGAGAACAGATAGTGTAAATTTATCTGAAGATGCTAGAAAAGGCGCTAAAAAGGAAATTTCAAAAGCATACGGAGATAAATATTCTAAGTCTAGACAATTTAAAGGCAAGAGTAAAGGGGCACAGGAAGCTCACGAAGCTATTCGACCTACACATTTTGAAAATCATACTGTAAATGCAGATCGCGATGAGCAGCGTTTATATGAATTGATCTGGAAACGCGCTATAGCCTCCCAGATGAGCGAAGCAGAGTTGGAGCGTACCAATGTTAAGATTGAAGCAGATAAACATAATAAAACCTTTACGGCCAATGGGGAGGTTTTGATTTTTGATGGATTCTTAAAAGTGTATCTAGAAGGAAGTGATGATGAAGATGAAGAGCAAGAAGGAATGCTTCCTGCTTTAAAAGTAAACGAGCCTTTAGACAACGAATACATTAATGCTACCGAAAGATTTACAAGACCACCTTACAGATATACAGAGGCTTCTTTAGTTAAGAAATTAGAAGAATTGGGGATTGGTAGACCATCTACCTATGCGCCTACAATTTCAACTATTCAGAATAGAAATTATATCGAAAAAGGTTCTGTAGATGGGATGGAGCGCAGTTATGCACAACTAATTCTGAAGAATGATAAATTTTCAGAAAAAGCCCTTACAGAAACTGTAGGTAGCGATAAAGGTAAATTGGTTCCTACGGCTGTGGGTCAAGTTGTAAATGACTTTTTGGTAATGCATTTTGCTAATATCTTAGATTACAACTTTACCGCTAAGGTGGAGCAAAGTTTTGATGATATTGCTGAAGGGAATGAAGAGTGGACCAAAATGATGAAAGATTTTTATTCAGATTTTCATCCACAAGTTCTTGATGTTGCTAAGAATGCAGAGAGAGAAGTAGGAGAACGAATTTTAGGTGAAGATCCTGAAACCGGAAAACCTGTAAGTGTAAGATTAGGAAAGTTTGGGCCAATGGTTCAAATTGGTTCTGTAGAAGATGAAGAAAAACCTCGTTTTGCAGGTCTTAGTCCAGATCAAACGTTGGATTCTATTACGTATGAAGAAGCGATGGATCTTTTCCAACTTCCAAAGGAAATAGGAGAGTGGGAAGGAGAAAAAGTTGAGGTAAATAATGGAAGATTTGGTCCTTACGTTCGCTACGGTAAAAAATATGTTTCCTTAGAAAAGGGAGAAGATCCACTAAGTGTAGATTTTGATAGAGCTTTGGAGCTTATTGAGGAAAAAGAAAAGGCAGATGCTCCAATTTATCATTATAATGATTTACCAGTTCAAAAAGGAGTAGGAAGATTTGGTCCTTATTTAAAGTGGAATAGTATGTTCATTAACGTGAATAAGAAATACGATTTTGATAATCTTTCCGATGGTGATATTGAAGAGCTTATTGAAGATAAGGTAAGAAAAGAGAAAGAAAAAGTGCTCCATAATTGGGAAGATGAAGGAATACGAGTGGAGAAAGCGCGATGGGGAAGATCTAATATCATTAAGGGTAAAACTAAAATTGAATTGCCAAAAACTGTAGATGCAACTAAGTTGACGTTGGATGAGGTGAAAGATATTTTAGAAAAGAAAACCAAAAAGCCGGCTAAGAAAAAAGCGGCTCCTAAGAAAACTGCAGCTAAGAAAGCAACTGCAACAAAGAAAAAGACCCCTAAAAAGAAATAATTGATGGATTTTGAGTTTTTAAGTCCTGTTGATAGTTCTGTAATTGAAGAAATTTCAACGTTTAATGCGCATACTTTAAAAGACAAGGTAGAAATACATTCTCATGAAAATGGTCTGCCAGATCTTGAAGGAGTAAATGTGGCTATTGTTGGGGTAAGAGAAAATAGATTATCAGAAGATTATCAAGACGAATTTTTAAATTTCAATAAATTAAGAACAGCCTTCTATGGGCTTTATCCTGGAAACTGGCATCTTAATATTGTAGATCTTGGAGATATTGAAAAAGGAGAATCTGTAGAAGATACTTATTTCGCATTGCAAACTTTGGTGCTAGCGTTGCTTAAAAAGAAAATCATTCCGCTTATTTTAGGCGGAAGTCAAGATTTGATTTATGCGCAATATAGAGCGTATGATAAATTTGAACAAATGGTGAATCTTGTAAATATAGATAGCCGTTTTGATCTGGGCGATGCAGATAATCCTATCAGTAATAGATCGTATGTAGGGAAAATTGTAGTTAATAAACCTTACAATTTATTTAATTACTCCAATGTGGGATATCAAACCTATTTTAATTCTCAAGATGAGATTGAATTGATGGAGCGATTATTCTTTGATGCTTATAGATTAGGTGAGGTGTCTAATAATTTAAAAGTTATCGAGCCTGTAATGCGAGATGCAAATCTTGTAGGTCTAGATCTTGGAGCGGTTAATGCTGCTGCTATTGGAGGAAGTTTTAAATCTCCAAACGGTTTTGATGGAAAAGAAATTTGTGCGCTAGCTCGTTATGCAGGTATTAGCGATAAAGTTTCTTCTATGGGGATCTATGAATATCACTCAGGATATCCGGAAGCTGGGAATATGCTTTTCGCTCAAATTATATGGTACTTTATGGAAGGTGTTAACTATAGAAGCGATGAGAATACCAAAGAAGCGAAGAAAGATTTCATCAAATATCAAGTGCCAATAGAAGATGATATTTTAGTTTTCTTTAAAAGTCCAATTAGCGGAAGATGGTGGATAGAAATTCCATTTGTTTCTAATTCTAATACTAAATTGAAAAGGCATACGTTATTACCTTGCAGTCAAGAAGATTATTTAGAGGCATGTAATCAGGTAATTCCTGAGCGTTGGTATAAAACAAAAAGAAAAAACGAAATTTAATATATATTACAGGCGCAAGCTTGATTTCAGCTATTTTTATTAAAACTATTGTTTTTTATAAATTATTTAGATAGGTTTACCGCTTAAATCAATTGTGTCATAACCCCGAGAGAATTATGAAGAAATTTATTTCGCTTGTTGCTGTTCTTGCAATACTTTCTAGCTGT